>Ga0172375_10006278_pt1 | contig 16766 bp, 15 predicted proteins | sample LakKiv1m_FD_114537 | JGI IMG/M metagenome (GOLD analysis project Ga0172375, IMG submission 114537) | Freshwater microbial communities from Kabuno Bay, South-Kivu, Congo - kab_092012_11.1m | ecosystem: Environmental > Aquatic > Freshwater > Lake | place: Democratic Republic of the Congo...
AAAAAGAGAGTATACTGCAAAAGAGAGTGGCGCCAGCCGGCGGTGGCAATGGGTGGGCTTGGTGGTTTTATGTTAACAGACGGATATTAATGGAAACCTGCCGCGTAGCGGCTTACTTGAACAGACGCATGTAGCTGACGTGGCTTTCCGTCCCCTGGGCGGTCTGGTCCTCTCCCGGATCGAGAACGGCCGTGAAGTAGTTCTTCTTCACATAGCCGACATACAGTTCCACGACTTCGTTCTTTTTCTCGGTGAGCAGAAATCTGATCAGGGGGCCGGCGCCGAAGCGGTCGGAATACCGGTCGTAGCTTGGGTTTCTCTTGAGGGCGTGCGTGTAATTGGCGGAGAGGTTGATAGCAAAATCGCCGAAGTTGTAACCCGGCGCCACGCTGAGGCTGTTTACCAGGATATCGTGGCTCGTGCTGTTATTCTCGTGGACGGAGCTGGAGAGGGCATAGCCCGCGTTGAACAGCCAGTTGCCCGGCATAAGCGGGGCGATGTCCAGCCGCACGGTGTTGAGCATCGTGGCGCTCTTTTCCTCCCCGGCGTCGGGAAGACCGGGATAGGCGTAGGGTTCCTGGAGCATGTTCGTGTCGTACTGCCCCAGCACATCGATCGTCAGACGTACCGGACGTTCGATCCAGGCGCGGTCCTCGACCATGGTCTGATAGCGCCTCGCGTAGGTGGCCAGATCTGAGACGGGGTCCTGAATAACGGCGATCCGGAAGCGTTCCGCCGCCTGTTTGTACTGGCGGGCCAGCATGTAAGAGAGGCCGATCTGGAATTCGGCCGCCTGGGTGTAGTTCTTGTCGAGGGATTTCGCTTTTTCAAATGAAGCGATGGATTCCGCGTATTTTCCCTGTTTAGCCAGGACCATCCCCCGCAGGAAGGCCGTCTTGGCGGGATAGATCGCGTCGCGCTCGGCGACGGCGAGCCATTTGCCGGCCTCGGCGAATCTGTCGAGGCGGTAGAGGATGTCGATCAGCTCGATAACCGCTTCCTTGACTGGCGGCGTCAGGGCGACGGCGGCCTCCATCTGGGGCAGGGCGCTCGCATAATCGCTCTGCATCTTGTAGGTCATGCCCAGCCAGAATGCCGCTTCCGACGATCCGGGCGCCTCGGCCCTGGCCGTCTTGAATAGCTCGACCGCCTCCTCGTAATTATCGGCCTGGTACTGCCTGATCCCTTCGCGAAGGACAACAGGCGCCTGGCCGAAGGCGGCGGGGACGGAAAGCGTGATTGCAAGGAGCAGGGTGAAGAGAGAAACGAAGACAACGGCAAACCTTTTCATCATGGACCTCCCGTTGCTGGTGAGGGTTGTTGACGACTGTGGGACAAAGAGCCGGGACCGAGGATGACGAACGGTTGTAAAAAAAATGATCGAGCCGATTTGCGATCAAACTTTAAGCATGTTTTCATCGAAAGTCAATAAAAAATAGAACCCTTGTCTATCGGAAAATCTTGATGTAAAGTTGCGGCCGTCAAATATCCTGCGCTGCGAGGAGGTACCCGATGAGCCAACAGATGTCCCTGGACGAAAAATGCGTCAACACGATCCGTTTCCTGGCGGCCGACGCCATCGAGAAGGCCAAATCCGGCCATCCCGGCCTGCCGATGGGCGCCGCGGCCGCGGCCTATTGCCTCTGGACGCGCTACCTCAAGCACAACCCCGCGGATCCTCTCTGGCCGGACCGCGACCGCTTCGTCCTGTCGGCCGGACACGGTTCGATGCTCCTTTACTCCCTCCTCCACCTTTCCGGATACAACGTTTCGCTCGGCGATCTTCAGACCTTCCGGCAGTGGGGGAGCAAGACACCCGGCCATCCGGAAAGACAGCACCCGCCGGGAACGGAGATGACTACCGGCCCCCTCGGCCAGGGCCTCGGCGCGGCCGTGGGGATGGCGATCGCGGAGGCCCGTCTGGCGGCGCGCTTCAACCGCCCCGATCACCGGATCGTGCATCACTTCACCTATGTTTTGGCGAGCGACGGCGACCTCATGGAAGGGCTCTCCTGCGAGGCCTGCGCCCTGGCGGGCCATCTGGGATTGGGGAAACTGATCGTCCTGTACGACGACAACCGGATCTCCCTGGCGGGGGCCACGACGTTGTGTTTCACCGAAGATGTGGATCAACGGTTCGCCGCCTGCGGCTGGCAGGTGATCCACGTTGCGGACGGCAACGACATTGCGGCGGTGGATGTGGCCCTCACGGCGGCGAAGGCGGAAACCGGGCAGCCGACTCTGATTCGCCTGCGGACGACCATCGGCTTCGGCGCTCCCGGAAAACAGAACACCAGCGCCTGCCACGGGTCGCCCCTTGGACCGGAGGAGCTCCGGGCCGCCAAGGAAAACCTTGGCTGGCCGACCGATACCCCATTCCATGTTCCGGAAGAAGCCCTCGCGCATTTCCGCGCGGCCGCGGCCGAAGGCGCGAAAAGCCATAATGCCTGGAAAGACGCCCTGCGGCATTACGCCGCCGACCACCCGGAAGCGGCCGCCGAATTCGAGCGGGTCACGGGAGGGGGGCTGCCCGCCGGCTGGGAGGCGGCGATTCCCGTTTATCCGGCGGGAACGAAAGACGTGGCGACGCGCAAGACGTCCGAGGCGGTCCTCCTGGCGCTCGCCCCCGTGCTCCCGGAGCTGATGGGGGGTTCGGCCGACCTGAACCCTTCCACCTTCACCTGGCTCAAGGGGAGGGGGGATTTCCAAAAGCCGGGCGAGCCGCCCGCCTGCCGGGAAGGGGCCGTCGGCGGGGAATGGGGCTACGGCGGCCGGAACATCCATTTCGGCGTCCGGGAGCATGCGATGGCCGCGATCGCCGGCGGGATGGCCGTCCATGGGGGGATCATCCCCTTCACCGGGACATTCTTCACCTTTGCCGACTATATGAGGCCCTCCATACGCCTGGCCGCCCTGATGGGCCTTAGGGTTATCTACGTCTTTACCCACGACAGCGTCGGCGTCGGCGAGGACGGCCCCACCCATCAGCCGATTGAGCACCTGATGAATCTGCGGGCGGTCCCGAACCTCGCGGTCATCCGGCCGGCCGACGCCAACGAGACGGCGGAGGCCTGGCGGGCCGCAATCGAGAGAAGGGAAGGCCCCACGGCGCTCGTCTTCACGCGCCAGAACTTGCCCGTCCTGGATCGCAGCGTGTTCGGACCGGCGGCCGGCCTCCGGAAGGGCGGTTACATCCTCTGGGAATCGGCGGCCGGCGATCCGGAGGCGATCCTCATAGGAACGGGGTCGGAGGTCCATATCGCCCTTGAAGCCGGAAAGATGCTGGCCGCGGAAGGGCTCCACGTCCGGGTAGTATCGCTGCCGAGCTGGGAGCTTTTTGACGCCCAGCCGCAGGCCTACAGAGACCAGATCCTCCCGCCTTCAGTCCGGACGAGGGTCGCAGTCGAGGCGGGGGTCACGCTGGGCTGGGAGCATTACGTGGGACTCGAAGGGGCCGTCGTGGGGATCGACCGGTTCGGCGCAAGCGCCCCCTACCAGGTGATCTACGAGAAGTTCGGGGTCACGGCCGCGGCGGTTGCCGCCGGGGCTCGGCGACTGCTCGAAAAAAAGGGGAACGGACTATGAAGGTCAGCAGTGTCGAAGAGATGCGGGCGATGGACCGGAGGGCCGGCGAGGAACTGGGGATATCCGAGGAGATCCTCATGGAGAACGCCGGGCAGGCGTCGTTCAGGCTTCTTGCTCGGGAGTATGGCATCGCCGGGAGACGCTGGGCGATCTTCTGCGGGAACGGGAACAACGGCGGCGACGGTCTGGTCGTCGCGCGGCACGTCCTCTCCGGAGGCGGCCGGCCCCTGGTCTTCATCATCGGGGATCCCGGGCGTTTCAAGGGGGCGGCGAAGACCAACCGGGATATCGTCGGGAAGCTCCCGGTCGAGGTCGCGCGGGTAGAGGATGTCGCGGCGATCCGGTCGGCGGTAGTCCACAGCGACGGGATAATCGACGCCCTGTTCGGGACGGGTCTGGACCGCGAGGCGGAGGGTGTTGCCCGGGAGGCGATCGACCTGATCAACGCAAGCGGCCTGCCGGTTCTGAGCCTGGACATCCCCTCCGGGGTCAACGGCGATACGGGGGAGGTGATGGGGGCGGCGGTCTGCGCCGACCACACCGTCGCCTTCGGCCTTCCCAAGCTCGGAAACATGCTCCATCCGGGCTGCGAGCTGGGCGGCAGGCTCCATGTTTGCCACATCTCGTTTCCCCCCTCTCTTTACGAGGACAATGCCATCTTAATCGAGACCAATGGCTTCATCCCGCTCCCGCCGCGCGAACGGACGGCCCACAAGGGATCGGTTGGGGACGTCCTGTTCATCGCCGGCGCTGCCGGCTATTTCGGCGCCCCCTATTTCGCCGCCATGTCGTTTCTGAAGGCGGGCGGCGGGTATTCGCGCCTGGCCGCCCCCTGGTCGATGACCCCCTTCCTCGCGACGCGGGGGAGCGAGATCGTCTTCGTCCCCCAGGCGGAGACCACGGAGGGGAGCCTCTCCCTGAAGAACAGAGACGCGCTCGTCGCGCTGGCCGGAGGCGTGGACATGGTTGTGCTCGGCCCCGGTCTTTCCCTCGCGGAAGAGACGCAGCAGCTCGTCCGGGAACTGGCCGCCGGGATCGAGAAGCCGCTGCTTGTCGACGGCGACGGGATCACCGCCCTGGCGAATCATCTTGATATCATCCGGCGGCGCCGGGCGCCGACGATCCTCACCCCCCATCCGGGAGAGATGGCGCGCCTAACCGGCCGGCCCGTGGCCTTGATCGAGAGGAAGAGAATCGAGATCCTCCAGGACGCCGCCGCGGATCTGCGGGCATTTGTCGTTCTCAAGGGCGCCCGGTCGCTGATCGGAACTCCGGATAAGAGAGTCTTCATCAACCTTAGCGGCAACCCGGGGATGGCGACGGCGGGGTCGGGAGACGTCCTTACCGGGACGATCGCGGCCATGTTCGGCCTCGGGCTGCCTCTGGAGGAGGCGGTCCGAAAGGGGGTCTTCCTCCACGGGCTCTCCGGAGACCTGGCCGCGGCGGACAAGGGGGAGGACGGGATCACGGCCCAGGACATCCTCAACTACCTCCCCTACGCCCTCAAGCAGGACCGGCAGGGAATTGACCCGGTCCTGGCGGAGAGCTATGACATCCCGGTGATCGAATGACAGCGTGCTCTATTTGAGACCTTTGCGCAACCTGAAAATCATCTCCCGGAAGCGCGCATTGTAGATTTTTCGGAACGAAAAATGTACAGCGCGCGGAGGAAGCATGATTTTCAAAGGTCTCTATTTGTGGTTCGGGAGGAGGTCGCGGAGGCCCTTTAAGATCTTGTCACTTCCGGTGAGTGTCTTTTTCCCGTCCGTTCCGATGATAACAATGGTCGGCGTCGCCCTGATCCGGTCCTCCTTGAGGTAGTCGCCGAGGATCTTGAACAAGGGCGCCGTATCGAACGCAATGAAGGAGAGGCCCTTCTTTTTCAGGAAGGCCTCCAGCGCCTCCTTGTCCCTGATCTTCTTCTCCGCCGCTTCGAAGAGGGCGGCCCGGGCCGCTGCCGCCTGGCCGAATTCCCGCTTGGCGTTGAGGATCGCCAGGAAATAGCCGGCGTAGAGGATCGTTTCCCGGTGGACCGGAGTGTCGATGAACATCACGCGAATGATTTTTTTCTCGACCAGCTCCGTGAGGAGCGCCATGACCTCCTCCTCCTCGCCGCGGCAGGGGCCGCAGAAATAGTCCGTATAGATCCGGACCTGAACCGGTCCGGCGCCGAAGACGGGAACCGGGGAGGGAGGCTCGGCCGCGTAAGCCGGCGCCGCCGCTCCCGAAAAAAAGAGCAAAAAGAAAAGCAGCCCGGCGGCGGCGGCAAGCGCCGCGAGCGTCTTTCGTGTCCGCTCGAAATTCACGGCCAGGCCGAGGAAAACCGTGGCGGCGAAGGCGAGGCAATAGGGGCAGTAGATCCCGCTGCGGATCTGGTAGCCGATGAGAAAGAGCTCGCCGCCCGCCCCGAAGGCGAACAGGAGCAGGCAGAGAAGAAATCTTTTCAGCAGGGCGAGGATCAGAATCGCGCCCATGAAAAATATTCCCATGTACTTCAGATCGATCCCCAGGACGTCCCCTCTAAGAGAGCTGCAGGCGCCGTAGCAGTAGATGTAGGCGAGGGTTATGCCGATGCCGGCCAGGGCCAGTAAAACGGTCAGCAGTTGTCTGTTGCGGGTCAGGAAGCGCTTCATAGGTTTCCGTAATCTCCATTCGATATTTGACGGATCCGTAAAAAGTCAATTTTCCCCGCCCCTGGCGAGAGAGGATTAAGGGGAGGGAAGTTGGGACTTTTTACGAGGGCGTCAATAGTTAAACCTGCCGTCTTCATATATGACGATCCGTTTGCCCGTCGTCAGGCGGGCGGTGACCGTCTTGGGCTCCGTGTTCACCAGGTCCCAGTGGAGGGCCGAGTCGTTGAAGCCCAGCTTCCGCTTGAGCGCCTTGGTCATGGCGGCCGGGTCGCCGGCGTAGGTGTCGGTGTAGGACGACCCGACGGCGATGTGGCAGTTCCCGTGCCCGCCGCCGAAGTTCTCGTCGAAGAGGGTGTCGGCCATGAACCGGTCGATCCGCGAAAAGCGCCGGTCAGTCAGAGAGAACTCGCCGATCCGCCCCGCTCCCGTGTCCATCCGGAGCTGGGCGGCGGCGAACGCCTCCCCGGTTTCGGCGCTGATCCGGATTACGGCGCCCCTCGAAAAGACAAGCCTTACCCCCTCGACATAGTTGCCGCTCCGGTAGGAGGGGAGGTTTGCAAAGTATGTTCCCTCGGCGCCGCGCCAGTCCGGGGAGACGAATAGTTCGAAGCTCGGGATGTTGTGCCCGGAGACCCCGGCCCATTTCCTCTCGGCCCCCGCCCTGATCCTGAGGTCGCAATTGGCGGACTCGACATGGAAGAAGGCGGTCTTGAGGCCTCCCAGCCATTTCTTGATGGCGTTCGCCTGCCTGCGGATCGCCTCCCATTCGGCGACCGGGTCGTCCCGGTCGAGGTAGCAGGCGCGGATGATCTGTTCGGCGTAGAGTTCCGGCGTCGTGCGCGCCCGCGCGGCGAGTTCCTCCGTCGGCAGGGTGCAGAGCGTCCAGCCGTAAACCCCCTCCTGTTCGCGCCTCTCCAGGATGTCGCGGAGCGGCTTGCGCGCGACGAGGACCTTGCCGATCCGGGCGGGAGGGACGTCCTTGAGGTGGGTCAGACAATCCGGGGCATGCAGGTAGATCCGCCCGTGGAGGCCCCCGCAGAGCTCCTTTTCCCCCGGAGGTTGAAAAACCAGTTGACGCACGCCTGCATTGCCGTAGAAGGCGCGTTCCATCGGGACGGTGAGCCCCGCCCGCTGGATCGGGTTCATCCCCGCGGCGATGATCTTCTCATAGAGGATCTCCGCGAGGTTCAGAGCGGCGCGGTCGTACTGCAGAAGGATAACGTCCTTTTTACGGAAACGCCCTCGCCGGGCGGTCTTCAATCCCCAGAGCAGCACGTCGGCGTATTTTTTCAGTTGGCTTTCGTTGAGCATGTTATCAGGGGCGCCTAAAGGCGTCTGGCAATGATGTAGTCGGCGACGGTCAAAAGCGCGGTCTTGGCTTCCGAATCGGCGAAGGGGGCCAGGAAACCCTTTGCCTCCTCGATGCAGGCGCCGGCCTTGGCGAGGGCGTAGGGGATGCCGTCGTAGCGGCGGATCAGGGCCATAATCCCGGCGACGGCCTCCTCGTCCCTTTGCGCGATCCCCGACTGGATAAGCGCCTTTTCCTCCGGAGTGCATTTTTTCAACGTCCGGATGAGAGGAAGGGTGAGTTTCCCCTCCCGGAGGTCCTGGCCGATCGCCTTGCCGAACTCCTCCTCCTTGGCCACGTAATCGAGGGTGTCGTCCGTGATCTGGAAGGCAGTGCCCAGCCTCATCCCGAAGCGGGTTACGGCCTCGATCCGGCTGTCGGCGGTGTTTCCGAGAATGGCGCCGATGGCGCAGGCCGCCGAAATGAGGATGGATGTTTTTTTCTCCACAATGGACAGGTATTCCTTTTCGGTGATGCCGACGTCGCCGGCCTTCATCAGTTGGAAGACCTCGCCCTCCGACATCGTGTTCGTGGTGGTGGAGATGAGCTTGAGAATGGCCAGGTTCCCGTCGTCGATCATCAGCTTGAAGGCCTTGGAGTAAAGGAAATCGCCGACGAGGACGCTGGCGGCATTGCCCCAGACCCGGTTTGCGGAAGCCTTCCCCCGCCTGGTTTCCGCGCGATCGATTACGTCGTCGTGCAGGAGGGTGGCGGTGTGGATGAATTCGATGACGGCCGACAGGGGATAGCGGCGCTCGCCGCGGTAGCCGCACAGCTCCGCGGCTGCCAGAAGCAGCAGGGGCCTGAACCGTTTGCCGCCGCTGTCGATCAGGTGGTGGATGATCTCGGGGATGAGCCGCACTTCCGAACGGAGGTGTTTCTCCATATGCTCCTCGACCCGCTTGAGGTCGTTGCCGAAGTAGCGGAAGACATCCTGTATCTGCATAAACGTTCCCGGTTTCGAATTCGGGCGCCACTATAATGGAAGCCCCGCTAAATGTCAAACATGACGACCTCGCCGCCGTTATTATCAACATTGACGACGGACCCGGTCCGTATTATAGTGCCCGCCGAATTTGATAACAGAGATTGGAGGTGCGGATCGATGAGCGACAGAAGCGAGAAGGCGGTCGACTGTTTCAAGGAGGGTTTCAACTGCTCCCAGGCGGTTTTTTCCACCTACAGCGGCGAATTGGGAGTTGAAAAGGAGACGGCCCTCCGGGCGGCCGCCGGGATGGGCGGCGGGATGGGGGGCCTCGGAGAGGTCTGCGGGGCGGTCACGGGCGCCATGATGGCGATCGGGCTCAAACACGGGCATACGGAGGCGACGGACAAGGAAAAGAAGGCGAAGACCTACGGCCGCGTGCGCGACTATGCGGGCCGTTTCAAGGCGCGCAATGGATCGATTCTGTGCCGGGATCTGCTGGGCTTCGACATCTCCACGCCGGAGGGGATGGACCAGGCGCGACAGCAGGGGCTGTTCGCCGAACGCTGCCCCCGCTTCGTCAGCGACGCAGCGGAGATCCTCGAAGATTTCCTGTAAGCGGCCGGGGCGCTATCTCTCCGAGGCATTGCTTTGATCTCCGCCGACCCGTTCCGGCTACTTGGAAAGACTCCGTCGCTGCTTCTTCATTGTGGATATGAACATCCTGACCATGGGGGAGTTTCTGCGGTCTTTTAAAAATATCAGATCGTAATCCAGCGATAAATCCTCTTTGACGGAAGCCATGTGAAACCTGCCTTCCTGAACATCCTTTTGTATGCTGAAGAGGGGGAAAAAAGCGCCCCCCATCCCCAGTTCCACCATGTGGCGGATTGCGGGCGGATTCTGGCAGTCGATCGGGTTGTTTATGGTCAGGTTTCGCTTGCGAAATTCGTTCATCAGGTAATCCCGGGTCGCCGATCCCTGCTCCGGCAGGATGATGGGGTGGTTCACCAGTTCCCGGAGGCTGACCTCTTCGCCCAGGTCTTCCATAGATATGAACATCAGTTTCGTTTTCAGGACGGGGATCATTACGATGTTGTCCGGATAGGGCAGTCTTACGATGACGGCGAGGTGGTAATCGTTATCCGCGACCTTGGCAAGAACATCTTTCGACAAGCCCGTATAGATCTGAACCTTCACGCCGATGTTCTGTTCCTGGATGGCCATCAGGATGTCCGGCAACACGTGGTTGGAGATATAGAGGGTCGAGCCTATGATCATGTGGGTTGTTTCGAAATTTTCCAGCTCCTTTTCCAACTCGTGAAGCATAGCAAAGATTTTTTCGGCATAGACTAAGACGATATTTCCTTCTGCGGTCAATTCGAACGCTTTCTTGTTCCGCTTGATCAGCGGAACGGAAAAGCGCTTCTCGAGCGACTTGACCTGCATGCTGAGGGTCGGTTGGGAAACGTTCATCTGCCTGGCGGCATGGGTAAAACTCTTTGCCTTCGCAACCGAATAAAATGCCTTGAGATGGTTTACGTTCATGCCACACGCACCGCCGCCAAAAAAATATAGAAGTCGACCGTCGTGTTCTCCCGCCGTGCCGCGCCGAAACCGCTTGTGCAACCACTTTCCAGGAACATAGAGGACAACAGTGGGAATCACGGGATCATTCCGCGCGGCCTTCTCGGAAGAAAGAACCCCAGATACTTTTATCTCATACTTTGACACGGAGTGAATTGTCAATCCCTTTGATGCGCCGGGGGGTTCTGGTGGGGGGTGGGAATCGCGGAGGCTTGCACAAATCGGCGATTTCCGGGTTCGAATCGATCGGGCTTGTCCGGTTTCACGATGTCCGGGGGATTGGGAAGCAAAGGGTGCTTACAATATCCAGTTGACAAGAAACCCGAGCAGCATAGAGCCGAACAGGCTGATACCGATGTACAGGGCGAAAACGCGCTTGCTGACCACGGACCATACCGCCGTCATGGCCGGGATGGTCGTGACCGGACCGGCCATCAGGAAGGCGATGGCTGCGCCGGGCTGCATCCCCTGGGTGATCAGGCCGTTGACGATGGGCAGGGCGCTGAGGTTCCCCAGGTAGAGCGGAATCCCGATCAACGAGGCCAGCGGAATCGCAAAGCGGCTCCTGTCGCCCAGGACGGAGGCGATGGCCTCCTGAGGAACGTACATCGTGATCAGCGCTTCAAGCGAAAAGGCCACCAGAAGCCAGCGGCCCAGCCGCCAGCTCTGCGCGCCCATCCGGACGGAAAAAAGCCGCCAGTCGATGCGGCGGAAACTGTCGAGGCTCGAAACCCACCAGGCAGGGGGCTGAATGATCGGCAGGGCAATGCCCGCCGCCGTTCGCTCGGAGGAACAGCAGGCCGCCGGCAGGAGCGCCGGTTGGATGGATTCAAGAGGCGTCACGACCGGCGCGGCGCAGCAGGGCGCCTCCTTTTCCTGTCTTGTCGCCGCATCGTCATCGAGCATGTAATTTCTGAAGCACCCCAGGCGGGTCAGCGACAGGGTCAGATAGCCCGCCCCCAGGCTCAAGGCCAGGGAGGCGCCCAGCCGGGACAGGGCGAGCGGCCAGCCGAGGATGCCGACGGTCAGCGTGAAGATCTCCGGGTCCATAGTGGGGGATGCGATCCAGAAGGACATGACCGGGGCAAGGGGTACGCCGCTTGCCAGAAGCCCGGCGATGATCGGGATGACGGTGCAGGAGCAGAACGGGCTGAACGCGCCCACCGCAGTGGCCATAAGAACCGCGAGCCCCTCCCTTTTGGCAAAGGCCCTGCGGATCGGATCCTTGAGATCCAGCATGTTGATCAGCACGCTGAGGAACATGCTCAGAAGGAAAAAGGGCAATACCCTCCACGCGGCCCTGCCCACAAAACCGACAATCTCGATCAGATCGTTCATCGCTTGTCCTCTTTATCGTAATATTGCGATTATTTGGCCCCAAAAAATCCCCCGCAATGGGGGAAGGGGAACGTTTCCTGTCAGCAGCAGCCCGGCAGCCAGCGCCCGATCTGCTCCTTGAGCCAGCGGATATTCTCAGCGTCCAGGCAGTAGCAGGTGGCCGGCCCTTCAATCTCGCCGTGGATCAGCCCCGCTTCACGCAACACCTTGAGGTGCTGGCTGACCGTCGATTGCGCGAGCGGTGTGGCCTCGACGATATCGGCGGTGATGCATCCTTTCCTCCCGGCGAGAAATTCCACGATCTGGAAGCGGATCGGGTTGCCGAGCGCCTTGAGCATGGCCGCCAGCCTCTTCTGGTCCGGTAGGAGCATCGGTTTGCGAATCGCCATAAAAAACCTCTTTATCGTTTTTATACGATAAAGCGGTTTTCCAATCAAGCGATATTTTATCCCTGCTATATCCGCTGGAAAACCAGACCGTTGGACAGCACCGAAGGATCTTTCGCTATCACGGCTTCAGGGCCACGCGAATGGTTTTCCCCGCTGCCGCGATCCTGAGTCCCGAATTGATCTCATCCAGGGACACCCGCTCGCCGACGATATCCGCGAACGGAAATCGGCCCCGGGTTGCCTGCAGAAAATCGATTCCCTTCTGCAGATGGATCGTGTCGTAATTGTGAACGCCCTTGATCGTGAGCCATTTGAAGATGATCTCTGAGGCGTCGCAGTTGAAGACGGCACCGGCGAACGCATTGCCGATTTCGACCAGACGGCCGCCCGTGCGAAGACATTTCAGTCCCAAAGGAAGAAGGGCGGGAGCCCCGGCGAGATCCATGACGGCGTCTACGCCGAAGCCGCCTGTAGCATCTCTGACGATTCCGATGATCTCGTCATCCTTTAATCCCTGCGCGTGGATAGTATCGGTGGCGCCGAACTTCTTCACGAATTCAAGCCGGTTTGCCATGACATCCGTGACGATGATCCTGCGGCATCCGTAATGGCTGGCAAGGGCCGCTGCGTAGACGCCGAGGGCGCCGGCGCCCTGGATGAGGACGTTTTCAAAAGGCCGGATGTCGATGGCGTCCCAGCCGGCCACGACCGTAGCCAGGGCGCAGTTGGCCGGCGCCGCCTCCTCGTCGGAGAGGTCGTTCGGGATCTTGATCACGCAGGTGCCGGGCATGATGTAGCAGTATTCGGCGAATCCGCCGACGAAGTAAGGAGGTTCCCCGCACCGGTCGTGACCGTATTTCCGAAGGTGGGTACACTTCATCATGAGCCCCTTCTCCCGGCAGAAGTAGCATTTGCCGCAGTTGTCCATGATGGTCCAGGTTATCCGGTCACCCACGCCGAGGGGGCGGTTTCCGGAATCGTGCACGACGCCTTCTCCCAGTTCCACGATCCTGCCGATGATCTCATGCCCGAGAATGACGGGCAGCGGCGATTTCCTCCGGCCGGTCCAGGTGTGGAGATCCGAGCCGCAGATGGTGCAGCAGGCGATCCGGACTAAGATGGCCCCCTTTTCGGATTTCGGAAGGGGGTATTCCCTGATTTCAAGATCTTTTCCGGCCTCCGTCATGACGGCGGCCCTGCCTGTATTGGCCATAGAATCATTCTCCTGCTTCCGCGATGATTATGCACGCCGGAAAGCGATGGGGCTTCCGGGAGTGCCGTTTGTTTATTACGGGAATCCTGCTGGAAGGCCCCGAGGGGCGGCCCGGCGGCAAGTTCCGCTCAATCGAAAAGGAGCTTGGGGAGCCAAAGCACGATCTGCGGGAATAAATAAACCACTATCACTCCCAGAATCTGGAGACCCATGAAAGGCATCATCCCCTTGTAGATGTCCAGCAGCTCCCATGAGGGCTCAACCCCCTTGAGGTAATAGGCCGAGAGGGCTACCGGAGGTGAGAGCCAGCAAGTCTGCAGCGTGACGGCCAGCAGAATGCAAAACCATATCATATCGATCTTCAAATCCGTAATGATCGGGAGGAAGATCGGGATAATGACGACCACGATGGGAACCCATTCCAGGGGCCAGCCGAGGATAAAACAGACCATCAATATGCCAAACAGAAAGACCCAAGGGGGGAGGTTCCAGGAAAGCAGGGTCTTGGCGATGAAGATCGGTGTTCCCATAGAAGAGAAAACCGTTCCCATGAATGTGGAAGCCGCAAGAAGAATCATCACCATGCTCGTTGTTTCGGCTGTGCGGAAGGCGGATCTCTTCAGGATGTCCCAGGTCAGGCGCCTGTGGGCGATGGTAACTATGAACGCGCCCAGGCAGCCAAGAGCGGCCCCCTCCGTCGGCGTAGCGATCCCCGTCATGATAGTCCCCAATGTGGACACGATGAGAACCGTCGGCGGCAAGAGCCCGACAATAAACTCGCGAATCATGTGGCTCAGGGGAATGTCGAGCTCCGCGTCGGACAGAGGCGGACCCAGCTCGGGTTTGATCATGACACGGATCATGGTGTAAATGACATAGAATGAGGCGAGCATGATTCCGGGAAGAAGCGCGGCTGCGTACAACCGTGCAACGGAAACCGACAGCACCGGCCCCATGACGACCAGCATAACGCTCGGGGGGATGAGGATGCCCAACGTTCCGCCCGCGCAGATCGTCCCGGCGCTTAGCCCAGTGTCGTATCGGGCCCTTTTCATGACCGGAGCGGCCATCAGGCCGATGATCGTGACAGAGGCGCCGACGATTCCGGTGGCCGCCGCGAAGAGCGTCGCCGAGAAGATAGTTCCTAAGTACAATGAACCATGAAGTCGGCCGGACAGGAGTTGGAGCGCTTTGAAAAGCCGCTCCATGAGTCCCGCGTGCTCCAGAAGGTAGCCCATGAAGGTGAAGAGGGCCACTGCGGCCAGGACGGTGTCCATCATCGTTCCGAAGAACGAAAGGGTCATCAGGTGGAACACCCTCTCGCCGAGACCGATGTAACCAAACACCACACCGAGGGTGATCAAGGTGAAGGAAATGGGAAAACCCACGCAAATAGCACCAAAGAGGATCACCAAGAGTATCAGCCCATAAATTTCTAAACTCATTTATACCTCCCACACCCGACAAGTTTCATGTATGTATTAAAAAGATCCGCAATCCCCTTCAGTATCGGAAGAGTCACACCGATCTTAGGATAACGGATTTATATAATTTCGGTCGGAGCTTCCCGGTGGCGAATATCCTGTCCCGTCCTTAACAATATTATGGATTTAAAAAGTTCCGAAATTCCCTGTAGCAGCAGCAAAGCCGCGCTCAGGGGGATGACCGATTTAAACCAATATGCGGGGGGTCTCCATGTCGTCATGAGTTGTTCCTTCAAGTCCCAGGATTCGGCTGCAAAATCCCAGCTCAGCCAGAAGAACATCACCATCCCGGGGAGAAAAAGAAGCACATAGCAGAACACGTCGACCCAACATTGCGTGCGGGAAGCCCATTTTTCGTAAAAGAAATCGGTCCGGATATGCTTTCCAAGGTACAGGGTCATGGCGCCGGCAATAAGATAATGCGTCCCGTAGCACATGGTCGCTATATCCACAGCCCAAAGCGTGGGCCTGGTTATATAGCGGACGAATACTTCCCAGACCAACACACCCGCCATGGGGATGATCAGCCAGGAAACGGCTTTCCCCGTCCAGATGCTGATCAGGTCAATCACCTTGATGATCTTAAACAAGTTATTCATATCAAGCTGCTCCAAAGTGTAAGGACGGTTGATCCCTGGATATGTCCCCTTGGTTTGAAAAAACTGGACAAGAAATCCCGCCAGGCATTCCCGGCTGCAACAACTTACCTGGCCGGCCGAGCCGCCCGGATGGCTCGGGAGGATCGGCCGGTCAAGGAAAGGTTGTTACGATCAGGCCTGTATTGCAAGGCATTCGTCCGAGAATTGTTTAGTGAACTTCCGCAGCCCCGGCGATGAGCTGCGTCAGCTTGTTGGTCTCCTTGGTGTAGGGAACCACGACACTCGCGAACTTCCGTTGGGATGCCAGCACTTTTGCGAAGAAGGGGTCCTGTTTCTCGAATTTCGCAAGCACCTTTTTCGCAGACTTGATGAAGGCGGCTGCGTAATCGGGTGGCGCGTCGAACATCTTGACTCCCTTTTCGTTAACCAATATCTGAAGGGCCTTGGCGTTTTCATCCACAAAGTACATCAGGGCTTCGAAAATCGACGTCGTGCACGCTATTTCCACGATTGCCTGGAGATCCGGGGGCAGCTCACGCCACTTATTTCCGTTGATGACGATGTCCGCGATATCGATCGCCTGGTGGAGACCCTGGATCGAGTAGTTCTTGAAAACGTCGGAGACCCCTATCTTGAGATCGTTGGCGGGATTGATCCACTCGAGGGCGTCGAGCATGCCCCTTTCTGCTGCGGGGACGACTTCCTGCGACGGTAGATTCACCGGTATGCCGCCCATGTCTTTGAGAACATCCGACGGCAGACCGGAAGACATGCGGATCCTCATCTTCAGGTACTCGGCGTTCGTTTTGGGCACCCTCTTGAACCACCCGAAGCACTCGGGGCCGTCCGGACCATACAGGAACGGCATCACGTCCGCCTTGAGGATCTTCTGGTAGTATTCCAGGTAGAGCTCCCGCCCTCCTCCCCGCAGGTACCATGACAGGTGGTTAAACTGGTCCAGACCGCTCCCGGCGCCCCCGATCGGGGCGGTGAACAGCCCGCCGGCTGGATGTTTGCCCATCGCGTAATGGGCCCACCACTGCCCGGCATCGACAACCCCCTTGTTGACACCGTCCAGAATCTCAAAAGGGTTGACGATCGACCCGGCCGGAAGAATCTCGACCTTCAGACGACCTGCCGACATCTTGTCTATGTTGGATGCCCATCTTTTCAGCAAGTCATCGTGAGGGGTCCCCGCAGGGTTGGCGCCCTGCAGTTTCCACTTGAACTGCGCCGGCGCCGCCGCCTGTGCCAGGTCGGCCAGGCCGAATCCTCCCAGCAAAACCGCTATCACGATCAATCCGACTACTTTTTTCATGGCTTCTCCTCCTTAATGCTAAAGGGTTAGGAAAATTATTAACTTTTTCCACCATAACCTGACCTTTATGTGCTGTAGGTCGCATGGCTGATCCCGGTTCCCATTTAGCGAGCCCCGGTCTGAAATAGGCGCAAGTCCTATGATATCCTGCCGATCACCACCTCCTTTACGTCGGGATAGGGACCTTTCCGGACTTTCGGCCGCAGAATCCATCCCGCTAATCCTTTAATCCTTCGTTTCCCGGCAGAAGTCAAGAAGACGGCACAAACATTGAATGAAAGCCCTTTCAAGTTACCATGACCTGATCAAAAATGTGTGTCAAGTAAAAAATATTTATATAGATATTG
>Ga0172375_10006279_pt1 | contig 16763 bp, 18 predicted proteins | sample LakKiv1m_FD_114537 | JGI IMG/M metagenome (GOLD analysis project Ga0172375, IMG submission 114537) | Freshwater microbial communities from Kabuno Bay, South-Kivu, Congo - kab_092012_11.1m | ecosystem: Environmental > Aquatic > Freshwater > Lake | place: Democratic Republic of the Congo...
CCCCAACCCCCTTCCTTTTTGCCCGCCCGAGCGTTCAGTTTTCTGCTCCGCCTTTGGCGGAGCAATCAATCCGGATTTTGCTCAAAAAAGGTTCGCGCTTCGTTCAGTAATTGCGACATCATTTTTATGAAACCAAAATTCTTCCGCACTCTCACTGGCGCCAAAATTCCGCTTCCCGTCTTCTTTCCCGACGCTACCCGCGCCGTCCTCAAATCTCTCGATAGCTCCGACATCGAATCCACCAAAACCCCCGGGGTTTTGGTCAATACTCTTCACTTATCTCTTTCCCCCGGCGCTTCTACTATCAAAACCCTCGGTGGTGTTCGAAAATTTATGTCCTGGGATGGGGGAGTCATCTCCGATTCCGGCGGTTTTCAGGTCATGTCCCTGGCCAAACAATCCGGCCAAAAAAACGCTGTTACCGACCGGGGCGTCCGCTTTAAACTTTCCGGTTTCAAAAATTCCCTCTTCACGCCCCAGGATTCTATCAAAATCCAAATGGACCTCAAATCCGACATGGTCGTCGTTCTCGACGATTTTACCGATCTTGACGCCACCTACGACCAAGCCAAAGATACCGTCGACCGCACCATCCGCTGGGCCAAAATCTGCAAACAAGAATTTGAAAAAATCTGCGATCAGAAAAAACTTTCTCCTCAAAAACGCCCCTACCTTCTTGGCGTTGTTCAGGGCGGCCATTATCTCGATCTGCGAAAAGAATGCACCGAAAAGCTGGTCGAAATTGGCTTTGATGGCCTTGGCTACGGCGGCTGGCCGCTAACCGAAGAAGGGGAATTCAATTTCGATATCCCCAAGGTTATTGCCGACAATTGTCCAAAAAATTATTTTCTCTACGGTCTTGGAGTTGGCAAACCCCACGAAATCGTCAAAATGGTCCAAATGGGCTGGAATATTTTCGATTGTGTTCTTCCCACCCGCGACGCCCGCCATCGCCGGCTTTATGTTTACAACGCCAAATCCATCAACGAAATTAACCTTAATTCTCCTGATTTTTATTCCTACTACACCCCCGACAAAGACGCACATTATCGTGACCCTTCTCCGGTTAGCTCCGCTTGTGACTGTCTTCTCTGTACCCGCTATTCCCGTTCCTATCTGCGACACCTTTTTAAAATCGAAGACATGACCGCCGGCCGTCTGGCCACCATCCACAACCTCCGTTTCTACTCGATTCTAATGGAAAAACTAAGAAACTTCTTAAAATCTTAAATTCTGGTTTGATTAAAAATTTTAAATTAAAAATTAAAAATTCCGCTAAAACCTTTTTAGCGGTTTCTTTCGGTTGTCGTGTCAATGCCGCCGAAACCAACCAGCTCTCTCAATTTCTTCTAAGTCAAAAACTAACTCCAACCACCAATACTCCCGACCTTGTCATAATTAACACTTGTTCCGTCACCGCTAAAGCCAATATCGAATCTCTCGGCAAAATCCGCTCTCTTCGCCGCCAATATCCCCACGCCCTTATCATTGTCACCGGCTGTGCCGATACCAAAAATATAAAAACTCTAAAAAATATTATTTTTCTCTCCAATTCCGCTAAAGAAAAATTGTTAAAACCTCTTCATTCTTCCTACTCTCCGAAAATCAAAGACAAATTTAGCCATACTCACCGCTTTATTTTAAAAATCCAGTCCGGTTGTAATCACTTTTGCTCCTATTGCATCGTTCCCTATCGCCGTCCCACTGTCTGGTCATTACCCATTAATTCCGCCATTAAAACCGTTAATCAGGCCATCACCGATGGCTACCGGGAAATTATTATTACTGGCACCAATCTCGAGCTCTACCAGCCCGGATTATCAAACCTCCTCGAAGCTCTGTTGACCAAAACCAAAATCCCCCTTATTTCCTTCGGCTCCCTCCCCCTAAACTGTATCGACGATAAATTTCTTTCCTTAATTACCGATTACAGATTACAGTTTACCAATTACTTTCACGTTCCAACTCAATCCGGTAGCAACAAAATTTTAAAACTCATGAATCGTCCCTATGATAATTTAAAAATTAAAAAATTAATTGAAAATTGTAAATTGAAAATTGAAAATTTGTCACTTGGTACTGATATTATTCTCGGTTTCCCCGGCGAAACCGACGCCGATTTCCAGGAAACCTACGATTTATGCCAAAAAATCGGCTTTTCTAAAATTCATCTTTTTAAATTTTCTCCCCGCCCTGGCACTGCCGCCGCCAAACTGGCTCTTCAATACCCCCGCATTTCCCCATCCGTTCTCTCCTCCCGCCGCCACCAGCTCCTCTCCACTATATCAAAGTGATATACTTGGCTATGTCGCCGCTATCTATCGAATGGGGAATTGATAATGCTACCGCCGATGCTGGAAAAACCAAAGTTGTCTACATCGGCAATATTAGGTTCACCCTAGTCGGAAAACCTTCCGGCGGAGAATATTCTACTGCCTGGGCTAACCCCCAAACAAAAACCGACGTCACTGGCACCGAAAGGGGACCATTCCCTGTTGGAAAAAACGAAATTATCACCGTTCGCGGAAATCCTCACGTCACTCTCATCGGCTCCTAGCCCTCCGCCACCACTCCGAAAACTTTCTTTTCCAACTTCTCTATCCTTTCAGTATTATCACTCGTTCTCCCGCTAATTATCTCTCGAAAATCTCTTTCGTCTCTAATCTCTCCTGCCATTGCATCAACAGCATTAATTATCTCCGATTTCCACTCCAGCATCTTGGCCTCCCACTTCTCATCATGAATTTCAAATTCAGCTTTAACCAACTCCGCAATCTGTTTTAGGTCTTTCAGATCCATAATCCATTCTAACACCAATCATCTCCCAAACCACACTTCCATCTCGTCGAATACCGCCAGTCCAAACGACACTTCCTGCCCCGGGAATCTTGCCTCTTTACCCCAAATACAGGCCTTATTCACATCATCTCTCATTTGGTTCGAAATCCTCTTTAGCACCTCATCCAGTGTCTGATTTCTCCTCATAATCAGCGGTTCTTTCTTGTCAGCCTCACCATTTCTCTCCCTTCTCAGATACACTCTTACCAACCCCAACTCCCGCCACAACGTTTCTTTTAGCTCCTCCATCCCTATCCCTCTTTCCGCACTTATCAGCAGAATTTCTTTTTTACTTTCGACTCTAAGACTTTTAGACCTGTCTGCCGATAGGCACGACTTTTGACTGTCGTCAACTTTGTTGACAACTTTCACCACCGGCATATACTTCAAACTCTTTGACAAAGCATCAACCAGCAAATCTATTTTTCCGATTTTTTCCCCAAACATAATCGTCCCATTATCCATTCCCATTTCCTCCGCCACCTCTACCACTAAATTTTTTTCAAATGAATTATAGGGGTCAATCACCTGTATTGCTCCTTTACTCGCTCGTTTAATATGAATTTTTGGCGGCCTCTGCCCCAACCTAATTCCTGCTCGATAAAGTTCCTCTTCCACTGTCTCCAGCCATTTAACCCTTTGAATATCAGTCATCAGTATTACTAAATCTGCCGCCCTGACCACCGAAATCACCTTTTTCCCAAATCCTTTATTTTTCGCCGCCCCTTCAACTATTCCCGGCAAATCCAATAATTGTATTTTCACTCCCTTGTACTCCAACATTCCCGGCACTACTCCCAACGTGGTGAAATCATAATTTCCCACTTTCGATTCGGCATTGGTTAATTTATTCAACAGCGTCGACTTCCCCACACTTGGCAATCCCACCAACACCACCGATGCATCACCCGAATGTTTAATTGCGTAACCTATCCCTCCGCCTCCGCTCCCTTTCGAGCCGCCATTCAAATCATCCTTAAGTTTGGCCAATTTCGCCTTCAATATTCCGTGGTAGTGTTCGGTCCCTTTATGATACGGGGTATCCCGAATTTCTTTTTCAATCCGGGAAATTTGCATTTTTAAAATTTCTTCTTTGGTCATCTTTGAGTTAAAATTAACCCTATTATATGCAAAATGCCCTTCGTCTTCTATTTCTAATTACCGTTTACTGTTTACTGTTTACAGATTACGTTTTTGCCGAAAGCAAAAACATCTTCGGTCTCCACCTCACCCAACCCTCCGACATTACCTCTGCCGCCGCCATCATTAACTCCTCCGGCGGCGACTGGGGCTGGGTTACCATTGTTATCCGCCTCGACCAACTCGATCGCCCCACCTGGCAAGATTTTTTCGACCACTGTCGCCGCCTCCACCTTATCCCCGTCATCCGCTTGGCCACCCGTATCCGCTCCGACGGCTCCTGGGACCGACCACAGCTCTCCGATATCGATTCCTTGGCAAATTTTCTCCACTCCCTTAATTGGCCCATTCAAATCCGTTACATTCTTCCCTTTAATGAAACCAATCACGGCTCGGAGTGGGGTGGGGAAGCTGATGTTAAAAATTTTGCCGACACCATTATTTATACTTACCAAAAATTTAAATCGTTCGACCAAAATTATTTCATTCTAAGCTCTCCTCTCGACCTGGCCGCTCCCGAAAAACCACCGCTTTTCAAATCTGCCCCAAATGTCTACCGTGAAATTTACCTCTATCGCCCCGAATTTTTCCAAAGTTTCGACGGCCTGGCTTCCCATTCCTATCCCAACCATGGTTTTGTCGGCACCCCCACCGACACCGGCCAACACAGTATTCGCGGCTATTCATGGGAGCTTGATTATCTCAAAAACCTGGGAATCAATCGCTCCTTACCAGTTTTTATCACCGAAACCGGCTGGCCCCACCGCGAAGGCCAATCCCCTGATAATCGTTTTTATACCGCTCAAACTTCCGCCGATTTTTTTTCCGAAGCCCTAAAAATCTGGCAGCAGGACCCTCGTATTACTGCCGTCACTCCCTTCATTTACAACTACTCTCAACCACCCTTCGATCATTTTTCCTGGCTTGATCCTAACCAAAGTCTCTATTCATCATTTTAAAAAATCACCGATCTTGCCAAAGAAAAAAACACTCCATCTCAAATTACTTCTTACGAATCCCTCCGTCTCCATCTCCCTTTTTTAATCCTCGCCAACCGCCAACATTCTGGCAAAATCACCCTTAAAAATACCGGGCAGTCAATTTGGGGCGAAACCTCTTTCTGTCTTCAACCCCAAGTTCCTCCAAACGTTACTCTCGACCCCATTTGCACCGGCCCTGAAAATGTTTATCCCGGCCAAAACCACACTTTCACTTTTAATTTTCAGGTCCGCTCCGACCTCTCGGTCGAAAAAACCTATCTCAACTGGCAAACCCTCTCTCCGTTTGAAATTACTCCCATCGACCCCACTGCCACTCTTTATCGTCCCAAAACCAACCTCCTCCTCCGCTTCCGTCAACTCCTAATGAACCTTGGTCTTTCCCGCCCCTAACCGCGGCCGTGATCCGAATGGATTAACTCCTATCGCCAAGCTGACACCTCCCACCATTCTTATCATTGCCCGCCTTTCTCTAACACACTCTTCATCGTCTTCCGGCAGCTCCACATTGGTCCATATTGCCATTTGCCCCAACATGCGTTCTACCCCTTTTATTTCAAAAAAATATTTTCTTCTCATAACTTTGTGCGCCCAGGAGGAATCGAACCTCCATCACCAGTTCCGAAGACTGATACTCTATCCGTTGAGCTATGGGCGCTGGTGCCGCAGAGAGGACTCGAACCTCCACACCTTACGGTATACGCTCCTAAAGCGTACGTGTATACCAATTTCACCACTGCGGCAATAGCCTATTTTATCAATATTCTGCTAAAATATTGGCTAACTTCGTCCCCATAGCTCAGTTGGATAGAGCGCTTTCCTTCTAAGAAAGAGGTCGTTGGTTCGATCCCAACTGGGGATACGGGGAATCCGAGCCGCTAGCTCAGTCGGTAGAGCAATCGCCTCTTAAGCGATTGGTCGAGAGTTCGAGTCTCTCGCGGCTCACTTTTTCTGCTAAACTTAACCATGCTTTTGGTGATATTATTCGCCGTCATTTTTTCAACGCCTGTTTTTGCCCAAACCCCAACCCCTGATCTTTTTGATCAATATCAAACCGATTACCTCTTTCAGCGCGACCAATACCAAGCCCAATATCTTCTTTACACCGAAAAGAAAAATGTCCACACCAAATACCATAGCCCCGCTACTCAAACCGAGCTTTTAACCGCCACCAAAAACGCCCTTGTCGCCCGCAATACCATGTTCAAAACCTATTTCGTTGCTCTTCGCGCCCTTCTCAACCGCTACCAATCCGCCAACCCCACCGACACCAACAAAAACCAAATTGAGCTTTCCAAATGGGAAACCTGGTTCGACGAACAAAACACTATTATTTCCTCCTATAATAATCTCGCCGACATCAAAAAATGGACCACTGATACTTTTAAACCCAAATATATTCTTCTTCAAAAAACTATTTACACCGCTCTCGTTCAGCACGAAATCAACTTGGAAAACCAGGTTTTTGCCGACATTCAGTCCCTCGCCGCTGAAATCCAGCCGCTTCTTCCCCTCGAATCTTCCGACCAATCCTGGTTTGCCGCCCTGCCGGTCAAAAGTGACATTATCAATGGCCACTTTAAAACCGCCCTCGATCTGACCGCCAAAAATCAAACTGCCCAAAAATTCTCCAACTTCTATCCCGATGCTAAAAATGAACTCATTCGCGCCCGCGGCTATCTCTCCGATCTTCTCCGCGACCTTCGCACCATTGCTGTTAAAAATCTCTCTACTCCCTAATGGAATCTTCTCAAAATCCTCTCTACCAATCACCGACATTCCAAACATTTCCCAAAACAAAGGATCCTCGGATTGTCTTTCTTATTGTCCTTGGCATCATTATTTTGCTACTGCTTCTTGCCGCCGCCATTGTTCCATCCTTTCGCCGTCGTTCGCCATCTTCAATTTCTCAAACCACTCCGACTCCAATCATTTCCTCCACACCCACCCCTCTTCCCGAAGCCAATCGTCTCCCGGAAAATCTCTCCGCCAAATTCGACAAAATCATCCAAAAAAACAATCAGTCGGTCAATTTTCCTCCGCCGCAAATCGACCCCGACATCGGACTTTAATTTTTTCTCGACAAATACATCCCGCTTTCCGTACTGATCGAAATCTCGTCTCCCACTTTAATAAACAACGGCACCTGAACCTTAGCCCCGGTATCCACCGTCGCTGTTTTCATCGCGCTGGTGGCCGTATCGCCCTTAATCGAATTTTCCGACTCCGTTACCGTACACACGATACTCTTCGGCAACATTACTCCTACCGGCTTTTCATCATAAAACTTAATCCGGTACAATATCCCTTCCTTTAGGTAAACCTTATCTTCACCCATCACTTCTTCCGGCACGCTATACTGCTCAAAAGTTCTCGGCTCAATAAAGACATACGCCGAACCGTCGAAATACGAATAAGTTGCCTCATGAGTTTCCACGATTACTTCTTCAACTTTTTCCCCCGATTTATAGGTAAATTCCACTACTCTCGCCGTAAACAGTGATTTTAGTTTTGTTCGGTAAAAAGCCGAGCCTTTCCCCGGGCTGACAAAAGTAATGTCCACCACCAAATGCGGCTCCTCATGAAAAAGGATATACATTCCCTTCTTAAAATCCGAAGTACTGATCATTCCCATGGCGGTTATTATAACAACTTGGGCTATAATTCGCCATGATCGAGTATGACCCCGCAATCTATGGCGATGTCCATAGGCGTCTGCGCCTTCTCGACCAAACTCTAACCGAAGGAGACCGTCGGGTTAATATTGATCTTCTCGGCGTCAGCCACGCCGGTTTGCCCGCCGAAATGGTTATCGCCAGAGCCACCCAGGCTGATGTCGTTACTCTCGAACTAACCAGGGGTGTTGTTCGTGCGGGGCTAGGCGAACGCAACAGCCATGTTTTAGAGCAAAATCGATTCTGGCGAACCCTCATCCGCCGCCTCCGCCCTCTCCAGCCAAAACAGCTTGTCCTAGGAATTGAAATCAATCAAACGCCCCGCATCGCCTGGAAAAACTTCAGTCTCCACCACGACGTCACTACTCTTTCTGCCTCGCCGCTAACCATTGAGGTCGAACCAGATCAAATCTCCCAATTGCCCAACCTTCTTGCCTACCAGGGCTACTCCTCATTAACGCCAGAACACCTAGATACTTTACGGAAAAGACATGCTTTGACTATTGATGATGTTTACGCCACCTTCACTGCTACCCATCTTACCGCCCAAGCTCTCGACCAACCGAATAGCCGCTGGCCTTTAGTTCTTTGTCCAGGAGTCTCCCTTGTCTGTTGGAACGATAAAGAAGTTGGGGAGAGGAGAAGAGGCAATCGCCTCACTTTTATCACTCCTCCTGACCCTTCACTCGATCAAACTTTTAGCGGTATTGTCGGTATTCTTGAAAAATTTCAGGTTCGCGATAAAAGTCTGGCTGGCGGACTGGCCCTCTCCGCCATACTTACCTACCTGTTAGCTCCCGTAGAGCTGACTGAAGCCAGAGAAATTGCCCTTGCTGCCAACCAATACGCCCGACATTATCCGAAACAGCCGGAAATCACCGGTGTCCATGTCGGCGGTGCCCACCACACCGCCGTTATCGAGAGTATCTTAAAAGTTTCCTCCCCACCAACCCCCAGAATCGCTATCCAAGCTGAATATGACCGGGATTATGACAAAAAGCCGGGAATGAGCCGCCTTGGCACTTTCTTCCGCAACACCATTCCCTTCGCTCACCGCATCCGAGCCGTCAACATTCACGGCTTTAACGCCACCGTTAATCCGGATCAAATTCTTTCAGATGTCGAAACTGCTCTTTCAACCCATCAAAATGATTTTCGCCAAAGTCTTTCCAAATACCGAAAAAGAAAATAATTTTTCCCCAAAAAAAATCCCAGAGCATGCTTTTAGAGGAGCCACCCCGGGATCTGGCACCAACTATATCAAAATATTATAACTGTGTCAATAATACAAATCTAATACACACCACTCGCCGCCAAATCAAAACTCTCCCCCTTCCATCTCTTCAATAAACTGCCTCACCCCGTAAGCCCATGACCCATTCGAATTAGGGCAATATTTCTTCATTATCAACTCCGGCGTGTTCAGCCCTTTATCAAAATAAACTGTCTTTAAATACTCGGCAAAACTCCTCAACGCCAGTTCATAGTTCTCAAACCTCAACGTCCCCTTCTTGTGTATCCCATAACCCCAGCAATTATAAGAATCTTCGGGAATCTTTTTACACAGATTCGACTCTTGCTGACCAATCGCCGGAATCCAGTAATAGTCAAAGCCATAAGCCTGCGACAGCTCAAAAATCAGGTCGGCGTAAGGCAACAAGGGTGACTTATATTTCGCCAAATATCTTCTGATAATCTCCGGCCTGGCATCTGCCCCCACCACTTCAGTTTTAACCACCGTCGGTACTCCCGCTGTTTCCACCTCCATCCCTACCGCCACCTCGCTCTTTTCTCCGCTTCCAATCGTTACCACTACCTCGTTCTTCTCTTTCTCTCCTTTTAAAATTACCACTCCCCCCGCCACCAATCCTCCCAACAATACCACCAATACTCCTCCAAAAAACCACCTCCCCCAACCAGCCAATCTTAGTCGATTCATTGCCTCTTTATGTTATCATAAGCTCATTTATGAAAACAAATACCCCTAAAGATCTTCAAAAACTTAACGATAAAACTTTCATTCTAACTCTGTCCGTTCCGCTGGCTGACATAAAACAGCAAAACGACCAAACCCTGGTCACTCTTCAAAAAACTTTTTCTCTCAAGGGTTTCCGCCCCGGATCTGTTCCTCTTGACGTTGTCCGTCGCGAAATTTCTCCTGAAGCCCTTCTTGAAGAAAGTGCCTCCAAGCTTATTAGCCGTCTTTATTCGCAAAAAGTTCGCGACTACCAGCTCCGGCCCATTGTTGACCCCCAAGTCAAAATTCTCAATCCGCCTCTCTCTCTTGATCACGATTGGCAAATCGAAATCACCTCCTGTGAACTACCCGTTGTCACCCTTGATCCGAAATATCTTGAGGCTATTAAAAAGATCAATTCAACCACCAAAAGTGATTCTCCGGAAAAAACCGACCTGATTCTCAATTCTCTGGCCTCATCGGCTTCCCTGGAATTGCCCCCGGTATTGCTCATCGCCGAAACCAATCGTCGTTTAGCCTCGCTGGTCGATCAGGCCAACCAGGCCGGTATCAGTGTTGATACCTATCTTCAGTCCCAAAAGCTAACTCTTGACCAGTATCGCCATCAGCTTCACCAGCAAATCAACCGCGAATGGAAAATCAACCTGGCCATTGACCTTATTGGCCGGGAACAAAAGCTCCAGCCGACTCCCGAAGAAATCGAAAAATTAACCGCAAAATCACCGCAATTAAAATCCCAACCCGGGCTGGCTATTTATCTCCTCACCCAACAAAAAGTTCTCGACTATTTAAGCCTATAATCTGTTATAATCTCCGCTATGGCAGGTGGTTTTGGCGTCAAGTTTGACCCAAAAAACAAAAAGAAGGTCTTTGCCGGCTTTAGTAACGAAGTTATCAAAGACTCTCCTATCGAAAAACCCAAAAATTCTCTGGGAGGTTTTCTTCGTCCCGGCGAAAGTGTTAGCTTTGGCCGCCAAGAAAACAAACCTCTTTTCCTTAATCATCTCGTCGAAGAAGAAAAAGTTATCTTCGCCCAAGAAAAACAAGAAATCCAAAAAGCCATTGAGGACCTTCGCTCTGAAATCAAAAAACTTATCGAGAACACCGAAGGTCTGGATAAAAGTTTAGAAAAAGCCGTTCTTGAGCCGGTTGTCGAAGCTACTGCCTACCAAATCTCTTTTCTTTCCCGCATCCGCAACCTTCTCGCCCAATTCCGCCTTAATATCTGCCAGGCTTCTGTTTGGGTTGAAGCCTTTAGCGCCAAAAAGAAAAAACGCAACTTTTTTTGGTCTACCGTCAAAAATAAAAAGGGTGGGGGAGAGCAGTATCTCTTCAGCAACGAGCACTCTGCCGCCCGTAGCGCCACATAAGATTTCTTTGATATACTAGGCCATTCCGAGTCTATAGCTCAGTTTCGGCCAAAGGCCGATCAGCCTGTGGCTGAGGTTTAGAGCGATAGACTAAATTTAAAAGCATTTTTACATTCCGAGTCTATAGCTCAGTTGGTTTAGAGCGCTTCATTGACATTGAAGAGGTCAGAGGTTCAAGTCCTCTTAGACTCACCTAATCTGCTACAATACCCATATGTATCCTGTTAATCTGACCACGACTATATCGCCCGTCAGGGCAATTCTTTAGCCTTGCACGGGCTCCTATGCTTCGTTTATTTTTTCCCAAACTTCAACCAAAATAACTATGTCCTCTCAAAATTCCGGCCCTTCGGGGCTCCTCTCCCTGCGTCATTCCGCCGAACACGTCCTTACTCAAGCCATGCTTCGGCTCTATGGACCAAATAAATTTTTCATGGCCATGGGCCCGGCTACCGATGATGGTTTTTATTTTGATTTCGAACCCGTCAACGGCTTCAAGGTCAGCGAAGATGATTTTCCCAAAATTGAATCCGAAATCCAAAAAATCATTTCCGAAAGTCTCCCTATCACCAAAAAAGAACTAACCCTGGCAGAGGCCAAAAAACTTTTTGCCGACAATCCCTACAAGCTCGACTGGCTCAACGCCATCAAAAATCGCGACGAAAAAATCATTGTCTTTTACACCGGCTCCGATTTCTTCGATCTTTGTGCCGGCCCTCACGTCACTAGTACCGATCAAATCGGCGCCGTCAAGCTTCTCTCTGTCGCTGGCGCCTACTGGCACGGCAATGAGAAAAATAAGATGTTAACCCGTATCTACGGTACCGCTTTCCCTTCCCAAAAAGAACTCGACGATTATCTTCACAATATTGAAGAAGCCAAAAAACGCGATCACCGTCAAATCGGTAAAAATCTCGATCTTTTTTCCATCGATGATTATGTTGGCCCGGGGCTGGTTCTTTGGCACCCTAAGCTCTCCATCGTTCGGGAAGAAATCGAAACCTACTGGCGCCAGGAACACCGCCGTCATGGCTACCAATACGTTTACACCCCTCACGTTGGTTTAGCCAATCTTTGGCAAAAATCAGGTCATCTCGATTTTTTCCACGCCGGCATGTATCCGCCGATGTCCATGGCCAGCAAAGACCCCGACGATCAAAACAACTACTACGTCAAGCCAATGAGCTGTCCCTTTCACATTCAGATCTACAAATCCCGGCCCCGAAGTTATCGGGAATTACCTATTCGCTGGTGCGAGCTTGGCAGTGTCTATCGCTATGAAGAGTCCGGCGTTCTTCATGGCATGCTCCGGGTTCGCGGTTTCACCCAGGACGATGCCCACATCGTTTGTCGCGAAGACCAGTTTATTGACGAAGTTAACCGTATTCTCGATTTCGCTCTCGAAATGAACCGCACTCTCGGGTTTAGTCAACTCAATACCTATCTTTCTGTCCGCGATCTCGAAAGCAAATCCACCAAATACGTCGGCGAAAACCGCGTTTGGGAGTTGGCCGAATCCACCCTCGAAAAAATTCTTACCGACCGCCAAATCAGCTTCCGAAAAGATGTCGGTGGAGCCAAGTTCTATGGTCCGGCTATTGATCTTAAAGCTGTCGACTCCATGGGCCGCGAATGGCAAGGGACCACCATTCAGCTCGATATGAATCTTCCCGCCAGGTTCGGCATGATCTATACCGGCCAAGACGGCCAGGAACACACTCCTATCATGCTCCATCGCACTCTCTTAGGATCAATGGAGCGTTTCGTTGGCACTCTCATTGAACATTTTGCCGGGGCTTTCCCGGTTTGGCTTTCGCCCGTTCAGGCCGAAATTATTCCTATCACCGACAACCAAAACGACTACGCTCAAAAAATCGCCTCCGTCCTAAACGATCAGGGGATCCGGGTCGAAATTGACGATAAGTCCGAAACCATGCAGAATAAAATCCGCAACGCCACTGCCCAAAAAATCCCCTATATGCTAATTATTGGTGCTCGCGAAGCCGCTTCGGAAACAGTTTCCGTTCGTCAACGCGATGGTCAAGATCTGGGGACAATGTCTATAAATGAATTTATTGCCAAAGTTAAGGAGCAAATTACCACTAAATCCTTAAATTTGATAAAATAGCAGCAATAATCTCTCAATTTAAAAATTAAAATTCAGTTGTCTTATTTTCAAAAAAAACCCAACCCGTTCTTCAGATATAAAATAAATCAGTACATCACTGCCCCTCAAATCCGCCTCCTTTCCGATGATGGCAAACAAATTGGCATCATGTCCCTCGTCGAAGCCCGCCAACAATCATTCACCACCGGTCTCGACCTTGTTGAAATCGCCCCCAAAGCCGTCCCCCCCGTTGTCAAGCTTATTGAATTTTCTAAATTCAAGTATCAGGAATCAAAAAAAGCCAAAGCCGAAAAACGGGGCATCAAAGGTGGCGAAACCAAAGAAATTCAGATGACCCCTTTTATCGGCCAAGCCGATTATGATACCCGGCTCAAAAAAGCTCGCGACTTTCTGGCCACTGGAAATAAAGTCAAATTGAGTGTAAAATTCCAAGGTCGTCAAATTACCCGCAAGGAATTTGGCTACGATTTAATCAATCGGTTCGGGAAAGATCTTTCCGACATTTGCCAAATCGAGGGTGAACCAAAGCTCATGGGCAAGCGTCTGATCGCCACCATCTCCCCAGCCAAAAAGAAAACTACTACTCCTAACCATGAAAAAACCGTCTAAGCGTTTCAAAATCAACAAATCTGTCAGTAACCGTTTTAAAGTTACCAAAAACGGCAAGGTGTTAAGAAAGTCTTCCTTTCTTAACCATCTTCGCCGCAACAAATCCAAAAAACAACTCCGCCGCCTCAAAGGCAAGCAAGCAGTTACCGGCCGGCTCGCCCGTCGCGTTAAAAAGCTCATGGGCCAAGCCTAAATTAACAATTAAATCACCAGCACCAAATCACAAATCACAAACAATAATCAATTTTCAAATCATAAATTCAAAACGTTTGTAATTTCGAATTTGGAATTTGTTTGGAAATTGTCATTTGTAATTTGGAAATTTCCCAAATATGCGAGTTAAAACTGGAACCGTCCGCCGCGCCGGACACAAAAAAATCTTAAAAGCCGCCAAAGGTTTTTGGATGACCCGTCATAAACGTTTCAAGGTCGCCAAGGAAGCGGTTATGCATTCCCGCCAGTATGCCTACATCGGCCGCCGTCTTCGCCGCCGCGATCTTCGCCAAACCTGGATTATCCGCCTCAATGCCGCTCTCAAGCCCTTTTCCCTTCGTTATTCTACTTTTATTCAAAAACTGAAATTGGCCAAAATCGAGCTCAACCGTAAAATGCTCTCCGAACTAGCCATTTCCGACCCTCCCGCTTTCAAGGCCGTTGTCGATTCAGTCAAATAATCAAAAGCTATGCCTACTCTCACTTCTTTCTTCTTTTTCTTTATAATCTAGAAGAGGGGAGTCGAAACTTTAAGCTCCCTTACCCGGGAGCTTTTTTGATATTTATGGTTTGATATTTATGTAGAGACGCCAGATCTGGCGTCTCTACTAAAAAAAATGAATCAAAAACTAGATCAAATCCTCTCTAATTATCAACAGCAAATTAGTAACTGTCGTAGCTCTTCCGACCTGGAAAAAATCCGTATCGAACTTCTTGGCCGCCATGGCCTCCTAAACCAACTCTTCACCGACATTAAGTCCTCTCCCGATCCCAAATCCGCCGGCCAGCAACTTAACAACCTTAAGCATAAACTCGAAAATCTGATTAAGAATCATCCTATCAACACCACCGTCACTCCTGACGCCTTAAAAGCAAAATTCACTATCAATCAACCAATAATTAATCCAAAAATAACCTCATTACCCAAATTAGGGCACTTGCATCCCCTCACTCAAACCGAACGTCAGCTCAATCAATTATTCCAATCCTTAGGCTTTTCTATCTACGACGGCCCGGTTATTGAAACCGACGAGTTTAATTTTGAACGCCTCAATGTCCCCTCCGACCACCCTGCCCGCGACATGCAGGACAGCATTTATATTCAAGAACCCAAATACCTTCTCCGTACCCAAACTTCCGCCATCGAAGCCCGGCTTCTTTCCCAAGAAAAACCGCCTTTTCGCGTTGCCTTCCCCGGCACCGTTTACCGCAATGAAAAAGTTAATCGCAGCAATCATTTTATTTTTCACCAGTATCAAGCCGTTGTCGTCGACAAAAACATTACCATGAAAGATCTTATCGGCACTATGGATCTGATGTTCAAAACTCTCTACGGTCCCGATGTTGTCGTCCGCTACCGCTGCAAATACTATCCGGAAGTCGAGCCCGGAGTCGGGCCCGATATGCAGTGTTTTTCTTGCCACGGCCAGGGCTGTCCTCTTTGCAAGGGAGCCGGCTGGATCGAAATGGGTGGCTCTGGCATTATCCACCCGAAAGTTCTTCAAAAAGCTGGCATCGATCCTGCTGTTTGGCGCGGTTTTGCCTTCGGTATGGGCCTCGACCGTTGGACCATGGCCAAACATCATTTCACCGACATCCGTACTCTTATGGGCGGCAATCTTGCCTACAAACCTAACTTATAAATTAAAATCACCAGCACCAAATCACAAATCACAAACAATAATCAATTTTCAAATCACAAATTCAAAACGTTTGTAATTTGTAATTTCGAATTTGGAATTTGTTTGGAAATTGTCATTTGTAATTTGGAATTTTCATCATGAAATTAATTTATTCCACTCTCCAACACTTTCTCCCCGATCTCCATATCGACCCCCGACAGCTCCGCGACGACCTCACCATGATCGGTCACTTTACCAACTATTACGAAAAAGTTAATAACGACTTTGTTTTTGACCTCGACATTAAAGTTAACCGCGGCGATTGTCTGGGCTACTATGGTCTCGCCCGTGATCTGTCTGTTCTTTATAGTCTTCAATTACCAGTTACAGATTACAGATTACAGATTACAGACTATCAACTCCCTATCACCGTTACCGCCGCTTCCCAGGTCAAACGTCTCATGGCTCTAAAAATTTCCCGCCTAAAAAACTCCGCCTCTCCCGACTGGTTAAAAACTTTCCTGTCTTTACACCAAATCAACTCTATCAATACTATTGTCGACCTTACCAATTACATAATGTTTCTTTACGGTATTCCTAACCACGCTTTTGACACCGCCAAATCCACCGACCACCTTATTTGGGAGCTCAACCACCAATTTCCCCAATTCACCACCCTCGACGGCACCACTCTTAAGCTCAAACCCGGAATTCTCATGGTCAACAATTCCACCCAGGCCCTGTCATTGAGTTTTCTTGGCGGCCAAGCCTGTGCCATCGATTTTAATACCACCGACATTATTCTCGAAATGGCCGTTTACGATCGCACCCAAGTCCGCCGCGATTCCCGTTTTCTCAAAACTACCACTGAAGCCGCTACCCGCCTTGAAAAGGATCTTGACCCCGAGCTTATTCCCCAGGCCCTAAACCACCTTGCCTCCCTCGTCATCGAAAATTGTGGCGGTCAAGCCGTCAGCCAAATTTATGATTTTTATCCTCAAAAAATTACTCCCGCCCCCATACCCTTTGACCCCGCCAAGCCATCCCTCTATGCCGGTATCACCATTCCCTCCGACTTTTCTCTCGACATCCTCACCCGGCTCGGCTGTCAAATAAATCTTAAGTCTCCCCTGTCAAGGGGAGACCAAGAGGGGTTTTTCGTCACCCCCCCTTCTTTCCGCCCCGACCTCAC
>Ga0172375_10006280_pt1 | contig 16763 bp, 14 predicted proteins | sample LakKiv1m_FD_114537 | JGI IMG/M metagenome (GOLD analysis project Ga0172375, IMG submission 114537) | Freshwater microbial communities from Kabuno Bay, South-Kivu, Congo - kab_092012_11.1m | ecosystem: Environmental > Aquatic > Freshwater > Lake | place: Democratic Republic of the Congo...
GATTAATTGTTAATGGCGATGTATATGTTTTAGCTCCACCAAATGATTGAGTTCCAGTTGTAACTATACCAGAGGCTCCAGTTCCAGCACTTGGAATTGCTGCATAAGATACTGCACTCATCCCAGTTCCAGTTAATGAACCAGTTGGTCCTGATGTTGTTCCGCCAGTCCAAGCAAATGTAGTTGGATAGTAATTTGTATCTAAATCAGACAGAGATTGTATAGCAGATTTTAGAATATCTGGTGCCCAAGTTCTACCAGCAGTTTCAGTTCCTGTAGTAATTTCGGCAGCAGTTCCAGCAGGTAAATATTTAGTTGCATAAACTACTGAACCTTGTGCTGGAGTTGGTAATGTTAAAATAGGAACTTCAGAAGTTCTATAATACCAAATTGGTGAGTATGAAGTTGTGTTTGATGTTGTATTGTTAAAACTTCTACCATATCTATTTAAAGTATAGATTTGATAAAATTGCATTGCTGATTGAAGTTTAATATAGACTCTAACCGTTTTATTTGTTGAAGTCTTTGAGAAAACCATCATAGCAAAATCTGATGAACCTCTGGTTGTATTTCCTTCTAGTTCAATTGCCATTGAAGGAACTGTTGTATCCCAGGTTCCAGAAGTATGTGTAGTCATTGTAAATTTCATCTTAGCAGTAAAATCTTCTAGTTGTGAAGCAGTTTTAGTACCATCTACTGATAATTCTTGAAATTTGACATCTATTTGTGAACTTCTTCCTTCTAAATAATAAGCATTGTAATCTATTGAAATATATCCGATATAAACCCAGTAGTTTGTATAATTGTTAGCATGGTTATATCCAGTGTTTCCGCCCAATATTCCATAGTTGCAATAACTTGAAGAACCAGCCGCACTTGAATATCCACCATTACTTACATAGCCAGTTCGAAGGTCAATTGCATGGCTTCTTACTGAACCCGCTGTCGGGTTAACGCTTTGTGCGCCAGTAAGGAAAGTCCATTCGCTATCATTCATAGGATAGCAAACAATTGACGTGGTTACAGTTTTATATTTATAAATATCAAGATATGCAGTCGTAGCATTAAAAGATACTCTTGCATAAAGCAATACATAGCCTTGTTCGGCATTCGTCCAAGAGTTATAAGTATGTCCCGTTAATCCACCAAATCCAACTGCTTGCAAAGCCGCTTGAGTTGAATAATAAGGAAACATAATATCAAGCAAAGTATCAGTTTGTGTTCCTACATAGCTTCCGCCAGTAGATGTTCCAACAACTCTTACTTTAAGATTGCGTTTAGTAGAAGATAGAGGGACGGAAGCTACTCTATACCATCCCTCTGTTGTAGCTTGAGTTGTTGTATAAGTGTCAAAAGTTAAATTCTCAGGTCCTATATCTGCAGGAACCCAAGTACTGCCATTATTTAAATATAATTTCTCGGCCATTTATAAAGCCTCCTTAAGCTGTCTTAAACCAAATATCTCCTGCATAACCGTCAGTTGGTTCTGTTGACTGTATATAAGTTCTATTTTTTCTCATTGATTTCCATTTTGAATCTGTTGAATCATAAGTTAGAGAATATCCAGCTGTGGCTGAACCTGTGGTATCACTATGACTTAAAATTGTATGAGCTGCTCCAACTGTACCTGAAGTCAAATAAGTATTTGTATCCAATGCCCAAGTATTTGCAGCAGTTTTCTTTAAGAAAGCAGTTGCAGTAAATCCTAAACCTGCAATGGCTGTTAAATCAGCATCAATTGGTTGATAATAAGTGTCAATAACATCCCATACATAGGCTGTGGTTGCAACTTTAGTTGAATCATCAGTTCTTGCTTGAGTTGTTGCTGTTGAAGATGCTAATGATAAATTCGTTACAGTTGTGATGTTTGCTCCAGATCTCTGTAAGTTTCCTGAAGCTGTAATTGTTTCTGGTTTAGCAAAGATATTCCAAGTTGTATTGTTAGTATCACAAACATAAATATAGTTATTTGAAACAGTTCCTTCTTCAATAAAGGTTGCGGCTCCTGCTTCAGTATCATCAGTTACTTTTACCCAAGTTGTAGCTGCTTTTGATAAGTAAATACCATTTTCTGAAGTTGTTGTTTGACTCCTTACTAAAATTCTTAAATTATCTAAAGCAACTGAAATTCCATCAATTGTTTGTGTTCCTGATAATACGATATTCGCAGTAGTTGCTACATAACAAGAATTTACCATATGGAAACCAGCAGCTACTAAATTATCGACATATTGTTTTGTAGTAGCATCGGTTCCTACTGTTGGAGTTCCTAGTTCTGTAATTTTTAATCCATTGACATCAATCGAACCAGTAGTAGAAGTAATTGATATTCCAGATGCTGCACTTAAATTTAATATATCAGCAGATGTAACTCCAAATGCTCCTGTAGTACTAGAAATACCGCTCGAATTTGTTATTCCATATGTTCCCATATTAATTGCGCCAGACATTGTTCCGCCAGTTAGATTTAATTTAGCTGCTAAAGCTGTTGATAAACCTTCGACCTGGCTAGTATCTGTTTTTGGATAGTAAAGATTAAAGCTCGCACCATCCTTTAAATAAAGATCTATATTAGTTGCCATTCTTATTCACCCTTTCTTTCTTGTTTGTTAATTTCTTTTGATATAAAAGCGTATAAATCTGTTGCATTGTCTAAGGCTCCTTGAAAGTTTTTAAATGTTGAAAGGATTAATGAATTTAGACTCTGCGTTGCAGTAAATGCTACTTGAATTTTTTCATTAGCATCTGCAATCACTTTCTTTATAGTTTCCTCAACATTCTTTTCTGAAACCTTATATTTTTCAATTTCAGATTCTAATATCTTAATTTGTTTTTCGTAATTCTCTTTATCTATTTTCATTTGTTGTTTTAATCTATCGCCTAATTTTCCAGCCTCGATTAATTGATTATTTTCTTCTCTAGCTTGAATCATTTCTCTGCCTCTAAAAGCTTCTATCTCAGTAGTTTGATTTGATATAATATCTTCTAAGTCTTTGATTCTATTTTTATTTTTAATTAATTCTAAAGCTTGAAGATTTAGTTTTTCTATATTCTTCTCAAATTCTATAATTTTAGAATTCTCTTGTTGTTGAACTTTTTCTCTATCTCTAAAAGCTTCTAACTCATCTTGTTGTTGAACTTTTTCTCTATCTCTAAAAGCTTCTAACTCATTAACTATTGATAGATTAATTGATTCTAATTCTTTAACTTTGTTTTCTAATTCTTGTTTTGTCATCTTAATTCTCCTTTATCCTGGTAATTTGAACCATACTTTTACAGATGAAATAGTTGGTTGTGATACTGAAATTTGAACTTCATTAATACTTGTTAAATCTACATTACTCAATAAATTATCGACGGATACAAAATACCCATTAGTTCCTCTTTCAACATAAATCTTATCAGAGGATTGAATTACATTTAACTCTGCATAAAATAATTCTAGATTATTTCTCACAAACATATTTGCTAAAACTTCTTCTGGAACTTCAGCCATAATCATAGATTCTAAATCAGCAATTCTTTCTAAAATCTGCTCTGTCACTGAAGGTTCTACATCTTCAATTGCCATACCAAAGATTGAAGGGTCAACTCCAACTTCTGTTGATGGTGTAGGTAATGCTTCTTCATATGACGAACCTTTAATCCATCTTGAATTAATATCATCCCATATAGCTAAATCCATTAAAGTAAAATCTAGGTTAGCACTATTTGAGTGAAAATCTAAATAATCACATCTATAATAGTCTCCATCATTAGCTGTTAAAGGAATGTCGCCTCTAGTAGTTGATTTAGCTGAACCAAATGTTCCCTTAAATTCCATTGTTTCATCAATTAAGAAATTCTTAAACTCTCTAAAAGTTGCCGATAAATCAACTTTACCTGCATGGTATTTAGAGATAGCTCTTAAAGCTTTAGATGAAATAGGTATCTGCCACACATTCCAATCTTTAACTGTTTGATAATATGGCTTAGATGGCGAAACTACATCTCTAGCATAGACTATATTTCCTGAAGTATCTTTCAAAAGTCTTGCGTATTGAGTATAGTTTGATATTCTAGCATTCCTTAGATAGTAATTCACTGATACTGAATCTGAGGCTGGGAATGGCGATATAATCTGAATGTTGTTTGCTGCTTGGTTATTTGATGCTATAAATGGATTTACTTTATCTAATAGAGAACCATCAGCATTATAAATAAATTGTAATACATTGGTAGCCATTTAATTACCTCCTTCATAATTTATTGTTTTGGTCTAAATATTTATGTCTAAGAAAAGGCCCAATAACTGGACGTCCACCTGGACCTTTTTTATAGTTAACCTTGAACTACTCTATATTGTCTTTGTTCGCATACATTGAAGTATGTCATTGTAATTGGATTTTCAAAGCATATTTCTTGACCTGGGTCACAGTATCTATAAGGCGCTACATTAATTGTATAACCTTCGGCATATAACTCAGGATTTGGAAGTAATGATGTATAATCTGTTGGACATGTATATGATTGAACTTCTGGATAGATTGTATAATCATAAGTTGAGGTATAAACTCGTTCCCAGACTTGTCCTTCAACAGGAACTATATCCCACTTAGCATATAATGTTAGATTAGAAGTGACTAGAGTATTGAAATCAAATCTGTATTGCTCAAGTAATGATATATTATTAAACCAACCATTTAAAGTATATCCTTCTCTTAAAATTGAAGGTTCGGATACATTTGTCCCATTAATTACTGAAACATCTTGAACTGTACTTCCACCATTTTCTACAAATGTTACAAGTCTTAATGCAGGTTCATTTGGAATTAGTCTATTATTTAGAGTTTTCTTATGAACTGAATAGATAGGACTAAATTGATGATAAACACCAAAATCATCAGTATTCTCAAATTCTTCTTTAACAGCAAGAATTAATTCTTTAGTTTCACCTTCAAATAAGACATATCCATATACTGTTTGATTTGCTTCTACAAATGGCTCAAATAATGTTCCATAGATTCCATTAGTAGAATCATATTGAGGTTCAGCAGTATAATCTGTTGTAATTGAAATTCTTGTTGTGTCTACTTTGTTTTCATTAATTCCAGGGAAATAATTGTTATTTGTCATTAATCCAAATTTGATATTTACACTATCTTTGTAAGCAATCATTGAATTATATTTAGCAAATCCTGGATATACTCTAATATCTGATTGCGCTGAAATAATTGGAAATTGTATATTCATTCCATATTTCTCTCTAGCATCTTTGTAAGGTATATAATCATCTAAGCTAAATAATACTTCATCATATGTTTCAAAACTATCATTTACTAGTTTAGGATACGCGTCTGAATCTGTTTGTAAATCAATATCTGCTACTTGAGTTCCTTTTTGTCTTAACTCTAAATCAAATGAGTGTAACTTACCAAATCTATTTGTATACCCTGCCCATTTTTGTAATCTATAAGGGTCTTCATCATCACCTAATTCATCAGCATAAATATTTGGTCCCATTGAGTAATTGTCTTCAGCTTCAAATTGAAGATTGATTGTATTACCCATCGCATAACCATTAATTGGTAAATCAAATGCTTCAACATTGTTCTCTTCAGTACTTCCTAGTGTTTTTGTTGCTGTAAATTTACCATATGAAATCGGAGATGTTATATAATTTGAATCTGTTGTTTGAAAGTTACCCCACATGAACCATTTACCATATTGAGATAAATTAGATTGAACTGGTAAAATAGAAGTTCTATCTTTAGTTAATACAACATATTCTTGATATTTGTCTTGTCTATGAACTATATCTGTATCTGGAACTTCATATTGTCTATATGCAGAATTTACTCTGATAAATGAAGACTGATTTAAGAAGTCCTTTGATAGTTCTAAATCATATGTTACTAAATTCTTATTTAAATTCATATTTCTAGAAGTAATGATTTTTCCATCAGTAGTTTTATATCCTAATTTTGGAATTGATTTATAATCTCGAGCTCTACCTGAAACCATATAAATAGTATTACCTAATTTGTTTATAGTTTTCTTAGCATATTTACCAAGATTTTCAGCATCATTAATCTTATCTTGTTCATTGAAGTATTTGATTGTATCTACGCCACGGTCAAAAGTATCGTGTCTATAGATTGTAGTTCTAACATTAGCCATTGGTATATAATGAATTTGAGCATAAACACCTTTAAATACTGGATGCTTAGGGTCAGAGCCTACGATAGCAATTTCAGGGTTACCGGCTATTGCAAGTCTAACATGATATCCACTATCTTGAAGCTTAATTGCAGCAGCTTTCATAATAGTTTCCATCAGAGCTCTAGGCGCATCAGCTGTTCCTAAAAAATTACTTAAGTATTGTGTTTTATGAGCTAAACCTTGAATGTATTTAGAGCCTTGAGTATAATGAATATGATTACCTTTAGTGTCTTTATTTAGTCTTTCTAAGTCATTACTATTAGCAGTTCCATCTTCTAATGCATTCCATCTTTGACTTTCTACTACTAAATCAGAAATATCCCAGTATGTTCCATTAAGAACTGTTGTGCCGTTATTTCCATAAATAGAAGTGTAAGTGCTATCATTAATTGTAACTTGAACACCAATACCTTTAATGTATACTTTATATATTTTGTATATATTTTGTCTAGTCTTAAATGCAGAATTAGATTCTCTTAATTGTTGAACTGTATCTGAATTAGTTCTTGCTGTTAACCATCCACCAATGTATGGTTCGATTTTAACATTTTTCAAAGCATCTTCTTCAATAACATTAGAAGCGTTTATTTCATAACCGGAAGTATAATCATCAAATACTATTGATTGAGATTCTTCAGTATAATCTGATAAATCATAATCTAAGTCTGATTCTTCATCTAGAAAGGTAAATGATACTTCATTAAAGCTTCCTAGACCTACTTCTGGAATAGCATTAACAAAATCTGCTAATCTTTCTAGCGCATCCCATGCAGTATATGATTGATATGTTTCTTCTGGAGCTACAACATCTTTTATTTCAGCTCTTGTCGATTCTGATAGAAAATAAGTAGAACCATAAGTTAAATTAAACATATTGAGAACTTTATCTACAGCGTCAGCTAAATAAGTTTCTTCAGTAGCCTCAGTAGTTCCTGTTGATAATGTTAAATTAAAGAATTGAAGAGTTACTTCATCAGATTGACTAAAAGGTGTTCCTTGAGAATTAGTTCCTTGATATAATCCAATAGTTCTAGCTTTAACCGTAATTGTTGTATTTGAAGATGCTGGAGTATATTTAAATGAGTTTGCATATGATGTTTCTGATGGTTCTAAATTACTTTGTCCTAACCAGTTAGTTGAATAATTTGCAGGCGATATATAAATTGTTTTTTTAGTACCATCAATTTCAACATCATTAGCAAAGAAACTAAATTCTACTTCAGTTTCACCACTAATTCTAGTAATCGTTGCAAATCTATAATTATATTGACTATTTATAATCTTAGTATTGTAATAGATATCATATTCTCTTCCGGCTTCTTTTAATACATTACTTTGAATCAATGATGTATTAGTAGACTGGTTTATTGTTGTAAATCCTAATGTTTCCAGTGTATTATTTATTTCTTCATTTTCTTCTTTTAAGTCAGCATAATACAATCCTGTAAATACTGCACCTTTTGGTTGAGTAATTGTAAAATCAGGAATTGGTTTACTTTGTAGTACTTTAGATGCTTCAATAAAATTAATTTCATGAGTATATCTTTTAGTAGTTCCTTTTCCGATTATACTTCTTGTACAATCTGTAGTAAACATTCTATACTGTTCATAACCATTATTTATATCAATAAGTAATGGTGTCCATGGTTTGATTACTTGAGAGAAATCTAAACCACTCATATTTGTATAAGTTGCTTTAGCATGTGGAATTCTAATAGAACCAAAGTCTAAAGTCTTATCTAGTTTATCTTGAATATTTGCGTTAGTTTCTACAAGGGAGGTTATATCTATAAATTCACTTCCATTATATAAAAGAAACTTGTATGTATTCATAAATTAGAACCTCCTTTGTATTGTATTTGTAACTAATCTTTCTTTCATTATAGATGATACTATTTGCGATGAACGAATTTGATAGAGCTCGCTTCTGTTAGCTAAACTCAATTGAAAAGCTCTTGCTGCTAACATCATGGTAGCTCCTAAAACATTTCCGCTAAGAGCAATATATCCTAATCCGGCTCCGAATGCAGCTATATTACTTTTTCTTTGTTGTTGTCCTGCTGCATGGTCCGCTCCAGATAAGTTATACTCTTCTGATTTATATTTAGAATATGCCGCATATGCCATACCGCCATATAAGACTGCTTTTTTTGAACTTTTTGTAATAGATTTTCTAAAATTTTCTAAATTTTTTTTAGCAACAACTTCAAGCGCATCTGCAGCTTCATAAAAATCTGCTGATTGCCAGCCTCTATCTTCATTTATTGCAGAAGTTCTTAATTGTTTAGCATTACGATACTGCTCCATTGCTAATCTAAAACTACCTTTATGCTCGTTATATTTATCAAAAGGTCTGCTAAATGGATTTTTTACAATTCTAAAATCATTACCAACTCGACCACCAGTAGAACTGGTGAATATAACATCTTTAGCTATATTGAATTTTGAAGAATCCGTAGATGATTTTGATATACTACCAGCTAAAAAACCAGTAGCGGCACTAGTCGAATTCGGAACTCTAGTATTTTCACTAGAATCTTGACTTGCAGCAACTTCAGATATTTCTAGTCTAATTATAGTTATATTTTCAGCCATTAGATATCATCTCTCTTAACAAATGTTAAATCTAGTGTAGAGTTAGAGTCTACTGAAAACTCATATTCTCCATTTATCAATATAACATCATATGTAATATCTATATTATTTCTTTTTAGTTGAATAGTGCTAGCTCCGCCAAAATTTCTTTCTAATGTTTTAGTTAAATAACTAGTCACTATAGGGTCTAAATCATTTTCATCGACAGCTACTGACAATGAAATAGAAAAGTTACTTGAAATATGTAGTTCTTTTGATTGCTCTTCATTTATATTTACAATACTATTTGTTTGTGATTCTGATTTTATATTGAACTGAAGAACAGGCGCAACGAGTGTATCTATTAGTATCTCAGTTTTCTTAGGAACACGAGTTAATGCAACTTCAAAATTCACGATACTTGGTCTAATGTCAACTACGGATGCAGATGATAAAAAGACTTCATCTGTATAATCTACATATTGACCAACAGTTATTCTGAGTGTATATTTCTTGTTATAAATTTTTCCCCATGCATCCATAAATAATTCTCTTGATTTTGGATTATCTTCTAGATATGGCAAACTCATAACTATGTTAAAAGGCATTACAGATGATAAATATCTTGCTATTCCTGTAGCATCTAATGATAATGTATTGATATTTCTTTTCTCAACTACAAAACTTAATGTATTATATGGCACTAATTGATTATCAATATATACATTAATATCTTTCGATGTAACTATACCAGATGCAAAATTCCATATAAATCCTAGCTCAACATGAAATCTATATTCATTTGAACCATCTTGAGGTGGATATATTTTATCATCAATTGCAGGAAAGCCTGTTATTTTTTCAACTCTATATCCATCTAAATCAATTACACGGTTAGTAGTATTCTCTAGATTTACATATTCTCTAAGTAAAACTTCGAAATCATTTTTTTCATTCACATAAGGATAAAATCTAATTCCAAATTCTTCTTCGTATCTAGTATAATAATCTTCGGCCTCTTGCGAAGCTGAGATAGAACCAATAATGAATGGAATTATTTTTTGTTGGTCATCTATACCGTCACTCAAATTATATTCTCCAGTAATGTATCTTTCATATATTGAAAAATCAGCAGTACCTTTAAACACAAATTTAGTCAAAATGGTTTGATTTTCATATAAAGTAACAGCTAAATCATTTAACTCACTAGCTACTTTATTTGCAATTTCTTGTGGTCTATATATTTTCATTTATTTCACCTCTCTTATTTTTCTATTTAGAATTTCTTTAAATTCTGCGGTAGCAACATCATCCCAACGCTCATTAGGGTTCTTTTTACCTTTCCAGTAATCTGAAATCCATGCTTCTAAGGTATAAACTGCATAGGGAGCTTTAGTGGTATCAATATATATTTCAAATCCACCATTGGGTAAATCTATAGCATACACAGAATCTCTTAAATTTCCAGTATCAAAAGGCGCTGAGTTTTTAATAGAATTAAGAGCCTCTTCTTTTAATTCTGCTACTAGCGCTTTTAACTCTTCTCTATTCATTTAAATCAACTCCTATTCTAATGTTATAATCTTAAACTTTACTGAATCTCCAGCCATTCCAGGCCAATCTTGATTTGTAAATTGATATTCTTCTTCGTTTCTTTTATCTATACCATATGATACATCTTTAATAGTATATCTTGCAAAATCTGATAAACCAAATCTAAGTATATCTCCTGCTTTAAAAGGCATTTCAGATTTAGTTTCAATTACATAAGATACTCTTTTATTGGTTCTTAAACCAGGAATAGGATACCTCATACCACGAATATCTTCTTGTGTTCTAAACTTAAATTGAATTGAACCCGCAAATGTTATAGGCGTGTCTATATCATCTGGTATTAACTTCTCAATATATTCTGCTGTTTCTGGGAATTCTATTGAACTTATAAAATCAAAATCTCTAAACATTAGTAATCACCTCTTATTAACTCTTTATCTAAATAAAATGCGTAGTATTGAGCTAAAAGAGAAGTCCCTTCAACATAATCAATTGCGGCCTGTCCGATAGATTGTTGGTTTTGTTTGTCTGTGATACGATACAATGAGTTGTATCCGCCCCAAGTTTGAATTATTTCTAATTGAAATAATAACACTTGAGTTCTTAATTCTTCATCTTTAGAAACTCTGTACTCAAGAATATCTCTTATTTCATTATAAGGTAATCTTTGCATGATATATTGTCTTGAGATACGCGCAATTTTTAATAGATTGGCTTCAACTTTTTCAGTTGAACCACCAGCTCCAGTTAGAATATTTACCCCCGTTTGTGCCTGGACAAACTCCGTAGTCATTACTGGCCAGTGAACTAAAAAGTTCCATGTAAAATCGTTATCACCATAATAGAGTCCATTGTAAATGCAGTTGGCAGGACCCGTCGCCTTCGTTGGAAATGTGTAATTCTTATTTAACATACATTCTCACTCCTTCATTGTATTTTTGTATATTATTTGGTAGGATTTGTAGGAATCGAACCCACGTTAGCCATTAAATCCTATATAAAAAACAAGGGAGATATACTCCCCCTTGTTTCATTTAATTTAATTTATTAAGCTAAAGCTTCTGTATATTTAGATACGAAGTAACCAGTTGATTGGTCAAGAGCAGGCGCGTCAGTCTTTGTTAAGATAACATTACCAGCACCGATTTCACCAGCAACGATGACACCATTTGGATAACCAGCAGCTGTACCATCAGCTAATGCTAATGAGAATACATTTTCGACATGGGCAACACCTTCAGCATTGAATAACATGAAGTCAACAGTTGTCATATCAGGAACTTCGATAAATGGAATACCAGCAACCCAGAATACTTCGCCGTCAAATAATTCTCTTGATTGAGGAATCATTGCGACTCTCTTGATTGGATCTTCTTCTTTTTCTAATGCTAATTCAGCTCTTTCACGACCAAATGCAAGCATATCTGATTGAACAGTAGCACGAATGTATTTGTTATCGTTAAGTAATAGACCTTTAAATGCTGAACTTAAGAAACCACCAGTAGGTCTACCAGCAGATGATTTATTGTCAACTTTAAAGTCACCAATAGCTTCAAGCATAGCAGCAAATGGAGTTGCAGCGTTTGTATAAGTTTTAGCGTCTGCGCCAGCTACAGCGGCAGTAACGAATGCTTCGTTAAGTAAGTTTGATGCTTTAATTGATTCGGAAATTACATATTCGTCAACCACTGGAGCAGTAACTGTTTGATAGTTAGCTTGAGGAATGACAGCACTAATTTTAACACCAGCAGAAAGGTCAACATTCTTACGAGTAACCCCTTTAACTGTATAAGTTAATTGAGTACCTAAAGTATGAGAACCAGCAGCTGTTGGAGCAGCATCGATGAAGAAGTAAGCAATTTCACCTTTGACTGAGACTTGTGTTCTTGGGTTAGAAATCCAACCTGGAACCATGTATGATTTTGCACGAAGTGTGCGGATAATTGTTTCTAATGATCTATAATCACCATTAAAACCTGAATAGAATGCCATGATTTAAATTCTCCTTTTTATTTTTTTTTTTAATTTCTAGTTTGTATTATCGTTTTGGTAGGAATGAGTGTAAAGACGATAAATTATCATCATATCGTTTAGGCGAGTCTTTTGTATTTGTGACTTCAATACCAATTTGATTGATGTTAACTTTACTATACTGTGGATTCTCTTTAAGAACTGTCTTTAATGCTTCAGTTGGGTCTAAACTTGGATTTTTACTAATTTTAAGATCCCTAAGGGCAAGAGCTTCATCAAACTTATCCTCTTTGATATTGTATTGAAGCTTTGTAATTTCTAAATCCTTTTTCGTTAGATTCTCTTTGACAGTTTTGTTTTCGGCTTCGATCGTTTTAAGCTTTTCCGAAAGTTCTAATTCTTTCTGAGCAATCTTTGCTTCCCATTCTCTTTGAACTGCTTCTTTTTGACGAGATAATCGTTTTTCAATCATTTCATCAATTTGTTTCTGTGTAAGTTGTTTAACCTCTTCTTTTGCCTCTTCTTTTTTTGTCTCAGGTTGAGTCTCCTGAGTAGGTTTTACTTCTTGCACTTGTTGTTCTTGTGTTGTTTCTTGAATTACTTCTTTTTCTAATTCCATTTTTACTACCTCCTATTTAAGTTTATAAGGTCGTTATGTGTGGACCTTGGAATTTACTTTTTGTACTTGTCTAAATCTTTTAGTTTGTCTTCTTTTTCTTCATTTGTGTCTCTACCGGTTTCAGCTGTTTTAGTAGCTGCACCTTTAGGTGGCGCATCAAAAGACTGCAAAGCGTTTGAACTCTTGGTCATTCGTTTTTCCATATCGAGTTCTAGTTGTTTGACATACTTTTCTCTTTCTTCAGGAGATTTATTAGGTGCAGATAATTCTACTGCTTCTTCTAAAGTCATTACGCCACCATTTACAGCTTTAACAAGTATGTTAATCAATGTGTTGAAGTCAGGTGCCATGTATCTATCAAATTCTACAAATACATTATATTCTTGTACTTCATTACTATTGATTAAATCATCAAATTGTAATAATGATTTAATAAAGTTTCTTAAGAATGGTAACCATAATTCTAACTTTTCATCTCTAGAGATAATTGAGTTTTCTTTTCTAGCTGTTTGCGATAAGTTTGAAGCATTTACGGACTCGTAGCCCGCATATCCAACAGATGTAGGAGATAAACCTGCATTTGCAAGTACTCTTACTGTTAAATCTTTTAATGCTGGTTCAAACTTTTCAATTCTTAATTCTGGTTGAAATAAGGCAATCATCTTTTTCAAATCAAATTCTGGGTCATCCATAAGTTTATTTGATAAAAAGATTCTTAATTTATGTTTGTTATATATTTCGACATTGTTTTCAGTGTCATATAACATTAAGTTTTTGTTAACAAATTGAATTGCTTTTGAATTATCAACATCTAATTCTAGATTTGATAAAAGACTATCAATCATGTGAAATAACGATTGCGAGTTAGCAAAATCTGATTCTCCATATGGCTTTTCAGGGAATTTGCTATTATGTGCAGTGTTATTCTTTAAAAATGCTGGTAAAAATTTAATTGGAAGGGTTTTAATAGTAAGAGCATCTGACCATTGCGTTGGTAGTTTTTCAGCTTTTTTACCATTAATTTCTACTCTATATTCAACTTTTACTTCCCCGTTGTTGTCTAGATAAAATCTTTCAACAATTTCATATTTTTTACCATCTTCTTCAAAAGATGATTTAAATTTATAACCTACAATTTTACCTCGTTTAGTTTCAACTCTTCCTTGTCTTGGATCTATAATTTCTATAATAGGTTTGTCACTAATTGATTTATCATACGATAGTTTGAAAAAGACATATCCGGCCCATGATTCAGTTATAATAGCTTTCTTCATTTTGGCAACAAATTCATTTTCTTCAAGTATATCATCTAATCTTTTTTGATCTTTTTCGATGACTTTACCTTTGTCATCCATTACTTTGATTACTAATGCAGATGGTTTTAAGATATTTGCATAAGTCTTTGATATTAAGGCTGGAATACCTGAGTGTATTCTGGCCATATCGCCGCCTACATCACGCCAGAAGTTTTGAGATATTTGTTGTAAATTATATGATCTTAATGGGCTGGCGGTACCTAATGTATAGAATTGAACTACATTCTTAAAAAACATTTCGATACTTTCAGGGCGTCCACTAAACCAAATAAAATTCTCATCTAATTCCCTCTTGAAAATTAAATCAGAATCCAAATATTTATCTATCTGAGTGTTATAAAGCGATAGCTGTGTATTTAGGCTTGCGCTGCTTGAATTTTTAATGTCCATTTAATCACTTCCACTTCTTTTATATTCATATATAAATAATTGTTAGCAAAAGTACAATTCGAGTTTAGAAAAGCACTAATTTTATAATTTCTTAGTGCTTAATCTAAATGTAATTGGTTCTAATGCATAATCTAATGAGTCTGAATAGTCAATTTCAGGAGCGTCTTCGTCAATATGTCCGTCCTTACCGTCACTTCTAACTCTTTTTAATGCTTGTATTAATTTTGCGCTTCCATGAGTATTCGAAAATACCATTCTGTTTTGAAACAAAAGCTGTTGTTTTAATGTAATTCTTAAAGCAATTTTATCTGATTTTGAATCCTGGTATGAAATATTACGGTATCTTGTATTGTTTCGTAGTTGATTCTTAAATAGAGGATTACTGCGGTCAATTCTAACTTGCATTATCAAATGACCAAAATCTTTCCAGTATTGACCTACAAATTCGTCATATTGCTTTATGATTTCAGTGTAATCTTGTTGATCTTCATATTTAGATTTAACTTCATGTGAATCTATAATATATACTTTTTCAGCATCGCTATTAGCCGCAACTAATGTGAATACAGTTTTATCAGTATGACCGATATCGATACCAATATAAGCTGCATCTAAATTTTCTTTCTTTAAATCTTCTAATCTTATCTCAGGAGCTTTTTCTAGTAATCTAGCGTATAATAACCCTTCAACATAGCCCCTACGAGCTAAAATTTTGGAGTTATATTCGAAACTTCCAGGCACATGTCCACCCCATAATTCTGTTATTTGGGCGTCAGATAATGTTGGATTATCTTCAAATCTAAAAAACCAGTATCTAAAATTTGGATCTGGTTTACTTCTATTTAATTCTTCCCATATATACTCTGGAACATCCTTTTCATACTTAGTCGCAGGTCTTGCTTTATTAAAATAAGCAGTATATATAAGCTGATCAGGTAAACCAGCATTCATTGTGGCATATAACCACGCATTGTTTCTATACAAACGAGTAAATAATTCACCAATAAAGGACTCTGGCACAATATGTGCCTCTTCTAATATAAATCCTTTTATATTCTGACCAATAATCTTTTTAAATCTTCCCTGATTATCACAACCTACTAGATATATTTTCTTTATACCAGTAGGTGTAGATATTTCAATACGATTACCACCAGTACCACTATGCTTATGGATACATACTTTTTTGTATATATTATAGAATGAAGACTTGTTGTCTACAATCATTCTTTCAAGTGAGTCTGTATCTGGCCCTACAACCGCAAATTGATTTTCTTCTTTTGGAGACTTAAAAATTCTATGAAAAGCAGCAATACCTCCGACAATTGATTTTGATGATCCAGTTTTACCTTCGAAAATTTGAAATCTAGTAGTATCTTTTAAAACATCTAAATGTTTCTCAGTAAAATAAATTACAGATTCATCATTTTCGATTGTTTTCTTAATAGGTGGTCTATCATATATACTAGCCATATTAATCGCTCTCTAAATCATTTATAACATTTTCAACTGTTAATATATCTTCTTCTCTGGTATCATCATATTGTCTTGCTAATTCATCAGTCTTGATCATCTTTTCTTTATTAAACATATAACGGGAATCATTATTCTTTTTCTTAACTGTTTGTAATCTACCTGATGCCATTACTGTTTGCTCATCTCTTTCAAGCAATTTTAAAATCATGGCAAAATCACCAGCATCTAATGCTTGTAATTCACCATTTTCGTCCATACTACTTTCATATATTTTGTCAACAGTCCTGTTTAACATCTCGTGCATCTTGGCTATGCGCGCTTCCCTCGGACTGACTGTTGTCTCGATTATTCTACTAATCACCATATCTACTCTGTCTAACTCGATGGACTCACTGGCCTCATTCAAGTATCTATTATAGATTTTTTTAATTTGACTAATAGTTGTTCCTAATTCTTGAGCTACTTCATTTATAGATTTACCTTGTTTGATATAATCTAAAATAGCCTGTTTGTGTTCAGTTGTTAACTCAAACACCGGAAGTTTAGGTCTCCCCCTCTTTCCTCCACTCTTTCCTCCACTCTTTCCTCCTGTACTACTCTTACCCATATACTCTCACCCTTTCTGCTAACGCACCCTCTCATTCCTAACGGACTGAACCGGA
>Ga0172375_10006281_pt1 | contig 16762 bp, 12 predicted proteins | sample LakKiv1m_FD_114537 | JGI IMG/M metagenome (GOLD analysis project Ga0172375, IMG submission 114537) | Freshwater microbial communities from Kabuno Bay, South-Kivu, Congo - kab_092012_11.1m | ecosystem: Environmental > Aquatic > Freshwater > Lake | place: Democratic Republic of the Congo...
CAGGCTAACCCCTGAATAGTCAAAACGTAAAGGGCTCACAAAGGCAAGGAGAAAAAGGGCCAGTAATCCCGCATATTCAACCGAGTTCCTAACGGATTGCGGCTGGGCATGCGTCGTAACGCTATGAATAAAAGGGATAAGGAAAAATATGTTCACCCACCCAAACCTTCTAAGGCCAGAACATTCTATTAAGAAAAAAGGCATGAGCAAATACTGGGCAGGAAAATGCATCCATGTTTCAAATACAATAAAAGGAACTCCTATTAAGAATACGCTTAGCCTGGGGTCATTTATCGTCCAATGCCACCACCCCATACCTATGGCAGCGGCCTCTACGCTATAACCTATGCTGGCTGTCACTAATAAGCCAAGGAGCAAAACGGGAAAAATGCGGTTTTTCCAATATTTCAACCTTAGGGCAATTCTATCGGCCAGATACCACCCCAGATAAAAAGTAAAAACCCAGCCAACTATCGTAAGTGCGGAATTAACCAACAAAGATGAGTGCTGGGGCAGGAATTCGTAGGGCATGCTCGGGTTTTTCATTAACACGCGATCTACGGGAACAGGCCCTTCTTTAATAGTAGCCGCCAGGAATGCGAATAAGAAAAAATTAAACGCAATCCGAAAGCCGTATTTAAAATAGCACTGCGTCATAAACAAAGATAAACCGAGCAGGGCATAACAAAAAACAGGCAGGATATTCATTTAAGACTCATGTCCTAATTTTGGCTTCTTTAGCTTTGCAAAAAACATAAAAACAAAAAACACTGCCAGGGATAGGGCTGCCGGTGCTATCTTTTCTTTTGCAAAGAGCGAAGCAATGATTATAAATATAACGATAAGATACAACGGGATTTTTCGCACCGCCAAAAGAATAAGCACTAATAAAGGAAGCATGGTAATAAACAGGGAGTAGTCCTTTAATACAATAATGTCAAAGAACGCCAAGATACTTAACATCGCAGATACCACCCAGACAGGGATTGCCTTAAACCAGCCCGAGTTAGATATCTTCGTTGCGCGCGGAATCTTTATTGTTGAGTAATCAAGGCACAGAGAGCTTGCAAACGACATAATAATCAGCAATAAAAAAACCGACCTTTCTTCGAGCACCCTGAGGGTATGCAGCTGACAATTAGCCAGTAGATTATGTATAAAAGGAATGGCAAAGAATGCGCCTTTCCAAGGAGCTTTATTTAAACTAGAACATTCTATCAGGGCATAAGGCAGAAGAAGATACTGCAAACTAAAGCTTGCCCACGCCTCAAAAGCCATAAAAGGCACGCCTACCAAAAAACTCGCAAGCCTTAAATCTTCTATTTTCCAGCGCCACCAGCCCATTCTTACGGCTGTAGCCTCAACAGAATAAGATATGCTCATGATAACCAGGCCGCTCAGCAGCAGAAGAGGAAATACGCGCTTTGACAACGGCTCTACCCGTTTTATTATTGCCTCCGCCATGCTCCAGCCAAGGTAAAAAGTAAAAATCCACCCCACTAATCCGGCTAGTGAACCGATAATAGCAGAACCACCGGGATTCAAGAACTCAAATGGCGCGGCATGGTCCTGCGCCAGGACACCGTCGAATCTTCTGCCTGGGGCTTCCTTTATAAAAGTCACGATAAATGCAAAGAGGAAGAAATTAAACGTCAGATGCGACCCTCTCTTATAATAAGAGTGTGCTGCCAAGAGGCAAACCAAAATAAAAGAAACTATAAGCACTAGACTCATCGTTTAAGATAACTGTATTTATTTCTTCCGTAATTAATTGTCATAAAGGAGGCGACCGCGAACACGGGAATAAGAAGAAAGACATGCCTCATCCCGGTTAAAATAAAAAATACTAAAGCTATAATAGCGACTAAATAAGCAGGTATTTTTCTTATCGATAGGAGCAAAAAAAACGAGATCGGTAACAACGAGATGGTCAGCGAGGGGTTTCTTATAACCATAACATATGCGAAACAGATAATTAAAAACGCGAGTATAAGGAAAACTGTTAACGCCTTATCGAGTATTATATTGGCATCCTGCCTTCTTGGCTTGTCATACTCTATCCGCAAAGGAGAAAGGTAAGCCAATATTATTAATATCGCTGATAAAATGCTGCGCTCAAGAAATCTGGGAAAACCAGTACCAAAAAGCCTCAGCGTCCAGACATGGATAAAAGGCAAAATAAAAAATATCATTTTCCAGCTGCTCTTTCTGTATTTTGAACATTCTATAAGAAAATAGGCGGCTAGAAAATAAACGGCCAGGTAAAATCCTTCTCTGACCGGATGCAAGGGGCAGCCGGGCAGAAAGCGGCCAACTGATGCTTCCGATATCTTCCAAGACCACCAGCCGCTGTTTATCCCTAAGGCTTCCAGAGGATATATGATACTGGCCGTTATTAACCCTGCTATGAATACTAAGGCAAAGAGCCGATCTTTAAAAATACCTGTTCGAAGAAGAATATTTTCAGCAATATGCCACCCTAAATAATAAATACACGCCAAAGCCAGGCTGGCGATAATAAATACGAGGAACAGATACAGAAACTTATCCTGCGGCGGATATGGATATAGCAACGTCGATGCAAAATTCCTGGCTGTCCGTAACGGCAACGGAGTATTCCCTATGTTCTTCAGCAGCCAACCGTAAACATATAGAAAGCTAAAAAAGAAAAAATTGAAAGTCAATTCTACGCCCTTATGGTATCCGCAATGCCTTAGGGACAAAATAAAAAAGAGTGTTATAAAGATAGCTAGCCAAAGTATTTGGGCGAACATTTTATGCCTTACGCTTTAACCTTTGTCTTTTTTATTATATAAATAAACGGTTATGCCCCTAAATTCCCTCTCTGACTCTCTTGTGTAGTTCTCATCCATCCATTCAAGCGCCAGTGATTCTAACTCATCCCACCCCGGGTTCCAGGAAGAATAAACCAGCCAAACTCTCTTATTGGTGATTTTAACGCGGTTCAAATCAACGTAGGCGCTACGTAGATCTTTATTTCGCAAGACATATCTATACAACCCAGCGGCATTACTGTAGTTACCAGACTCCACCCCCTCTTTAGCTATCAACTCCCTGATTCTTATGTCTCGTGGGAAATAAAATAAAATATCCTGCTTATTATCTAAACGTTGGGGGTAATCCTTAAAGATGGCAGCTGTTTTCTTAAAATAAAAGTCGAAATAATACTCGAAGGGCAACGCGGTATTACGGCAGGTATGAAACAACGCATCGCCCTCTTCCAGCGATTCGCTAATATAGGCAGCCGCTCCCCTGGAATCCTGTCTTGGGACTATCCCTACATGCTCGAAGATATTTCCGGGCAGAATATCTCGATAATAATTATTCAAGCTAATCGCCGAAACAATTATAATAAGGGCTATGGCCGTAACCCGCATGCTCATCTTTCTTAACTCGTAAATACCATAAGCAACGGTTATGCAGAAAAATGGCAGAAAAGGCAGGAAATATCTATCCACATAATAGGAAAAGGCGGCTACCTTGGCAATAATAAACAACGCGGCTGGAGGCAAAGAAATCAACATCAGGACAATTGCCCCGTTTGGTTTTTTGCTTATCTTTATTGCTCCTTCGATAAACAATGCCAGATATAGGATTATGCTGCCGGAATAAAGAAAGCGCGGGGCATTATAACCTAACGATAGATTCTTAAAAGTAACGAGGATGCTTTTTAGGCTTGGCTGAGGCACCCATCCCGATACTCTATTAAAATGAAAATTGCTCTTTTTAAATAAAAATCCGCTTCCGGAAAATACCGCGTATAAAGAAGGGATACATAAGAATATTATTAGCAGATTCCCAAGAATAACTCTTTTAAGGGCCCGGCGAAAATTATTTATCTGAACAATAACTATTATATTTTGCATTAAGAATGCCCACCACATTATCGGGTGAGTATATATGCTTATTATATTTGATACGGCATAAATAAGAACCCAGGAGATATTGTCGCTCTTCGCAAGCTTTATGAGGGAATATATCGCGGCTAAAATAATAAATAGCAGGAAAGAATAAGCTGACAGCTCCTGCGAATAGTATATATGCAGGGGGGATACGGAAAGTAGAAAAGCGCTGATTGAGGCTATGCGCGCGTTATTAAACAGCAGGTTGGTTAATTTATATAATAAAAATAACGCCGCCATCGCGAATATAACCGAAGGCACCCGAAGCAGCCATTCGTGGATATAGGGATCTGCGTGCCGCCAATAGAAAATGAATATTTTATAGAATATAACCGGGTTATAAAGCTTGAGTATCTTTAAGGCATCAGAGGCTTTTACCGAATCCAACACTATGTCTGCTTCGTCAAACCACAGGCTCCTGGAACCCAGGCCATACAAACGCAAAGCCAGGCCTATGGAGAATATCAGCCCTAAAATAAAGAAAATCCCCTTATTTTTATATTGCGCCATCCTATAAAACCTGCCCTTAGCCAGGGATGTCGGGTTCATATACGATTCTGTTTATCCTAGTGCCTTTATCCGTAAAATATTCGGCGCTATTTTTAAAGAATATGGTATTGCCTTTCATAAGTAATTTCTCTTTCATATGCCTGTTGTCTAACTTTAGCACATCATTGCTGCATTCGTGCGCACAGGGGGTTATGCTGAATTTTTTTTCAACACCTTTATTTCTATTGCGGAAGAAACATATCCTTGTGGTCGTTATGTACCCGTAGGGTATATACACAGAATAGGAAAACCCGCTATCCCGCAACTCACCCTTATCTATCCCCTGCAGTAGATTATCGAGCTCTATCCTCCTTATATTCTGCTTCCTTAAAAAACCCAGAAAGAAATCATTCAAGCCCATCTGCCTAAGACGCAGCCTTGCTGTCTCCGGGAGAGATTCTATAAAATGCGCTATCCTCGGGTCGCGTTTCTGTTTTACTAACAATCTGCCCAAAACTGGCTCCACCCCGTTTTCAAAACACATCTTAAGCATACCCCAGTCATTTATAACTACTTCACTGCCCGGAATCAGTTTGGCCAATAATTCAATAAGGGCATAATATTGCTTTATCTTATGCTCACTTACATAGCAGGTTACGAAACTTAAACTCTTGCGGTGTTCGCTGGCTATAGAGATAGCGTCCTGGAGTTCTAAGCGGGAGGGTATCAATTCATCGCAAAACTCATTGCCAAAATATATCCTGCCGTAATTATCCAGATCGTAAACTCTCAGTTTCCGGGTACTCGAAAAATATACTGCCTTTTCCATAATCACAGTCTCATTAGACAATAAAGCGCCTCGAGATTAAAAGCAACGTTAATGCGCAATCTTTTTATACACATTGGCGTATTCAGTCCTGTCTATTTCAATACTTACCATCGATTTAAATATACCTTGTTTACTGCGTAAGAATTCTTTAAATATTCTTCTGGGTTTATCCGAAAAAACGGTATCGCCGGAGCTATCTTTTATATCAATCAGGTAATCGGCAGACAAGAGATAATCTTCCCGGTTCTGGGTTACGCGGGTATTGTAAACTGTAATGAACGGATGGTACGCATCTACATAAAAATCAAGGTTATTTATTTTAAGCTCATAATCTAAGGCGTAATCCAGCCCGGAACCGGCAACAAATATAATTTTTCCTTTCCTCTCTAAGATATTTTTTTCCTGCTTAAAGGCATCTACCAGCCTCTTCACTAAATAAAAATCTCTGTCTTTATAGAAAGACAGCAGACCTACTTCGCCCATATTAGGAATGATTGTTTCTTTCTTAAAAGCATTTATCAACTTCTGGTCCCCGCAAAAAACATTGCTGTTACGGCAAGAAAACAGCCCGAACTTGGTAAAATGGCCGAGAGAATAATAAAAAGAGGCAAACCCGGGACTTAAATTAAACAAGGCATACTGTAGAAAAAGGATAGGCATGACAATAGCAGAGGCCCTCTTTATTTTATGTGTTATAAAGGAGTCTGATATTCCGCAGGAAAGTATAAGAAATGCGGCGGGTAAGATAGGCATCAAATAACGGTGGTTTTTATTCGGGGAAAAGGAAAAAATCAGGAGAGGAAAAATAAACCAACATAACAAAAATGGATTAATCTTTTTGAAGTTAAATATGGAAAACAAGACCGCGGGCAATAAAGCTAAACTAAGGAGAACCCCAAAATAAACCAAGGGGAAACACTTGAGATAGTAAAAAATACCAAAATCATTGTAATATGACCAGAATAATTCCCAACAGATACCGGGATTGGCCCTGTTTGAGGAATTGAAATAAACCGCTCCCCCAAACATAAGAAAAGAAAGAAAAGTAATAATGCCATTAGTTATCCTGAGCCTTTTATTTTGTTCCAGGAGCATCGATTCAAAAAAATAGTATAAAAATGGCGGAATAAGAAAAATGACCCCCGCTTCTTTAATAAGCCAGGTTAGACCAAACGTTAATCCGGTAATTAAACTGAAGGCAATAGATTCGAAGTGGTTAGTTTTTAATAATAACAGCAGGCTAAGCGAAACACAGGCTGTCAAAGGAAAATCAAGCATAAATACGCGTGACTGAGCGAAGATTACAGGACTTAGGAGTGTTAAAATAGACGCGAGCAAACCTACTTTTTTATTATAAAAGACGGCTCCTATCTTATACACACTTACTAATAAAATCAGAGAAAATATGGCGTTAGTAAATATAATTGATACGCTTAGGTCTTTCCATCCAAAACTATTCAACAAAGTTACCATCAAGCCGCCTATCAACGGAAAAAGTTTTGTATGAGAGGTATTTTCTATAACCAAGAGGCTTTTTAGCAGTTCTTTGTATTCTTTGCCTGCTAACATCTCGTGAAATTCAATACTGCTGCTGATATACATCGCCTCGTCATATCTTCTAATTACCTGGCTGTTAAGCAACACATAGCAGCTTAATAAAACATGTAATACGAGCAGAACTAGTAATATGAATATAGCTGGTCTTGCCTGTTTCATTTTTTGTTATCGCCCCTCTGGAGCCCCCTGCCGTAGATGCGGCTTCAAGAGATTATCATTATTCATCTGGTCATAATAGCAATATTCCGGAGAGCATGCCCTGTGATATTTATTTCTGGAGAGACTCCTTACTTTTTCATAAAACTCTGCTTTCCGCGGCTCTTCTTTTGCAATATGTATCGCTTCTTTTAATAAGCATATATCCCTTATTTTATCCGCCAATAAAGACCTGCCGGAGATTTTAAAAAATTTTATCCCCATCTTGTAAAACTCGTATAACGCACAAATACCGCAGGCTTGCAGAAAAAGATTAGCCTTATTAAAAAATATTTCTTCCTCGGCATTATTTAATTCCGCTCCGTGTTGCGCTGAATAAGAAAAACAGCAGCTAAGGCTATTCTTAACCACATAACAATGCAGGGCATGCAATATGCCCCGCGGCATATGTCTTATATTTCTATTTTGCATTATATTCAACGCTAACCGCGTAAAATTATTATAAACAGGGGAAATCCGCCCGTGGAGAAAGGTGCATAACCCATCGATGTTATAGCACCTTTCATTTAAAACAAAGGCTTCCATTTCGTATCCGGGAAAAGACTGCCGCATACTTCTGATCTCCGAAAGGGCTAACTGCCTGCTCAGTATTATTCTGGTCGGATTAAACATCTTATAGAAAAGGATGGTTTGGGAATTTAAGATAGAGGTACAGGAGCTGATATGCAGCTGTAGCTTAGGATATGCCCGTTCTTTAATTTTTTCCAGGATCCCTATGTCTGAAACTATGACTTTATCTATGCCGCATGCATAAGCTTTTTCCAGCTGAAGCAAGGCTGCAGGAGCCTGGTCTCTCCCATAAAATTCATTCAGGGTAAAACAAACCGACACGCCCAACTGATGCGCCACTCTTACAACCTCTTTTAATTCCTCATACGAAGAGAGATTAGAAGATATTTCTGCCCTGCGGTTGAGACAGTTAACATTGACGTAACTATCCCGCTGCTCGCTTGCAAGCAGGCCACAGTATATTTCATTGGCCCCTGCCTCAATAACCCTGCGGACTTCGCTAACCCTGCTTATCGGAGCTACAATAAACATAAGATCAACTGCCTCCTCTGTATCAATGCTTATCTGCTTCTACCAGATAGATATACAAGGAGAGTGCCGGTTCAGTCTTTAGCAAAATGCACTTAAAACCATCCAGCCTGTTTCCTACGCTATCGTATGGTTTTTTTGCAATAAATATACCCTTCGCTTCCTTACCGGGATGGATGATATTGTATGTTGTTACATCTAACGGCTGAAAGCCATTTGGCTTATAGGACTCCATGTCGCCTATTATCCAATAATACCGTAAATCACCGGGTAAATACATCCAAAGGCGCCGTACGATCTTGTCTATAGATATCTCTCCGGGCATATAAACATCCCTTATCTCTTCTTTTTTCATATATTCAGCTAACCAATAACCGGTTTTTTTTACGGCAATCTCATCTTCCCTCTCAACAATATCATTAACAACTGTGGGGTCTTTCTGTAACTGTTTTATCTGATATGCAGTTGTCAGCGGCAATACTAATATGCTGGCAAATAGGATGCGCCTACCGAGCCCCTCTTTATCTTTTAAGAATAGATCTATTGCTGCAGATGCGCATATTGCCATCAGGGGTACTAGGGGCGTCAAGAATCTGATCTCTCTGCAGAAAGCACCTGCATCTATGAGATGTACGATAGTAGCAGCTAAAATAATGGCTGCATAAAGAAAGAGGCAGGCCAATACGGGACGGAGCCTTGCATCCTTGTAATTAAGGACCGCCCCGAACACAGATAAGATAACTACGGGGTGAAGCATAAGAATAGCTATTATGCGGCATATCTGAGCAAACGAAGCTACTGAATTAGAGGGGGCATGATCAGGCAGGTTACAAAAGAAGGTGTAGAAGAAAGGGTGCCCCAGGAGAACAATATTCAGCATAGACCAGGTAACAGGCGGCACCAACATCAATATCCCGTATTTAATCTTATTTTTCGGAGGCAGCAATAGTATCCATATAAAGAAAAAGATTATACCCTCTTGCCTAAAAAGAGGGATAAAAGCAACCGTTATCGAAGACCAAAAATATTCCTGGGAATATAATAAATAGACTGCTAGGATAACAAAAAAACAGAACATGACTTCTGCTAAGGTGGATATAGAAGCCAAAAAGTATACCGGGAAGGTAAAGGCGAGTATCAGTGCAAACGCCGAACTAATATCAGAAAACCCTATCTTTTTGGCTGTTTTATATAACAAAAATAATGTGCCCAGCGAAAATACAGAATTCATTATTCTTAATGAAGATATGCTGACAGGCAAAATATGCAAAAATAGCGTCCCCATAAACACATAGCCCAATTTTACGTATGGGTTCAAAAACACAAATCCGTCATAAAGCGCCATTTTTATATAGTTATACCTGAATAGTTCATCGACATGATAAAGGATAAACATATCTACCAGCGCTGCCCTCACCGGATCAGCGATATACCAAATGAAGAAACCGAGTATGGGGATCGTAGAAATAATCAGGGGGATAGAAAAATTAGATACGGGGATATTTCTTTTCTTGGCATGCATTTATTACCTTCAACGGCTATTTATCCGAATACACTGGCCTAAAAATAAGCGAAGATGTCTCCGGATACCAGGCTATCTTTATACGATCTGTATTTTTTTAGTAGTTCCTGGGCATTGATATTTAAAACTTTACCAGCCCATTGAAAACAATATTGACACTCATCGCAAGACGTATCTTCGCAATTATGCGTCAAGAAATGCCCGATAAAACCATCGAGCGAGGCGTTATTAATAGTTACATCGAAATCAGAGGTAAGAAAATCTCCTTTCGCAAACTTAAAGATGTTTATGGAAAACGGCCTGAAAAAATACCTTGCCTTAGCCAGCCAGTTTTTTTTGCCGAAACGTATTGTTTTGGAAGGAGTCCTGAACAGATCCATAAGATTGCCATCATAAGACCTGTCAAAATATGCCCTGGATATCCTAAGTAAGGCCTCCGTGGTCATCCCCCTGTCAATAAGCTTAAAGCTATCTATCCCGGCATCTTCGTAGCATGAGGTATCTTCCGGCCTTATCCAGGTAGAGCGTATAAAATCCACCGGGTGCATAATATGTTGCAGCCGGCAGCTTAGGAAACAATAGTCTATAACGAACCCGCGGCTGGCGTGCCGGGATTGGGATGAATGTGAAGAGATGTTTGCATGATAAAAATGAAACGGACAGCAATAAAGACAATTGGCGTTACAGATCAATTGTATTTTGCAGGAAACGTATTTTTTAAGATTATTAAACAATCTAAAGTTTCTATTTGCTTCTGTATTAGAAAGGGTGATCTCATCCGCCCCGAGCTCTTTCCAGCGTTTTACCTTTAGCAGGGAGTTGACATGCGCCATTGTCGAAACGCTTACCCTGAAATGAGGATACCGCTTCTTAAGCAATTCAAGGAAGTAGGGGATCGTCACGGTTACTGACTCTATCCCAAGACAGGAGAGCCAATCCAGCATTTCCCTTAACTGCCTTTGGCCTTTCCTGCTAAATTCTAAATTATTAAAACAAGATGTATTCAGCAGGTAGTTAAACTTAAGACCCTGGGAATGGATGCGTTTTATGTGCGCTGCCGCTTTTTTAGAAGAAACAAAAGGAACAGCTATCGCAGGGCGGCCGCCTCCCAATAAATCTTCATGCAATTTTCCGTAGAACCTTATTATTCTGTCTTTCTTTAATTTAGCAATCTCCTCTATTAACCGGTCGTCCCAATTAGTGGGGATAGAATATTTCATAATTACTCACTTGTCTTAATCCCGCCGGGCTTACCATAGAATACCTTCAGATAATTCCTTATCAGTAACCAGGCGCCGTAACAAATATCAGCCAAAGAAAAGGTCCTGCCTAAAAGATGCTTGAATATTACCTTCGGGCGCATATAAAAAGCAAACATGCCTTTTCTTTGCAAGTCCAGCAATTCCTTTTTAGTAATGTCCTTAGGGCTATAGATTATCCCGCCGTCATAGGATGACCAGTCATACCAGCTTGTGAACTTATCGTTTATGTTATCGATATCGCTGATCTGGCTCTTTAACTGGTCAAAAAAGATCGACCCCGGAAACGGAACGGCGATATTGAATTTACAGATATCCGGGTCAAGCTCCTTCGCAAACCTAATCGTTTCGCTGCAGGTCTCCTTAGTGTCTTCCGGCAGGCCAAGCATAAACAGGCCGATGCTGCGTATTTTACATTTTTTGGTGTATTCCATGGCCTGCCTCGCCTGCGACAAAGTGGCCTTTTTGCCGATGCTATCTAGGATCCTTGCGTCTCCTACCTCAAACCCGTACATAATCAACTCTAACCCGGACTCTTTCATGCGGCGCATTAATTCCAAATCAACCGAATCAACGCGCATTTCAGTAATCCATTTTATCTTTTTATGTAATTTGCGCCGCATAAACTCGTCGCAAAATTCCAGCCCGGAGGTTTTTGAGAAAGGAAAATACGCATCAACGAAACCGATATAATCCACGCGGAACTTTTCGTAAAGATACTCTATTTCATTGACTATTTTCTTTACGTCTCTATAACGCGGTTTTTTGTAAAACTTGTCCTGGGAACAAAATAAGCAGTTATAAGGGCAGCCCCTTGAACCTTGCACCGCGAGTATCAGCTTGTTATAAATACCTAACATGGGATAACGCTTGTAGTGTCTTAGGTCTAGGGAGTGCCAATCTGGATAAGGTAATGAGTCAAGGTCATCAATAATTCCCCTGTCGGGGTTATGCCTACATTCTCCTTTATGGATATAGCTTATCCCTTTAATCTCCTCCAAACCATTACCTCTAGAAAGGGCGGCAATCGTTTCTTGCAATGCCTCCTCCCCCTCCCCCCTTATAACGATATCCCCTATTTCTTTCTTAAGGGTTTCCTCGGGGAAAAGGGTCGGATGAATGTTGCCCAATATAACTGTGGTTTGCGGATTAGCCTGTTTTATCTGTTTAATAAGCCTCGCCGCATTACCCATAGCAGTAGTTAAGCAAGATATCCCTACAACCTCTGGAGAGATATGCTTTATCTTTTTAATTAAGTCGTCATTGCTGATCCTCGTGGCATACTGGTCCTCGATAAAGACCTCTACATTGTTTCTTTTTAGGGCAGCTGAAAGATAGGCTAATCCTAACGGAGGCAGAGCGGTAACAGAACGAGAATAAGCGTTGCTTTGTCTTGCTAACTCGGATAAGGGATTAACCAATAAAACTCTCATAGTATGACTGCCTTTATAATTTTACGCTTTCTTGCAGTAGTTAGAAATATCTGAACAGGTCTCCGGAGATTATATCGTTTAGACGCCTCCTATACTGTTCTTCGATCTTTTTGTTTAGCTCCTTGTCTATGCGGACCGCTTTTTCTACGGCATCGCGGCAATAACTGCACTCATCGCAGGAACGCTTATTGCATTCCATCTTCATAATGCCTTCTATAAAACCGTTTAATTTAGAGTTATCTATGTAGACGGCGTTATTAAGCAGGCTGGAGAATCTCTTTAATTTAAAGACGTTGACGGTAAAGGGACGCAGGAAATACCTGATCTTATGGAATAAATGCGCCCTTGCAAATACTATGCTTTTTGAAGGGTCCGGGAACAGATCCAACAGGTTACCGTCGTAGCGCCTTCTGATATAGGCCTCTACAATAGATAGTATATTCTTTGTTGTCATGCCTCTGTCTATTATCTTAAAGGAATCTATACCTAATCCTTCATAGTAATGCAGGTCTTCCGGCCTTATCCAGGTACTTCGTATAAAATTAAGCGGCTCTATGACCTGTTGGTAACGGCAGCGTATGCGGCAATAATCAATGACAAACCCTTTAAGAGGATGCTGCGATTGAGAGGCATGAGAAGCAGTATTAGCATGGTAGAGATAAAAAGGACAGTTGATGAGGCAGTTTGCATTTAAAATAACCTGTAGTTTGCATCCTGTATTACGCCTGATATTCCCCAGCATCGCAAAATCCCTGTTCAAGTCTACGTTAAAGAGGGTAATGCGGTCTGCCCCCAGCTCTTCCCAGATTTTTGCTTTGCGTATCGTGTTGACGTAAGCTAAATCTGAAACATATACCTTTAATCCGGGATAGCGTTTCTTTACCAATTCCAGAAGATACGGCAGGGCTACCGTAACAGCATCTACCCGCAGCTTAACCAGCCAATCCAGGATGTTTGTTATTTTTCTTTGGCCTTTAATAGTCCATTCCGCATTATTAAGGCACGTACTATTCAAAAGATAATTGAATTCCAGGCCGCAGGCGTGCGCCTCTTTAATGCTGGCCGCTAATCTCTTTTTTGATACAGAGGGGGTCTGAAAAGAATGTTTGCCTCCTCCGATAAAGTCAGAGCTCAGCTTCCCGTAAACCTCTACAACCTCAGGCTGCCCTTTAAGACCCACGATAAGCCTACTGTCTCCGTTAAATCCTACCGCCAGATTCAATTACTTCTCCTTTTTCGCAAAATATGTAAACAGCGCTCCGGAGTTAAGGTTATTGAAACACCGCTCATATTTCTCGATTAATGCCTTTCGCTTGTCGGCATTAAAGGTTACGGCCTTGTCGGCAAACCCCCGGCAGTAACCACAATCCTGACATGACTTAGAATCACAGCCCTCTTTTAAGAATAACCCCAAAAATCCGTCCAGGGCACGATTATCTATATATATACCAGGATCATCCAGCAGGTCGCTTAATTCCAATAACCTGAATATATTCACGGAAAACGGCCTAAATAAATATTTTAGCTTGTTTATCAGGTAATTACTATACTTTTTTGCGTAATTTTGCTTTGACCTGTCAGAGAAAAGTTCGAGAAGATTTCCTTCGTAATGTCTTTGGCTATAAGCGGTTATTAACTTTACGATAGACTGGGTATTCATATTGCGGTTGGCGAACTTTATACGCTCAATCCCCAGTCCCTCATACTGCCCCAGGTCTTCCGGCCTTATCCAGGCAGAGCGCATAAACTCCGCAGGTTCTACTAGTTTTGCGTAGTTACATCTTAGGAAACAATAATCGATTAGAAATCCGCGATTACGATGTCCGGCCTGAGAGGCGTGCGAATACATAACAGAGTGATATGTCCAAAAAGGACAGCCGTACAAACAAGTTAGATTGACAATCAGCTGTAACTCGCATTTTACATTATCCCTTATCTGACGTAATAGCGCGAAGTTACGGTTTATACCGGAAACTGCCGATAAGGTTATTCTGTCTGCCCCCAAAGATTGCCAATACCTCGCTCTCTGCAAAGAATCTACTCCGGCCATAGTAGAGACATATACCTTAAAACCAGGATAATTATATTTTATAAATTCCAGCAGATAGGGGATAGAAACGGTAATAGCCTCCACAGAGTTATCCGCAAGCCATTCCAGCAAGACCCTCAATTTTTTAATCCCTACTCTAGTCAATTCCTTATTGCCTATGCAGGTAGCATTTAACAAATAATTGAACCGCATGCCCCGTTTATGCACCTCTTTAATATACTGTTTGAAATAAGCCCTGGAAACTTTAGGCAGCATAAGAAGCGGCCTGCCTCCCCCCAGGAAATCATCAGCTAAGGTACCATATAACTCGTCTATATGTTTTTGGTCCAGCAAAGGAAACAGATCGTATTTCCAATTAGTAGGGATGCTAAATTTTATCATATATTTAATATTCTTAATTATTTCCCTGTACCCTGAAATGATATAAAGTAATGGCAATGAAGTCGAATCTTTTAGCCGCCACTATATCCACCGCACCATATTTATCCTGTAGCTTTTTTATTACCGCCATGTGCAGCTTCTCAAGCCCCGGAGGAGTGTAAGTCAGGAGCCACAGGCCCTTACAGTCAAGCTCCTCAACTTTATATACCTTAACCGGATTATTATTGATTGCCAGGTCCATCACTGCGGGTTTTTCGAAATCATCGCTGGCGATTACAGCCACAAGAGAAGGAACCTGATAATACGACAAAACTAGATATTCCGGCTCGGTCTTATAAGGGATAAAGGCAGCCTTTTCGTCATTCTTAATATTCTCTTTTATATAATTGCATATCTCTTTCCAGTTTGTTCTCTCTTTTAGGCTGTAATAGTCCCTGGCAAAGAATAATCCCGTCAATATGATATATACCACCAATACAATGCGTGCTTTCCCGCGAAGGTTCATTACGCCCTTACTGATAAGCAAATAATAAGCGCAGGAGGCGTATAAGACGAATCTTACCGGACCAAATATAGGGATAAATAAACGCGAAAAGATAAACGGGATTGTAAAAGGCAGCAGCAGCCATAAAAATAGGATCAACCCGCTTGCATATTCTTTCCTTTTAGTGTCTGCCTCCTCTCCCTTCCCAGACGCAACTAATGAAGTAAAGGCTCCGAATAAACATAGTAAAAATAAGGTAACCCCGAATATATTAGTCACAATTACAGGGTTGGCGTTGGGAATATATACCATCCATTCTACGAATATCTTATTGCCAAACAAACTGAATATATTTATGAAGGTTCCAAGCGAAGGCCTCGGAATCCAAGGAAAAGGCAGGAGATGTCCGTTTTGCATATTTAATAAAATTAATCTTGCTAGCAGCGGGATGCAGACAAGCAGAATAAGGCCAAAGATAAAGATAAGCCTTCTTGGACTAACCCTCCCCCTGTATCTGGGCCACAATAAAGCTATGAAAATAATTTGGCATATTACTATCAGTGCGGTTGTGCCGCTTAAAAGTATGGCGAACAAAGTAAAAAATGTATAGCCAAGCCAGGTGAGCCTGGTATTTTTTTCTAAGGCCAGCAGGAATGACAAAAACGACAGGAGCACGAAACAAACCACCATGCTGTAAGGCTTGGTGTATTGTGAATAGTAAATGTTCACTGCGCTTACCGCAAAAAGATACCCGGCAAGAAGAGCGGTTTTTTCTTCAAAAAGCCTCCTGCCTAAAAGATACATCAGATAAATAGAAATAATCCCGAATAGCGCAGAAGGAAAACGCGCAGAGAATTCCCCCCTGCCGAATAAACGCATCCAGCAATGCATCATTAGATAATAGGCGGGGAAGTGTCCTTCAGAAAACCAGATAGGGAAATTCCCTTTTGAAAACCAGTATCTGGAGGTGTTGGAAACCATGGAGGATGAATTAGAGTAAGATATCGAAAACGCCTCAATTCTAAAGAATATTTCTTTGTTTAATTGATATATCCTTAGGAATGAGCCTAATAGCAGGATTAATACCAGTAGTATCTTTGTTATTTTCATTATTTCCTCGGCCTAAAATGGTATAAAGTAATGGCAATGAAGTCGAACCTTTTCGCCGCCGCTATATCCATCGAACCATATTTGTCCTGTAGTTTTTTTATTACCGCCGCATGCAATCTTCCAAGTCCCGGGGGAGTCCAGGTCAGGAGCCACAGGCCCTTACAGTCAAGCTCCTCAACTTTATATATCTTAACCGGATTATTATAGATCTGCTCCATCACCGCTGGTTTTTCTAATTCACCCTCGGCGACTAAGGCTATAAGATAAGGAACCTTATAGTATGATAATACCAGGTATTCTTGCATATTTCTATATGGCATAAAAGCTGTTTTCTCATCGCTTTTTATATTGTTCTTTATATAGCTACAGATCTGCCTCCAATTGGTCCTCTTTTCAACGCGGTAATACTCCCTTAAAAAGAGCAACCCGGCCAGACAGAGACAAACAAACACAAAGATACGTGTTTTCTTC
>Ga0172375_10006282_pt1 | contig 16762 bp, 10 predicted proteins | sample LakKiv1m_FD_114537 | JGI IMG/M metagenome (GOLD analysis project Ga0172375, IMG submission 114537) | Freshwater microbial communities from Kabuno Bay, South-Kivu, Congo - kab_092012_11.1m | ecosystem: Environmental > Aquatic > Freshwater > Lake | place: Democratic Republic of the Congo...
TATCGAGTACATATAAACACCATTACTTAAATTGCTTGCATCAAATCTAACTTCATACTTTCCAGCAGATTGAGTTTGATTAACAAGTGTAGCAACTTCATTACCAATAACATCATAAACTTTGAGAGTTACAAAGGAATTCTGTGGAATGCTGTAATTGATAATTGTTGATGGATTGAATGGATTAGGGTAATTCTGTTCAAGTGCATATTCTGATGGAACCGTTCCCGATATTTCTTTTACATCGGTTGCTGAATTGTAGAAATAGAAATTATCAACATAAACAGTATTTGAACCTGTTGGTTGACCCACTAAAATATATTGAGCCAGGTGATTCCTTGTAGTAAGACTTGTAAAATCGCTCAAAGGGATATTTAAACTTACCCATTCGCCTTGAGTTGGAGAAGTGAAATCAACTTGATGCTCAACATCATCGCCGCCTCCAAAAGCTCCATCTGCTCCAAAATCAACCAGTTTAACACCAAAGAATGTGAAGTCAGATGACCAAACATCAAGATGTAAGTGTGTCATTTCTGAAATATTTAACTGATTGTTTACTGTTTCAATTCCAACATAATCAAGTTGTGAATATTTTTTAGTAGGATTTCCGGCAATACTAACCTCTGTAAGTGTTGCATTAGACCAACTGGTTCTCCAGGTATCTACTGGAACATTTGCGTAAGCTTCGCTGAATAATGAAATTACGCTAGCAGGGTCACGAACTGGTGGTGTAGGAGCTGCTACGGTTGGATCAGTTGATGAACCGCCACCTGCACTAAAAGTAATGTTATCAAAATAAATAACGTTGTCTTGAGTACGTCCGGCTAAATTAAAATCAGGGAAAATTACTATCTGGTCCTGACCAATTGTTGCTGGATGTCCAATCCTGCTTGAAAAGTCAAAAGTCAATTCTTCCCACTGATTAATTAAAGTATTTGCAACTTTAATTTCAGGCAATGCTTCGCCACTAGGCAGCACAAACTTAAGTCCAACATCACTAATTACAGATTTCCACACCATAATTTTAACGATTGCATTTGTAGCATCTAATGTGAATGTACCGATATCTGCACCATGCTGAGATTCACAACCAGCCCATGGATTACCTGTTTGTAATGCTGTAAATTTAGCAACTGTTTCCGAAGTGTTAGCTCCGGATGGATCCGGATTTGGAATAATTTCTACAGGTGGATTAGTGTCATTTTCAAACATTGTCCACGTCCAGGTTGCACCATAACCACCCGTTTCAAAATCAATCGGGTTGTTTTGTGCTGATAAAATTCTGCTCATTATAAAAACGAACAGAATAGCACTAAGAAACATTTGTTTCTTTTTCATTTTTTTCTCCATTAAAGTTATTAGGTAATTTATTAATTATGCGCTCATTAAAAATTTTTAATCTGATATTAGAACTTATTATCTGTTTTATAATTCTTTAAATAATTTTTAAAGGATTCTTTTGCTGTACGATTTTCATAAAAGACTCCCCAATGCTTTTCAATTTCGTTAGGACCTGAATGCTCTCCCCCGCCTTTCCAGGGTTCATCAAAAGCTTCAAACAGAAAGGTTGTAACTTTATTATTATCAATCCATTCATTTAGTTTCAATAGAAAATTTTCCTGAGCAGCATAGCCAACTTCTCCTTTAATTAATGAGCCTTGCTGTCCGTCACCAGTTTTAGTTGCATCATACTTCGTCGCCCATCCAATTTCACCCAGAACTAAAGTTTTATCAGAGTGGAATTTTTTGATTTCATTGAAAAAGATATTGTTCATCCAGTCAATTGAATTCTCAAGCGTAATTCCGTTCCAGAGTGGATAAATATGAACTACGATAAAATCCACTTCAGAAGAAACAAATTTGCTTTCTGGTTTGTTCCAGAAATTGTAGTCATCTGCCGCAGTAACAGGTACATTTGTGTAATTTCTAACTGCCCTTATATAATGTATTAGGGTTTCCATTTCCATTCGATGAGCTGACCAGAAAACCTGAGTTTCATTTCCCACTGCTATTGCTGCAATTATATCTGAATATTCATCACCTAATCTGATTGCATTTAAAGCTTCGGTGATGTTTTCATTTTTTCTCTCAGGATTTTCTTTTTCATTTTCTAACCAGACACCCAGCATAACTTTGATAGGCAACTTATTTTTTCTAATCACCTTTAATATTTTTTCCGAATTTTTATCAGAACTATAAACTCTTATCATATTCCAATAATTACTTATTATTTCAAGGTCTTCAAGAATTTGTGATTCACTCGGACCCTTAGCTCCTGGAGCCTGCCCTTTACGATAGCAGCCATATGAAATTGCATTGCCAATCCAATTGCCATTTAAATAAGGATCAAATTCTCTAATTATAAATGGATCTTCTTTTTGGGCAATTGATTTTTTATGTAAATCTTGTTTTATTATTTCCATCGATTCCGTGCTGTATTTTTTTATGTAATTATCTGGTTTTTCTGTTTTGTTAGATTGACAGCTAACAAACAATGAACAAAATAAAATAATTTGAACTATTCTCACTCTCATTTTTTTAATCGGTAATTGCTGATAGAATTACGGCAGAGGGTTAACAGAAACGTATTCAATCTTTATAAAATTATTATCAATTAATTCTTTACCATCACCAAGCACATAATCTTTACAATTATTCCAGGAATTATCAGTTTCGTCAAACTTGTTTCCAGCCCAAATACCGCACAGTGTAATGTTAAATGTCATCTTTAAGTTTTTAAATTCACATTTATTCATCTCTTTGCAAATTTCACACTGCCATGCTTGATGGATTTCATTATCACAATCTTGACTTCCATCAAAAAGTCTCACATAATTTTTTAGATTGGATTTTTCCCAGGCATCCGGATCTGGCAAGCTGCTCAGAGGACCGCCGGGTGATCTTACGTCAGTTTCAGGTTCCCAGTAATAAAAACGAATAGATTTATTTTCCCATAAACAGGCAAAAGTACCTTCAGGAGAATTAACTTCATATGAGCTTCCGCTGCATCCTGAATTTGGATCAGATAGAGTTGCGTTTGCACAATTGATAATCACTCCATCTCCATTCCATTCAGAATCGCACATTTGCGGACAAGTATGAATAGTATTATGGATAATGTTGTTACCATTTATGGTTTCAATTATATCAACTTCACCAGCCGATGGCCAATCAGTGCAGTTGACCGGACTTGGAGTATCATAGAATTGCCCAATACCTGAATATTTATCCAGACTTTCATTTAGTGTAAGATTGTCTTTACCTTTGTAGAGCCATTCATCCTGCCGACTTCCATTTAACCACCAGGCAGGCCAGACACCTTTTTCAGATGGCAGCTTTCCTTTAAAGACAAACAATATTTTTTTTACCTTATCATCAAGATTGTAATACGGTTTTGATGTAAATCTGAAGGAGTCAAATCCTAAAGAATCATTTCTGCTTTTTATAAAACCGTAAAGTGCATCGTATTCAGTTAACTTAATTAAATCATCATTTACCCATTTCACACGATCATAAATTACATTTCCCTGAGTAGGATCATTATGAGGATAAGTTGTAAAAAAATATTTCTGTACTTCTGAAAAGTCATATTGATTGTTCTCAAAATCCAACACGAAGAAATGATTGTCGTAACTAATTGAATCATTTTTCTGAGCAATACACTGAATATTCGATACAATCAGTATCGTTAAGAAAGTAAAAAATATTTTGATATCATTCGTCATCTAATAATTCTAATCAAAGTTGAACACTGATTGTTTGCACTGAATTTGGAACCATCTTTATAACCGCATACTGATCATCAATTTGAAGACTAAATTCTAACGGCTCTTTGGTTGTATTTAATAATTGAACTGTCAGAAGGTTCGAATCATTGATTGTTGCACACGCATGAAGAGCATCACTATCTAATCCAGATAAAATTTTCTCGGTTTGAACAGCTTTATCACCAGGTCTTATTGTTCTGCTGAATTGTGCAAGTATATAATAAATTGGAGTGTAATAAACTTGCTTGCTGTTTGTATCGATCATTATAGGTGCACCACAAAAATTACCAACGTGATTTGGGCCGCCTCTTTGATCTAACACGACGTTCCAATCAATCCAACCCCTTAACCAGTTATCTATACTAACAATAATATTCCTTGCGTATCTGTGAACGGGAGTGTAAATAGGGTGGTCTTCCATATTTACAGATTGCCAGGTTGCAGAATAAGCCCAGTCTGTTGCATTCTCATTCCACCAGAATGCGTCATTGTTAAACCATTCTGTTTCTTTATAGCGAAGTGGATCTGAGATACCTCCAGGAGCTTCCTTTCCTAAATCATCAATGCAGCCTTCAGTATGTATTATTGCATGGTTAGGAAATTTACCATTTACTCTTTCGAATACATCTTCATAAACTTTGTTTGTGCTTTCGTACCAATGTACCGCAGAGCCATACACATATTTTTCTGTTTCTTTATCACCAAGTATAATATTAGTCCAATCCTCTAAGCCATCTCTGTTCTGATCATATATTAGAAGCCTCAAATCTTGAAATCCATTCTCGTTTAACTTTGGACCAAGATATTTTTTAATAAATTGATTCTGAGATTCCGGCGTAAAATGCATGCTCTCCCACTGCCCATTATTACCGTGGGGTTCATTAACAGGAGTTATCCCCCAGATATTAACTCCCTCTGATTTGTATGCATTTAAATATTTTATAAGATAGTCAGCATAAGTTTCTTCATACTCTTGTTTAAGTTTTCCTCCGGTTCCATTATAATTATTTTCAGGGATTCCTTTTATGAACCAATCATCAATATCTTTCATCCAGGGCGGTGCCGTCCAAGCCGAAGCAACGATTCTTAATTCGCTGTCACTCTGCCTATTTTTAATATTTATTGCTTCTTTAATCATAGGAAGCAAATCATAAGTTGAATCTTTGATACCGGGATATTTTGAAAGATCAAAACCATTTTTATCAGGAGCAATACTGAAGCTTTTCAATTCTGTATCACCGTGTTTATTCAAGTAAGAATATTTCCCTTCAACAGAAAAATCACATGAACCGATATGAGTCCTGGTAAGCGAAAAATTTGCTCCATCCTTGCTAAAAATTTTCTCCATTACTTCTGCACGTTTTTCTTTATCCAAATGTGCCAGCACAAATGCAGATGATTCTGTGAAGGATGAACCTATTCCATCTATCGTTTGCTTTTTAATTGAAGGATTAATTTTAATAATGGTTCCTTGCAAAGCTTCACCTTCACTAAAACTTATACTTCCTTTCTCAGAAATCTTGTCTCCTGCTTCAGAGGTAACTAAATTTTCATTAACGACAAGTATCTTTGTATCCTGATCACAAGAAATAAAAAAAGCACCTGAAAGAAGAACCGCAGGCAAAAAGTATAGTATCTTTAACATAATCTGTAACTCCAAATTAAACTCAACTTCCAATTTGTCCGTACTTCAATTTTCCGTCTTTATCCCACAGCCCCCAGTAAGCTCCAACATCACCCTCTTTTTCTATTTTCCATGTTTCATCAAAACTTGAGAAATAAAAGACATCAATGTTCTCCTGATTTGCCCAAGTAAAAGTGTTGATGAAGTATCTTAAAGCATTCTCGTAAGAAGGTACAGCATTACGATCAGGAGTGCCTAAGTTTGGCCATCCGGTTTCACTGATGATTACTTTTTTACCTTTTGCAGCATAAACTGCCTGATAATACATATTCTTTAAATAGGCTAATGAATGTTCTAAAGGGTAGCCTTCCCAGAAGGGATAACAGTTTGTAAGAATAACATCACAAGCACTGCAAATAAGAGGATGATTCACGAATTCGTAATATGCATCTACATATCCTACAGGCACGTTTGGAATTGCTTGTTTAACTCTTTGAATATGTTTTATAATTTCATCTTCAGTTAAATCTTCGCGCAGCAGTACTTCATTGCCAACAGCTACTATATCTGCATAACCTTGCTTAGCAACTTTAATTATGCCTTCAATTTCTGCTTCATTTTTTTCTTTATCGTTTCCGAGCCAAGCGCCTACTAATGTCTTAATGCCATGCTTATGAGCAATTCGTGGAATATTTTCATTGCCATCAACACAAGAAAATGATCTTACCCACTTAACGTAGGGTTTAATAACCTTCATTCTTGTTTCTATTTGTTCTTCAGAAATAATAGAGCCCGGGCTTTGATTTTCTAAATACGCACTGAAAGAAATACCGTGAATGCCGCTATTTAAAATCTTAAGAAAAGCTGCATCCAAATCCCCTGTTTTAAATTTGGATGTATCTATTCCTGATAATATGCTATGTTTTAATTTGCTTTGTGACATCTCTTCTCTTAACTATTTTTTTTTACGTTATGAACAACCAAAACCGGCAGCTTAGATTTGTGCAATACTCTGTTTACAGTGCTTCCAATTGCAGCATCCTCTAAAGTTCCACGACCTGTAAAACCCATCACAACCAGATCACAGCCTTTTTCTTCAGCTACCTTTAAAATTATTTTAACAGGGTTACCCCTTTCAACAAGAACATCAATATTTTTTAAGCTATCCTTACCAAAGGTGCCGGTAATTTTTTTAATTATTTTTTTTCGCACATTAGCTGTAAAATCTTTTGCTTCTTTAAATTTTTTATTGATAATTGGTGCTCGCACTAATCCCACATCAAATGTTAATAAATCTATTAACTCTGTATTAAGGACATAGAGAAAGGTTAAGTTAGCCTTATATTGTTTTGCAATTCCCTGCGCATGGATGAAGACTTCATTCCAGCTATCAGAAAATTCTGTTGTGTACAAAATATTTTTGTAAGTTATTTCACTTGATTCCATTGTTGCTCCAAATTTCTTATTACTTAAAACAGTTATTAAGCTGAATAATATCGACTCACATTATTAAATATTTTTCAGGAATACCCTCATAACCCCAAGCTCTTAACTGTCTGGACCATCCACCTAAATTTTTAAGAGTTATAGGAATTGGGCTAAGCCTGATTAATTCATCTACTTTTTTATGTAAATAAATTTTATCTATAACCATTCCCACCGATACTTCACCCCATTTGAAAGTTGGTTGCCCTAGCAAAACCTGAGCAAAGTTTTTTTCGATATATTCTAATTGAACTGGCAGAGCATCAACTGCCACTATTTTAATTTTACCTGGTTCAATTTTATTCATTAATTCTTTTCCAAACATTGGCCAGCCGCCAACCATAGCCCAGCCTTTTAAATCCGGATACAAACTTTGAACTCTAAGCATTTCTGCAACAGCTTCAGTTTCATTTTCTGGATGATAAAATTCTCCTACCAGCTCAATTCCTTTGTAATCGGAAGCAGCTTTTTTAATCCCTTTAATTCTTTCTTGAAGATTTGGAGCTTCTTTATTTCCTCCCAGAATAGCAATTTTACCTTTACCGCCAATCAGTTTTGCTAATTCATTCATCAAAGTTTTACCCATTTCAATATCATCCGGACCATAAAAGGCAAAACGTTTAGAATCAGGTGCATCGCTGTCAAACGTCATAACAGGTAAGCCAGAATCTACAGCTTTATCTATCGCGGAAGTAAGAGAATCGATATCCGAGCAGGAAACTATAATTGCGTTAGTTCCGTCCTGCATTGCGTTTCGAATTATTCGCGCCTGCTCTGAGGCATTTTCAATTTCAGGGGTTTTCCAATTTACAACTACATCCAGCTTGCTATACTTTTCGGAGATCTTTAATGCTTGAGCTATAGCCCCTGTTTTGGCTGATAGAAAGACAGGGTTAGATGAACTTTTAGCTATCATTGTAATAAAAATTGTTTTTGTCCCCTTAGAATTTTTTCCTTCTTGCTCATCATTATTTTCTTTACAGCCAGATATCAATACTAATATTACAATAAGTATTTTAATAGTAATTATTTTTTTTAATTTCATTTTAAAGAACGATCTTTCTATTATTTAGATATTTTTGAAAACAAATTTATTAGTTTTGAATTAACGGCTCGACAGTTTGAATTTTAATCCGGCGCTTTTCCAATTCACTTCTTATTTCATATGATTTTTCTTCTGTAATTTTATATGAAGCAACAGAAAGTATTGCTATCAATGATGTAATTGCAGGTATGCCAACGTCAACTATTCGCATCCAAAAAAATGTACTTGATGTTTGAGCACCTCCAAAATCTACTACAAAGCCCGTTGCATTAAGTAAAAAACCGGAAAGACCAAATGCTAAAGCCATTCCAAGTTTAACCATCCACCAGTATATAGACCCGAACATTCCCTCTCTTCTTTCACCAGTTTCCAATTCATCCAGGTCACAAACATCGGCAATCATAGAGCCCATTAATGTAAACAGCGCTCCCATTCCAATAGCTATCAGGGGTGCTGGAATAAGTACTTTCCATGGCGCCATCGGATCATAACAGAGCCACTTTAGGATACTACCAATCATGGTCATTGATGTTGCGATTATAAAGGTTTTTCTTTTCCCAATTTTGGAAGAAATCCATGTTACAGCCACTATTGCTGCAAGAGTAGAAATTGTTGTGATAGTTCCGAATAAGCCCATATACTTAGCACCTAGATCAGTATCACCGCCGCAAACATAAAAGATAGTGATGTAAGAACTAAAAGCACCAACAAGCATAATTCCGTTAAAGAGAAAAAAAGTACCTGAACAAAGCTTTAAAAATTCTACTCTTTTAATAGTTATCATTAGTCCTTTTGAAAACTCGACTATATTTTTTTTCAAGCCAGCAAAAAATTTAGTTTTAACTTTTACTTCTTTATCATCAGCTACAAATCGTTCTCTTGTAAATATTGCGGGCATAATTCCAACCACTGCAACAAAAACACCAATTATAATTGCAAGTGTTCGTGCGCCTTGAACAGAATCAGAAAAGAATCTATCATTTTCCATAAAAGCATAGAACCAAGGTAACGTTATCCATGCGAACTGACCCATAAAATTCATAACACCCATCAAGAGTGTTCGTTCATGATAATCAGATGTAAGCTCATAGCCCAATGCAACCCATGGAGTTGCAAAGATTGTATAAAATAAATAGAAGATGATTGAACCGATAAGAAAGAACCAGAAATAAAACATTTCACTGTATCCTGCAGGCAACTGCCACATTAAGGCAAATGTCAGTCCTACAAAGATTGCCCCAATGAAGATATAAGGTCTTCTTCTTCCATATTTTGAACGGGTGTTATCAGAAATATAGCCCATTATAGGGTCTGTTAATGCGTCTGTCAATCGAGGTATTGCTTGAAGCGTACCAACAAGTGCTGGATTTATGCCCAGACCCACATTTAGAACAATAGACATGTAACCAATTGCACCACCGAGCAGGTTATTAACAATTGCTCCTAATCCGTAGGCAAACTTTTGGCCTTTAGATATTCGATCCTTCTCTGCTGTTTTATGACTTTCTTTACTGCTCATTCACTTTCCTGTTTTACGGTTAAACGTGAAAAAATTATTATTTAATTATATTCAGGTTGCGAAGCATCGTTAACTCTAAAAAAAAATACTTACTGCTCCTGATAAACCCTTACGTAATCAATCAGCATAGTTTGTGGAAAAGGAGTCTCGCTTGTAGGAAATCCAACATAGTTTCCACCAACAGCAACATTAAGAATTAAAAAGAAAGGTTTATCAAAAACCCAGGTACCTGGCAAATCTTTAGGTTTAATTTCCTGATAAAGTATATCATCTACATAAAACCTTAAATAATTTTTACCCCACTCAACTGCAAAAAGATGAAAATCAACATCAAATCTATTATTCGCAAAACCAAAAGTTTTTGTAATTGCTGCGCCTCCTGAATAACCAGGACCATGAACGGTTCCATTTATAATATTGGTTTGCTGCCCACGATATTCCATAATATCAATTTCACCGGTTTGCGGCCAGCCGACAGTTTCTATATCATTACCGAGCATCCAGAATGCAGGCCAAATACCTGGTCCCCATGGCATTTTAATTCTTGCTTCAAATCTGCCATAAGCTTGTTCAAATAAGCCTTGCGTTTTTATTCTGGCAGAGGTGAAGGGCTGACCTCCAAAAGATTCTCTTCTTGCAGTAATTAATAGATTACCTTCTCCATCCAGAGATATGTTCTCAGGTCGGTTTGTGTAATATTGCAATTCCTGATTACCCCAACCGCCATTTCCTGTTCCAATATCATAATTCCAATTTGCAGAATTGGGACTCTCTCCGGCTGAACCTTCGAATTCATCTTGCCAAACTAATTGCCAGTTTGGTACTTCAGGATCTAAAGAGTTATCGCAAGATGGAACTGTGAAAATTATTAGCACACAAGCTAAAACTATTAAAATGTTTTTTTTATTTGTGTTCATACCAATACTCCTATTAATTCTAATCTCTTTTCAAATTATTTAAAAAATTATTTCATTACAGCTGGAATTAAGTTTTTCCTTAAAATTTTTGGATCACTAAATGCCTGTTCAATCGCTAAGGTTGCGGCACCTATTGCAATTCCTTTCGGTTCAAGCTCAGATTTTCTTAATCTGGTTCTACTGAGGTCTTTTACAAGTGCAGTGGAATTTATTCTTTCCTGTATTGGATTTATTACTAGATCACCCAACCGTGAAAGGCTGCCCCCAAGAATTATCAAATCAGGATTCATAAGATTAACAAGGCTTGTAATTGCGATTGCTAAATAGTTTGTTGCCTCTGATACTATTTGAATAGCAAGTGAATCATTTTTCAGTGCGGCATTTTCAATATCGTTGATACTCGGATCAGAGTTAGCCAGGATGCTGTCAGGGTATAAGTTAGATAGTACCTTAACTCTTTCCTTAAGTGCCCAAGCAGATAAAACAGTTGCCAGACAGCCTCTTAAACCGCAGCCGCATAATCTTCCATTTGGATCGATAGGCATATGGCTCATTTCACCGGCTACGCCTTTTGCACCGCGATAAAGTTTTCCGCCAAGTATGTAACCAGCCCCAACTCCGTTTGATATTTTTATGTAGATTAGATCATTTACATGCTTACCCGCACCCCACCAATGTTCCGCAAGAGCACCAAGGTTAGCATCATTATCCAGATAGACTGGCACACCATATTTTTCACGTAATCTTTCCAATCCGCTTTTGCCATGCCAGGCAGGAATTATTGTTTCAGATAAATACTCGGGATGAATTGGGTCAACAGGACTTGGTACAGATACTCCTATACTTAAAAGCATATTAGTGCCGTATTTCAGAGTTGAAAGACATTCTTTACAAAGCTTATCAATTAAGTTATATGTACCCTCAGGATCTTCAGTAACAGTATAATCCTCTTCTTTCCAGAGTAGCAGTTTACCACGCAAATTAGTCATAGCCACAGAAACGTGTGAAGCTCCAATATCAATTCCAAAAATTACTTTTGCATCATCCTGAAACTGCAGTAAAATTGGTTTTCTGCCGCCGCTTGACTCACCAATTCCGACTTCTTCAATAAACCCAGTTGGTAAAAGCTCCTTTATAATCTCAGTAACTGTCGAACGAGATAAATTTAACTGGCGTGAAATCTCAGCTCTTGAAATTTGATGTTCACGCCAAATTAATCTAAGCACAGAATCTTTTAATGATATTGTGATCTGTTGAACTATTTTATTTTCTGCCGAGCTGTTTATTCTGTGCATATTTTTTTCAAGTTAAATGACATTTAAGGCATTTATTTATGAAACAATACATTATCAATGTAAACAGTATTTGGGTCACCAGAAATTATCAGCTGCGCTAAATGACCTCTGGTGGTCAGCCCGGTAAAACTGGATAATGGGATATCAAAACTTACCCAGTTACCTGTTATTAAAGGCGGTACTGAACTAGCATTTAATGTAAGCTCATGCTCAACATCATCCCCTCCGCCAAAAGCACCATCAGCACCAAAATCAACAAGTTTTATCTTAAATACTGCCGGTAAAGCTGTTGGGTCTGGTGTCCAAAAATCCATCCTAAAATGCGTCATTGTAGTTGCATCAACAGTCTGATTAATAAACTCAATACCTGCATAAACTAAGTTGGTATACAACTTGGTACTATTACCAGATATTTGAACATCAGCTAAATCGGCTTGGTCCCAAACTGCCGACCAGGTATCAACAGGTGAATTTGGATACGCGTTGCTGAATAATGAGATAACATTTGCTGCCGGATAAGTTGGGGTTGGCGCAGGAGATGTTGGTTCTGTTACCACAACACTACCCTGCTTATAGAAATAAACATTATCCAAATAAACTGTAGGCAGATCTCCTGAAATCACTAACTGAGCTAAATGAGCTTTAGTAGTAAGTCCGGTAAATGCTGAAAGAGGAACATCAATTTGAACCCATTGTTTAGTTACTAATGCAGGATTAGTATTTGCTCTGAAAGTCAGTTCATGAGATTTATCATCACCGCCGTCAAAAACTCCGTCCGGTCCAAAATCAACCAGTAGAACTTTAAATGCTTTTGGAAGTGCAGTTGGGTCAGGAGTCCAAATATCCATATGGAAGTGAGTCATCTGTGTTGCATCAATAGTTTGTGATGCGAACTCAATTCCGTTAAAATTAAGTGTTGTATAAAGTTTAATATCATCGCCTTGAATTTGAATTTCCTGCAGCACTGCTGTTGAGTAGAGCCAGCCTGTCGCCCAGGTATCAATCGGAACATTGGTATAAGCATTACTAAATAATGATATTACATTTTCTGCAGGAACAGTGGGGACAGGTGCAGGATCAGGACTTTCACCAATGTTTACAGTAATTGATCCGTCTGCCTCTAGTGAACCAAACTTTGCGGTAACTTTTGCAGTGCCCATTCCGACTATATAAATTTGTCCGTTTTCATTTACTGTTGCTACAGATTCATCCGAAGAGGAATAAGTAAAATAATTAGGTGCAACATTAACTCTTTGATCGGTCCCATAAGGCATATTAAAAGTTATATAGGTATCACCAATGTTAAGGGTTTGTCCAACTATCGCTGTTATTGTTTGGTCTTGCTGATTTAATATCGCTGGTTGCGGATGAGCTATAGTCCCAAGTTTTTCATATTTAACTTCATCAAACCAAATTGTATACCCTCTGCCATTTTCAGGGCCCTCAGAGTAGAAAAACATTCCTTTTTCTGCTTTGAAACGGCTGGGATCAGGTATGGGTATATAATATTTTTTCCAATTGGAGTTAACAGCTAAGCCCGTTATGGTCGCTAAGTTTTTAGATTCTCCAAGATCATTGCCAATTCCAACTATATCGATATTAGCCGGTTGACTTGATTTAGCCCAAAATGTTAATGCATCGAAGCCAGATAGATTCCTTCCAACGCTGGTATAATAGGCACCGCCTGCATAAGCTCCATAGGGATCTTCAAAATCAGGCACCTCAATACGCATAGAAGATGTGCCGGAATACTTTATATCATTAACCACATCAAAAGCGGTTACCTTCGATCCACCAAAGGCTGCATAATTAAGTCCGCTGCTAAATGCATCTATAAATACTTCTGGATCTACCGGGTAATCTGCAGGTTCTAAAACGTTGGGATCTCTTTCACAACTTGTAAATAATAGAGCCGAAAAAATTGTGAAGAATGTTATTGCAAAATTAAAAATATTTTTCTTTATCATTAGAAACTCCAATATTTATTTTAATTACATACCAAGGTTGAAATGTAAATATGTACGTATTTCCCACTCACTGCCATTAGCAAAACCTGGAGCATTGGGGTCACATACAGGTTCGCCTAGAACGTTTAGGTAAGTTGTTGGACAATATCGGGGCGAGTACTTATCAAGTGAGCGCCAGGTTCCAATTACTCCCAATCTGGTGCTTGGTAAACCGAACCAATCCGGCATACCTACCTGAACAGAAAGATCTGCAGCTAATTGTAGTGGATATGTTAAGTTAAAATCTCTGTGATAATCATATGGACCCCAATCATTTACCTTAACCTGCGTTATTACTTTAAATTGATTGGTAACTAATCGAATATCACCACCGTATCTTTGGATTAGTCTTGCATCACTGCCATTAGCCTGACCCAATCCACCATACAGGTTAGCTATTAATCCAAAATTACGGTTAAACTTTGAAACTATGCGAGTATAAACTTCCCACAAATCGTGAGCAGGAGGAGCACCGGGGAAAGCAAAAATTGTTCTTCCATCTGCTAAAATTCCTATTGATGCGTCCCTGGTAGTTGGGTGGTGTCTAAAGATATATCCGGCGTTAAAAGCAAATTTAGCATCCTCACTTTCGTCACTATCCCAAGCATAAAACCAGGTGGCAGGAGTGGGATCGAAAGTAACTAAGAGTTCGCCAGCTGTAGCCTCACGATTTCCTATTACAGCAAAAGGATCGGATAAAATATTTCTTGGTCTGCCCGGAGCATTTACATCACCAGGTATTGGTCCTTCTATAGGTTGCTGCCACATAAAGTTTGGTGCAATCTGAAAATCACCAACTGAGTATGCTAATCCTGTTAGAAAATTATAATTGTTTCCTATTCCGCTAGCTTTTAATCTCCAGCCTGTAAAGGTAAGGGTTTGGTTTACTCCTCCATCAGCAACCAATCCTTGCACCGCACCTTCAGCATACCAGTTCCATTTGCCGCTTGTTAATGTAATTTTTGCTTTACCGCCAAATGCATCTGAGTCTTTAATTTTATCCTGAAGAATTATATAACTGCTTTCATCACCAGAAGTTATTTGAAAGTTATCTCCCACTTTAGTGCTGCCCGACCAAATACCACCGACTTCAAAACCAAGTATTCCAACTTTAGATGAAAGATGTAATGTTGCTCTTCTTGTAGGTGGAACTGGTATTGCAAATGAACTGACTGTTTGCTGAGCTGCATCCAAATCTTCGTGATAAATACCAGTTACTTTAACAAGTCCTAAATCACGCTGATATTTCAATAAGATAGCCGGATTTGCACCCCACCAAAGTTCGGGACCAAATGCAATTTTAAATCCATCAAGAAAATCTTTTCCAGCTATTTCAAAACCAGATGGAGCTTTGCCATTATAAGTATCTATGTTAGGTCCATAATTTGCTTCAGGATATAGTCCGAAAAAATCACCTTCATAACCCCAATGATAATGACCGGTGCGGTAGAATGCATCCAGTTTAAATAATGAGTGATCCCATTCTACACTTGCTTTATACACAGAGACTCTTTCAAGTCCGCTTAAAGTGATTTCACCATTTTCTGTTGGAACAGGAACTGTTATCGGTCGTCCTCGATTTTCATAAAATATTTCATTGATCGGATTATCAGGTACATTACCCAATACGTTTACCGATAATTTACCTTTTACGTTTGGGGCGGGGTTAGCTTCAAACTCTGCGAAGAATGATTCCATATGATCAAACCCCAAGAAAGCGGGAAAATCCGTTCCTAAAGGTACTTTATCTTCAGGAGTGCTAATTTTATCTCCGCCAGTGCTGTAAGTTTCAAGTTTAAGATATAATCCGCTTAAACGGACTAAACTATTTTTAGAGGATTCAAGAGCTGCCTTATCACCTCTGGCTGTTAATAAATACTCTATTGAATTTATGTTGTCGAAATGATATCCAATAACAGAAGCATCAACGTTTTTATCATAAGGATTTATTTTAAATGCATCTTTTAGAGCATAATATGCTGCTCTTGGATATAACTGATATAAACCTCGCTCATCGGTTGGACCTTTAGCACATATACCAAACCACTCTTCATTCATATTATTTTCGCCTTCAACATAATCCTCACTATATCCGCCATTTGACCATGAAGCATGAGTATCTTGTACGTCTAAATTACTGTCTTGCAAATATTTCCACCAACCGTCACTAAATTGAAATGTCATACCTCCGATTGAATTTCCTGCTTTACCATTACCGTAGGCGTTTTCAAAAATCTCTTTCCAATTTCCCAATAAATATTTTGTCTGCATCATCTGATCTTCACGCATCTCTAAAGCATTGAAAGCATCAGAACCGAATTCCGTAAACATTAGAGGTACACCGAGCTTCTCCTTAACTTTATCAAAGGCATCAGTAAATGAAACACCTCTATATGCATTAACGCCAAACACATCCATTCCTTTAATTTCTTCAGCTATAATATCAATAAACAGCAGATCACCATTACATATTGCAACAGGATGATTAGCATCAATTTTTTTAATTTCTTTTATTCCTTCATTGAATAAATTATACATGTGTTTTGCTCTTACTGATTCCAAAGTTTCACCTTCGGGAATATCCTCAGTTTCTGCACCTCCCCAGAAAAGACCATAGTTATTTTCATTTCCGAGCAGCCACATTAATAGTCCCGGTACATTCTTAAACTCTGCAACAAGCGATTTTACCTCTCCGAGGATTTGTTCTCGGCTTTTAGGATCGGCATAATCCGTATTAGCAATGTAAACTCCATCAACGGTTACTCCGTAGCGTCCAAATGAGTGATTAAGTACTGTGTAGATGCCATAGTTTTTGTAGATGTATTCTATCCACTTCGGTTGAATACCGGCGTACTGTCTTATTACATTTACGCCCATATTTTTAAGAAGGGGCATTTCTCTATCCAGTGCATCTTTAATAAAATCATCAGACTGAGACCAAAGACTATATGTGTAATTAGATCCGATTGGAAAGTAATCCCAGTTCATTCCAACTATCATAAAGTCTTTACCGTTGACAACTAACTTCGATCCGTTATTGTCATTTAATATCTTAACCTGATCAACTTGAGCATTAGCGACTGAAAGAGAAAAAAGAAAAGAAA
>Ga0172375_10006283_pt1 | contig 16762 bp, 10 predicted proteins | sample LakKiv1m_FD_114537 | JGI IMG/M metagenome (GOLD analysis project Ga0172375, IMG submission 114537) | Freshwater microbial communities from Kabuno Bay, South-Kivu, Congo - kab_092012_11.1m | ecosystem: Environmental > Aquatic > Freshwater > Lake | place: Democratic Republic of the Congo...
GCGTCAGTCGGGATAGATTCAATTACCTTACTATGTTTTTATTTCTATGTCAACGCCGGCGGGTAGCTCCAGATTCATCAGCAGATCAATTGTTCTATTATTGATCGAGACTACATCGAACAGTCTCTTATGCATCCTGATCTCGAACTGATCGCGGCTATCTTTGTGAACAAAAGTTGACTTCAAAACGGTTGTTTTCTTAATCTCGGTTGGCAAAGGAATCGGTCCAACAATTTTGGCACCAGATTTCTCAACCGTTTCTATGATGTGCGCAACCGCTTTGTCCAGAATCCTATAATCATATCCTCTAATCTTGATCCTGATCTTTTGTTTTGACTCTTCTTTTGGCATCTGAAATGTACGATTATCTTTTTGTTATTGTCTTTTTACTTAATGATCTTTGTGACAACACCTGCGCCGACTGTGTGTCCACCTTCTCTGATGGCGAACTTCATCTTTTCCTCCATCGCAACAGGTACAATCAACTTGATTTTTAGGTTTACTGTGTCTCCCGGCATAACCATCTCTGCACCAGAGGTAATTTCTTCAACTTCGCCGGTTACGTCGGTTGTCCTGACATAGAATTGCGGTTTGTAGCCCTTGGTAAAGGCAGAATGTCTTCCGCCCTCATCCTTGGAGAGAATATAGGCCTCGGCCTCAAACTCGGTATGCGGAGTAACTGATCCTGGTTTGGCCAAAACTTGTCCTCTTTCAATGTCTTCTCTTTCAATTCCTCGAAGTAGAATTCCAACGTTGTCTCCGGCTTGACCCTCATCAAGAGTTTTTCTGAACATCTCTACACCAGTTACAACAATCTTTTTTGTTGGTCTAATACCAACAACCTCAACCTCTTCATTAACCTTTACGATGCCTCTTTCAATTCTTCCGGTAGCAACTGTGCCCCTGCCTTTGATGGAGAAGACATCTTCAATCGGCATCAAGAATGGCTGATCAACAGGTCTTTCTGGCTCTTTTACGTACTCATCCAGGGCCTTTACAAGGTCCATGATTGATTGTTCAGCTTCTACATCACCTTCAAGGGCTTTCAAAGCTGAACCTCGGATGATAGGAACTTCATCGCCAGGGTAGTTATACTTTTTGAGTAGATCTCTGATTTCGATTTCGACTAAGTCGAGAAGTTCTTTGTCTGCTACCTGATCAACTTTGTTTAAGAAAACCACAATACTTGGTACGCCTACTTGCCCAGCCAAAAGGATATGCTCTCTGGTTTGAGGCATTGGACCATCAGCTGCGCTTACAACCAAGATTGCAGCATCCATTTGAGCCGCACCCGTGATCATGTTCTTAACATAGTCGGCATGTCCGGGGCAGTCTACGTGAGCGTAGTGCCTTTTCTCTGATTCATACTCCTGGTGAGAAGTTGCGATAGTGATACCGCGCTCTCTCTCTTCAGGGGCATTATCAATATCTTCAAATTTTCTTGCTTCAGCCAAACCCTTTTTGGAAAGAACTTGGGTGATAGCTGCTGTCAATGTGGTTTTTCCATGGTCTACGTGACCAATCGTTCCAACGTTGACGTGCGGTTTGCTTCTTTCGAATTTTCCTGCCATTTTACGTTCTCCTTAAATTATTATCTTTTATTCTTGCAATTAAACAACATCAAAAACTCCGCTTGTATGAATAGAATATATTATTTTTAATTCTGTGTCAACCTTATCGGGTTGTGAAAATTTGAACGTTTGCTGTGCAAACACTTATTTAATTTACTAACCCATTCTGTTAAATAATGTCGTGCTACCCCTACGTATTTTATGCGTTAGCATTTCAAATTTCTACTACCCGACTTATCTTCAGGCCTTTTTGCCCTCGATGAGCTGATCTGCAACTTGTCTCGGGACTGTTTCGTATTTCTCAAATTCCATTGTATAGCTTGCTCGACCCTGCGTAATTGATCTTAATGTGGTAGCGTATCCAAACATCTCTCCGAGCGGAACTTGAGCCGGTATCACCTTCGCATTTCCGCGATCTTCAACAGTACCGATCTGAGCCCTCTTTGAATTAAGGTCGCCTAGTACATCACCCATAAACTCTTCGGGTGTAACAACCTCGACTTTCATAATAGGTTCGAGAATAACAGGGTTAGCCCTCTTTACAGCGTCTTGAATAGCCATCGAACCAGCGATAGTAAATGCTAGCTCAGAAGAGTCAACCTCGTGGTAGGAACCGTCAAGTAATGTTGTTTGAAGATCAACCACCGGATAACCGGCAATAATGCCTTTATTTAGAGCTTCCTCAATTCCCTTTTGTACGGCTGGGATATATTCCTTCGGAATGGCGCCGCCAAATATTTTATTGATAAATTCATTGCCCTCACCTCGTTCTTTCGGACTAACCTCGATAACGACATGACCATATTGGCCTCGTCCACCGGATTGCCTCACAAACTTACCTTCTGCCTTAACACCGGATGTAATAGTTTCTCTGTAAGCTACTTGAGGAGCGCCAACATTGGCCTCGACTTTGAATTCCCTTTTCATCCGATCGACAATAATTTCAAGATGAAGCTCACCCATGCCAGCAATAAGGGTCTGATTTGACTCACTGTCCGTTTTAACCCTAAATGTAGGATCTTCTTCAGCCAATTTTGAGAGGGCGATGCCCATCTTTGCTTGATCAGCCTTGGTTTTGGGCTCGATAGCAATTTCGATAACAGGGTCGGGGAAAGTGATCGATTCGAGTCTGACTTGCCTAGCTTGATCACAGAGTGTGTCTCCTGTCGTAGTCTGTTTGAGACCGACTATCGCGGCGATTTCTCCCGAGTAGACCTGCTCAACTTCTTCGCGGTGGTTGGCATGCATTCTCAAAATTCTACCGACCCTTTCTTTTTCACCCGAAGTTGTGTTCAAAATATATGATCCGGAGTTTAAGACTCCCGAATAGACTCTGACGTACGTCAACCTACCAACGAACGGGTCAGTGGCAACTTTAAATGCCAAACCGCAGAATGGATCTTCATCGTTTGTCTTAAGTTCAATCTTTTCTTCTGTCTTATGGTTATGAGCCTCAATCGAAGGAACGTCTAGCGGACTTGGAAGATAATCAACAACGGCATCAAGCAAAAGCTGTATGCCCTTATTTTTGAGGGCGGTTCCGCACGTAACAGGAACAATGGCGTTACTTATGGTCGCTTTTCTAAGACCTTTCCTCAGGTCATCCTCGCCCAAATCACCCTCAGCGATATATTTATCGAGTAATGTTTCGTCGTTCTCAGCTACTTTTTCGACTAACTTTGCTCTCCATTTTTTTGAAGCTTCTTCAAGTTCGGATGGAATTTCAGCTTCTACAACGTCCTTACCGAGCTCATCGTCATATAAAGCTGCCTTCATCGTAACCAGGTCGACTAATCCCTTGAATTTGTCCTCCTGGCCGATTGGTAATTGAATCGGAACAGCATCGTTTCCAAGACGGTCCAAGATTGACTGATAAGACTTGTAGAAATCCGCACCGGTTCTATCCAGTTTATTAATAAAACAAATTCTTGGAACAGCATATTTGTCGGCCTGTCTCCAAACTGTTTCGCTCTGTGGCTCAACACCAGCAACCCCGTCGAATACGACTACACCGCCGTCAAGTACCCTCAGAGATCTCTCGACTTCGACCGTAAAGTCAACGTGGCCAGGTGTATCAATAATATTTATTCTGACTTTTTCGTCCTCATTATTTCGTGGCGCCCAAAAACAGGTTGTGGCTGCCGAAGTGATCGTAATGCCACGCTCCCTCTCTTGCTCCATCCAGTCCATTTCGGCTTCACCTTCATGCACTTCACCGATTTTGTGTTTTTTTCCAGTATAAAAAAGCACTCTTTCTGTAACGGTCGTTTTACCCGCGTCGATATGAGCAATAATTCCGATATTCCTCGTCTTTTCCAAACTATATTCTCTTGCCATAAAAAAACCCTCTCCCCTTTTAAACTTTCATTCTCCCTCTACTTAATTCTCGCAAAATGAGCGAAAGCCTTGTTGGCCTCGGCCATTTTATGAGTATCTGTTCGCTTTTTCAGAGCCAGTCCCGTACCGGCATAAATGTCCTGGAACTCCATGGCTAGTCTTTGGGCCATCGGTTTACCATTCTTGGACCTTGCACCTTCGATAATCCACCTCATAGCCAGCGACGTTCGTCTCGGCTCTTTCACTTCCATTGGAATTTGATAGTTTGCGCCACCGATTCTCCTGGATCTGACCTCTACGGCCGGTGCGACTGTCGAAATGACAAAATTGAACACTTCAAGTGGCTCTTTCTTGAGTTGTTTTGCAGCAATTTCAAGTGATTCGTACACTATTCTCTTGGCAAGATCCTTCTTGCCGTCTTGCATAATATAATGAATAAACTTCTCGACCGTTGTTGATCCGAAGTTTTCATCCGGTTTCACCATTCTTTTTTTTCTGTCTACTGTTCCTCTCATAATTATTCCTTAGTGGATTTGGCTCCGTATTTACTTCTCGATTTCTTTCTATTATCAACAGCCAAAGTGTCGAGCTTGCCTCTAATAATATGATACCTGACGCCAGGAAGATCCTTTACTCTTCCACCTCTGATCAAAACAACAGAGTGCTCCTGCAGATTATGTCCGATTCCAGGAATATAGGCGGTAACCTCTTGTCCATTGCTCAAACGAACTTTAGCAATTTTTCGAAGCGCTGAGTTTGGTTTTTTCGGCGTCATTGTCGTGACTTTGGTGCAAACTCCACGTTTGAACGGATTTGATTCCTTAATGATCTCGGGTTTATTCTTCAAGAAATTAAAGTTTTTCGCCAGTGCGGGTGACTTGCTTTTCTTCAGAATTATCTTTCTCTTTTTTCTCAAGAGTTGGTTAATTGTCGGCATTATTTACTACCTGTTTTTCCTTTCTTAAATCCAGTTCCTGCAGGGATCAGTTTACCAATAATTACGTTCTCTTTCAAGCCTCTAAGTTCGTCAGTCGCACCCCTGATGGCTGCGGATATCAGGACTCCCGTTGTTTCCTGGAAAGATGCGGCGGAAAGGAAGCTATCGGTCTTTAGCGCAACTCTGGTAATACCCATGACCACCGGTTCGGCTATAGGGAGCGTTTTCTTCTCTTTTTTGATTTTTGCGTCTTCTTTCTCTAGTTCAGCTTTGTCAATGATTTGACCAGGCACAAACTCACTGTCTCCTTCATCAACAATCCTCATCTTTGAGAGCATCTGTCTGATAATAACCTCTAGGTGCTTGTCATTAATTGTCTGACCCTGTGAATGATAGATAGCCTTGGTTTCTTTTATGATATACTTAATCACTTCGTTTTTACCTCGAAGCTTGAGCACATTTGACAGATTGAGATGTCCCTCTGAAAGCACATGACCAGCTTTAATTCTCTCGCCATTTTTAACCTTGACGGTCATTCCGCCTATCACCTCATAACTTACGGAGTGCTTGTCTTTTGCCAGAATTGTCAACTTACCCTTCTTGACTTCGGCCACTCCAGTTATTGTAGCGCGGATTGCTTTCTTGTCCTTGCAAACGGCAACCGCTTTCTTTTCCTTTACCTCGTCACCGTCTTTAATAACAACCTCATAGCCCTCCGGAATTTCTAGTTCTTCTTTCATCGGCTCATCAGAGACGACTTCAACGAATACTCGATCATCTTTCTCATTAACTTTGACTATTCCTTCGATTTCGGAGATTGGCGCTTCATACCTTGGTTTTCTAGCTTCAAATAATTCCTCAACTCTAGGAAGACCGGAAGTGATATCTTCTCCGGTCACACCGCCCATGTGAAATGTCTTCATCGTCAACTGTGTACCCGGCTCTCCAATTGCCTGTGCGGCAATGGTTCCTGCGGCCACACCCATTTTCACAATTTCACCCGTTCCCAAATCTCTTCCGTAGCAGTTCTGGCATATCCCGATTTTTGCGTCACAATAGATGGTCGAACGAACCTTGACGGATTCAAGATTACTCGCTTCGATTTCCAGGGCGTGCTCTTTTAGTATCTGCTCGCCTGCTTTTACGATTGTTTTTGAACCAATTTTTACGTCTTCAAGAGCTACTCTTCCCTCCAGTCTTTCCGGAAAGGTTTCTCCAAATTCAGCCGATTCGGCTCTCACCATCTCGACACCATTTTTCGAGCCACAATCGGTTTGTGTGATAATTACATCCTGGGCCACGTCAACTAATCTTCTGGTTAGATAGCCCGAGTCAGATGTTCTAAGAGCGGTGTCGGAGCGACCCTTTCTCGATCCGTGGGATGAGATGAAGTATTCGAACACAGAGAGTCCCTCTCGATAATTTGAAACAATCGGAATCTCAATAATCTGACCGGTTGGGTTTACAACGAGGCCCTTCATTCCGGCCATCTGAGTAAGCTGCGCAACCGAACCTCTAGTTCCCGACTGAACATATTCAAAGACCGGATTTTCACTACTAAATCCAGCAAGCATCTCTTTCTCGATTTCACTCCTGGCCTCATTCCAATAGTCGATTATCTTTGCGCTTTTTTCTTCCGGAGTAATAAGACCTCGGCGAAGCTGGGTCTCAATTTCCTCAACCTTCTTCTCTGCTTTATTAACAATATTTTGTTTTTCTTCTGGAACGCTTATATCGTCCATTCCGATTGAAAGTCCCGCAATTGTTGAATATTCAAACCCAAGCGCTTTTACCTTGTCAAGAAATTCGGTCGTTCTTTCACTGCCGAAAAGCTTGAACACTTCAGCAACAAGTTTTTTCATGACTTTTGCATCAACATTCACATTCATGAACTGTAACTCGTCGGGCAAAATATTGTTGAAGATAATTCTTCCGACTGATGTCTCAATCATCCTATAACCATCCTTTTCAACCGGCTCGCTGTCTGATTGCTTTACAACATCGTCAATTTTAACCTTGATTCTTTCCTTGATCGAAACTGCTTTGGTCTGCCATGCCATAATCGCTTCGTTTTTTGAAGCGTATGACTTCATTCTTTGTCCGCCCTCCTCAAGTTTCGTGATATAGTAGCATCCCAAAACCATTTCAAACCTCGGAGTAACAATTGGCTCTCCCGAGGCTGGTTTTAACAAGTTCTTTGAAGACAACATAATATCGCGCGCTTCGGCATAAGCATTTTTGCTAAGCGGAACATGCACAGCCATCTGGTCTCCATCAAAATCCGCGTTGAATGCCTGACAAACAAGCGGATGTATTTGAATGGCTTTTCCTTCAATCAGTACCGGCTGAAACGCTTGAATACCAAGTCTGTGCAGGGTAGGGGCTCTGTTTAACATCACATAATGCTTGGATGTAATTTCTTCTAGAATGTCCCAAACAATGCTTTCTTTGCGCTCGATCATTCGAGTAGCATTTTTAACGTTATAGACATGACCCTGCTCAATCAACTTAGCAATGACAAAGGTTTTGAAAAGCTCGAGAGCCATCACCTTTGGAATTCCACATTGATGAAGTTTTAGGTTTGGACCTACGACAATTACACTTCGTCCTGAGTAGTCGACTCGTTTACCGAGCAGATTTTGGCGGAATCTTCCCTGCTTTCCTCTTAGAATGTCCGAAAGTGATCTGAGTTTTCTCTGAGTGGTAGAAACAGCCGCCTTGCCTCTTCTCGAACTGTTGTCGATCAAAGCATCAACTGCTTCCTGCAACATCCTTTTTTCGTTTCGACAGATAACTTCAGGTGCACCGGCGCCGATCAGTTTTTTAAGTCTGTTATTTCTATTGAGCACCCTTCTGTAGAGATCATTAAGGTCGGACGCTGCAAATCTTCCACCGTCGAGCTGAACCATTGGTCTTAGATCAGGCGGAATTACAGGAATTCTTTGTAGAATTAATGATTCTGGCTTTATACCAGCCAAGTTAAGATCTTTAAATAACTTCAGTCTTTTAAGAAGTTTTTTCCTGTTGGCCACAACTTGACTTGTTGCAATTTCGGATAAATTTTTGATTTCTTCCTCTAAATTAACATTTCTCAAAAGCTCCAATACGGCTTCTGCCCCAATTCCAACCTCTACAATTTGACCATATTTGAGAGAAACATTATTGAATTCATTCTCGCTAAGTACTTTCTTTGGCGTTAAAGAATTGATTTCTTGCTTGGACGTCTTAAAGAAGGCATCCAGCTTGGCTGCAGCGAGAGGATTGTCTTTGATCTTTTCATCCTTCTTGGCCTCTTCGTATTCTTTTTGCAGTTGAGCTAAAGCATCTTCCTTCATCTTTTCGTCGACGCTAAGGATTACATAAGCGGCAAAATATGCAACAGATTCTACGTCGCTGATCGACATATCAAGAACACTGCTAATAACACCACCGCCACCCCTTAGGTACCAAACGTGAACGACTGGCACCACCAAATCTATATGACCCATTCTCTCTCTTCTTACCGAGCTTCTGGTTACCTCAACTCCGCAGCGATCACAAATAACGCCTTTGTATCTAATTTTTTTGTATTTTCCGCAGTAACACTCCCAGTCCTTAACCGGGCCAAACACTCTTTCGTCAAATAAGCCATCTCGTTCCGGCTTTTGCGTTCTATAGTTAATTGTTTCCGGTTTGGTTATCTCGCCATAAGACCATCGCAGGATGTCTTCGGGGCTGGCAACTGATAACTTGATTACATCAAACTCTTTATTCAGCGCTTCCTTCGGCTGCATTCTCTCTCTTTGTGGTCTAGCATTTCTATTTTCCATTTGCCTCCCCATCTATTTCTTCTTCAACGGGCGGATTTTCTTCTTGTCCGGCAAAGATTTCGGTGACTTCCTTGTCTTCCTTTGCCTCTTCATCTACTTCGCCCTCTTGATTTGATTTAACTTTTGCCACTTTTTCCTTGATAACTTCTGCCTTTTTCTCGTCAACGGGGACCTCGGATTTTCCAGATTTATCAATCATTTCAACCGATAGACCAAGGCTTTGGAGCTCTCTAACTAAAACATTGAATGATGCAGGAACGGATGGTTTCTCAATCTCTTCGTTTCGGATAATCGCCTCATATGTTTTGGCTCTTCCCACAACATCATCTGACTTAATGGTGAGCATTTCCTGAAGTGTATGAGCGGACCCATAGGCCTCAAGAGCCCAAACTTCCATTTCTCCGAATCTCTGTCCGCCAAACTGTGCTTTTCCTCCCAGGGGTTGCTGGGTTACCATCGAGTATGGTCCGATTGAACGAGCGTGCATCTTGTCGTCAACAAGATGGGCGAGTTTCAGAATATAGATTTTTCCAACCGTTGCTGGTTTTTCGAAGAGTTCACCGGATTTACCATCATGGAGGTACATTTTACCGTCCTCATTAAAGCCGGCCTTCTTGAGTTCCTCTTTAATTTTCGATATCTGAACACCGTTAAAAATCGGCGTTGAAACTTTGTATCCTAATTTTTCCGCCGCTAATCCAAGATGCGTTTCAAGTATTTGTCCTAGGTTCATTCTAGAAACTACACCCAGTGGGTTCAGCACAATATCTACAGGAGTACCGTCCGGCAGATAAGGCATATCCTCCTCGGGAAGAACCATTGAAATTACGCCCTTGTTGCCATGGCGACCCGCCAGCTTGTCACCAACTGAAATTTTTCTAAGTTGTGCGATCGAGACCTCAACCATCTCGCTGACACCTTCTTGAAGTTCGTCTCCAGCGTCTTTTGAGAATACTTTTACTTCAATAACCTTTCCTTTTTCGCCATGTGGCAGTCTAAGGGATGAGTCTTTGACTTCTTTCGCTTTTTCACCAAAGATCGCCCTTAGAAGTTTTTCTTCTACTGTTAGTTCGGTTTCGCCCTTTGGCGAAATCTTTCCAACCAAGATGTCTCCGGCCTCAACTTCGGCGCCGAGCCTAATAATGCCATTTTCGTCAAGATTGGCCAAAGCCTCTTCGCCTACATTTGGAATGTCTCTTGTTATCAGTTCCGGACCCAGTTTTGTATCGCGAATTTCGATAGAATATTTCTCGATATGAATTGAGGTCAGGGCATCTTGTTTGACCAGTTTTTCCGAAATAACGATTGCGTCTTCGTAGTTACCACCCCTAAAACTCATAAAAGCAACCAGAAGATTTCTCCCTAGTGCGAGCTCTCCATTTTCAGTGGCCGGTCCATCAGCGAGAACATCACCCTTTTTGACCTTTTGACCTGCCTCAGCCAATATTTTCTGATTGATACATGTGGCTTGGTTGGATCTGGTAAATTTATTCAATATGTAAGTTTGTTTCTTCGTGCCGCTGCTTAGAACAATTTTCCCTCCGCTTGCTTCTGTAATAGTGCCATCAAAATCGGCACAAATAACATGTCCGGATGCCTTAGCGGCGTCGCCTTCCATGCCCGTGCCCACAACAGGGGACTGGGGTTTTACAAGAGGAACCGCCTGACGCTGCATGTTTGAGCCCATGTTGGCTCTGACCGCGTCATCATGTTCTATAAAAGGAATAAGCGCGGTCGTAATGGAGGCAATTTGTTTCGGTGAAACGTCGACATACTGGATCGAAGAAACAGGTTCAATCGAGGGCTGGCCGTTTTTTCTAACCGGCACCCTACGTCCAAGAATATTTCCTTTTTCGTCTACTTTGGTCGATGCAGGCGCAATAACCGTCATCTCTTCTTCGGAGGCGTCCAATTGAACCATTTTATTGGTTACTCTGACTTTTCCGCCTTTATTTTCAACCAGTAAGTATGGTGTTTCAATAAAGCCATATTCATTTACATTTCCGTAACTGGCCAGATAGGCGACCAAACCAATGTTTGGACCCTCAGGTGTTTCAATCGGACAAATTCGGCCATAGTGAGATTGGTGAACGTCTCTAACTTCAAAGCCTGCTCGCTCTCTGGAAAGTCCACCGGGACCGGTGGCCGAAAGAGTTCTCTTGTGTTCGAGTTCGGCTAGTGGGTTGGTCTGGTTCATAAACTGTGACATCTGAGACGATGCAAAAAATTCCTGAAGTACTGCCGCAATCGGTCGCGAGTTGACTAACTGGGCAGGTGTGGCATTTTCTACCTCAACAACACTCATTCTATCTTTGATAATTCTTTCCATCCTTAAAAATCCGACTCTGAGTCTCGATTGTACAAGCTCTCCGACCGATCTGACGCGCCTATTCTTTAGGTGATCAATATCGTCTGGTGTCGCCATCGGATCGTTGTTTAGACGGATGATTTCTTTGATAATTTCAATAATATCTTCAAGTCGCAGAATTCTTCCGTTTGCATTTTCCTTGACGTTAAGTTTCAGTCTCTTGTTTAGCTTATATCTTCCAACTCGGCCGAGATCATATCTTTTGGGATTGAAGAACAAAGAATCAACAAAAACCTTGGCCGCCTCGGCTGTGACTAAATCGCCCGGTCTAATTCTTTTATATACCTCAACTAGAGCGGATTGCTGGTCTTTGGCCGGATCTTTTGCCAAGGTTGCTTCTATATATTTAATGTCTGGATTATCATCAACACTATAAAACGCATCGATGATTTGCTGGTCGGTTGTCATTCCGAGAGCTTTGAGAAATGTTGTGACTGGAATTTTTCTCTTTCGGTCTACTTTTACGGAGATGACGCCTTTGTTGGACGTTTCAAACTCTAGCCATGCACCCCTATTTGGAATAAGTTTCGCACCAAAGTACTTGTTTCCGGCAAATTCTTCAGCTACAAAGATTACTCCATAAGATCTAACGATTTGGGAAACAACGACTCTCTCTATTCCATTTACAATAAATGTCCCCCGATCAGTCATAACGGGAAAGTCACCAAGAAAAACCTTGGCAGCTTTTTGTTTTTTCGTGACCTTGTTGTTTAAAACAACATTGCATGACAAAGAAGCCTTATATGTAAGGTTCTTATTTTTTGCGGTCAACTCATCGACTTTGGGAGCACCCAACTCGTACTCACCAAACTCTAGCGTCATTGCTTCGCCGGTAAAATCATCCACCGGACTTATTTCATCTAAAAGCTCTCTGATTCCTTCTTCAAATAACCAATCATACGAACTCTTTTGTATCTCAATCAGGTTAGGTAACTCTACTCTAACCCCATCCTTACCGAAACTAATTCTTTTCTCAGACAGTTTATCAATTTCCCCTACAAGTTTTGGCATAATAATTCCCCAGTTATTAAATTGACTGCCCTCCTAGTTTCCCCCAAACAACACAAAACCTCCTTTGTTACCACAAAAGAAGGTTCAACACCTCTTATTTTTCAAGGGTAAATTCCACTAAATCCTCTTTTATTGGCTCACTCCCTACTTCCTCTAAATGAAAATATATATGATTGGGCCTTACTTGTCAAGCGGAGAAAAGGATCGCACTTCGCCCATAGGTAGTTCATTCAATTTGTATCTTCCTATTCTTATTCTCTGTAGAAAAATCACTTCGATCTTTTCTTTTGCAAAAATTTCTCTTATTTGTCTTTTTCTTCCTTCGGTAAGAATAATATTAAACCTTGCTCTTAGCCCTTCTTTGGCTAAAAGTTTGATCTGGGCTGGCCTTGTTCTGTAGCCCGATAGAATTGTTCCGCAAGTAAAATATCTTATGACCTTTTCTAGCTCAAGACTCGTAGTTTTATTGCTAAGCTTCACCTCAACCAAATATTCCTTCTCGCAGAGATTCTTTGGATGCTGGTGTTTATAAATAAAACCGCCGTCATTGGAAAGCAACACCAGACCCTGAGACTCACGGTCAAGTCGCCCAACAATTGAAAGACCAATTAAAGATGGGTCAAGATCTGTTATTTTTTTCAGTGCATTAACATCACTATTTGTGCAAACATAACCGGTCGGCTTGTGGACCATAAAATACTTATGATCCGACGGCTCAATAGACGAGTTATCAAAACACACTGAATCCCCCGATTCTACGGTTTGAGCAAGATTTTTAGCAGTCTTTCCATTAATACTAACTCGACCTTCTAGAACGAATTTCTCAACAGATCGCCTACTTCCGAGACCACATGATGAAAGATATTTGTTAATCCTCATTTTTACAATAAATGCCTAACTATTTGATAAGCCGAGTTTTGTTTATGTAGCTATCTATCTAAGCGTCAAGACCCATGGACATCGAGCGAGTTACTCTTGATGATGAGTGGGCCCACTTGACTTGCACCAGACAGGGTTTTCACAGACAGTCGTTCCCGACTGAACGCGTGAGCTCTTACCTCACGATTTCAACCTTACCAGCCTTGCGGCTTCGGCGGTGTGTTTTCTGTTGCACTATTCCCTTGCCTCACGACAGCCTGCTTGGCCTCGCCTTTCGAATGAAAGGGTGGTTTCGCAGGTGCCCTACTCATGGTGCTCGGACTTTCCTCCCCGCCTCCTTAGCCTTCAATCAGTCGTCCGGTACAACAGTTTGACCTTACTAACCAAGTTCAATTGCATCCCTATGTTAAAAGCTTAGGAGGCGGGGCAGCTACTCCAAATAGTTAGGCACAAACATTATAGTACTTTTCGTGCGGAAAATCAAGATCTCCTGATAAATTTTCCGGTTAAAGAATTTGGACTATCCGCGATTTGTTCCGGAGTACCAGCTGCAACAACATAACCGCCGAGCGCACCTCCGCTTGGCCCCATATCGATTACATAATCGGAGGAAGAAATAACATCTATGTTGTGTTCTATGACTACGACACTGTTTCCTCTTTCAACCAACTCATTAAGAATGCTCAATAGTTTATTAATATCTTCAAAGTGAAGACCCGTGGTGGGTTCGTCTAATATATATATTGTATTACCGTTCGAATTTCTCGAGAGCTCTGAGGCCAACTTTATTCTTTGAGCTTCGCCACCGGAAAGACTGGTTGCGCTTTGTCCCAAAGCCAAATATCCTAAACCAACTTTCTTCAAGACATCAAGTTTAACTGCAATCTCCTCATTGTCGGCAAAGAAATCGCGCGCTTCATCAACACTCATTGTGAGCACGTCTGAAATTGTTTTGTCTTTATACTTGATCTCGAGCGTTTCACTATTATATCTCTTGCCCCCACACTCCTCGCAAGTAACATAGACGTCGGGCATAAAATACATTTCCGTCTTAATGCTGCCATCGCCACGACACGTTTCGCAGCGACCGCCTTTCAAATTGAAGCTGAATCGGCTGGCGGAAAACTTTTTCATTTTCGCTGCCTGAGTGTTGGTAAAAAGTTCTCTGATTAGCGTGAAAATTCCAGAATATGTGGCAAGATTACTTCTTGGGGTTCTGCCGATCGGAGCCTGGTCTATAATTATGGACTTCTCAAGAAGCTCGACTCCTTCGATACTTTCGTGCTGACCAGGTTGGGCAGAGGTTCTATAAAACTTCTTTGAAAGTGAAAGTGCCAGGATATCGTAAATTAAGGATGACTTTCCGCTTCCGGATGGGCCAGTCACCGAAACAAAAGCTCCTAGCGGAATATCGACATCAACATTCTTCAGGTTGTTGTGCGACGCCTTTTTTATACTTATTTTTTTACTCCAATCGATCTTTCTATTTTTTGAAACAGAAACTTTTTTCTTCTCAGCAATATATTGACCCGTTAGACAGTCACTCTTGAGAAGTTCATCTAAATTACCGGAGAATACGACTTCTCCGCCGTTCTTGCCCGCACCCGGGCCAATATCTAATATATAATCGGCGTTTTTAATAACGTCACGGTCATGCTCTACAACAAGTACAGTATTTCCTTCATCCTTTAATCTTACGAACGAGCTAATGAGTCTCTGAGTGTCGCTGGGATGAAGTGAAATAGTGGGCTCATCCAGAACATAAAGAACACCACTCAGAAAAGAATCGAACTGGACCCCCAAGCGAATTCTCTGCGCTTCCCCACCCGAAAGAGTTTCGGAACTTCGAGAGAGTGATAGATATCCAATTCCCAAATCAACGAGATTCTTCAGGCGCTTCTTTATGCTTGAGATAAGTTGATTAGATCCCCTGGGAAGATCCCCTTGCGAAGCGAAAAAGTTGATCAGTTCCGACGCCTCCATTTGCGAAAGCTCAGAAATAGATTTTGAAAATAAAGTAACGTTTTCGGCGAATTTATTTAATCTTTTGCCCTCGCATTCACCGCAAGTCATTTCAGACATATACTCTTCTATTTCTTGCCTCAAATAATCGGAGTCGGTTTCTTTGTATTTATTCATCAGGAAGTTTATAACACCCTCGAACTGCTCGTCGCCGTCAAAAACTACGTCGAGAGCTCGCTGGTCTAGTTCGCTGACCGGAACATCGACGGAGAATCCTCTGCGCTTGGCTAATTCACGAAGCGACTGCATCGTTTTACCGTTTTGTCCGGAAAGTCTAGACCAAGGCCTTATAGCGCCCTCGCTGAGAGTCAGATTCTTGTTAGGAATTACCAGATCCCTCTCGACCACCTTGACCCTACCCAAACCCTGACATTTTAAGCAGGCACCGTAGGGACTATTGAAAGAAAAGAGCCTTGGCTGAAGCGCTGGAAAATACTTTCTGCATTTGTCGCAATATGGCAGACGAGAAAGAACGGTCGGGCGATCATCACTTACAATCTTAAGAGTGCCATCTCCGACTTCTATCGCCTTTTTTACAATTTTTTCAACACGTTGGATCTCTTCCTCCTCGATCTTCTTTCCCGAAATATTAAGTACACCAGCTAAGGCAGTGATGGTGTGAGGCAATTTTTTATCAAGATCAATCGTCGCCAATTCTTCTTTCTGGTAAACTTTTCCATCTACTTCAAATTCTGGAAAGTTCGAACTTAGACCTTTTTCAATAATATTTTTGTGAGATCCAACTATCCCCCTCACTAAGAAGGCGTAAATCTTAAACTCCTGTTCACTTCCTAGTAAAATTTCTTTTGCGCCATCGATAACTTTGTCTATCGTTCCACCCAAAATCTCGCACTGACAATCGGGGCAATGGATTATCCCAAAATGAGAAAACAGAACCCGTAGATAGTCATATATTTCGGTTAGCGTTCCGACTGTTGATCTTGGAGATCTCGCGATGCTCTTTTGATCGATTGAAATAGCTGGAGGGATACCCTCTATTGAGTCAACATCCGGCTTTTCAATAACGCCAATGACTTGCCTGGCATAGGAAGACAGGTTTTCGATATATCTTCGCTGTCCTTCGGCAAATATCGTGTCAAATGCTAATGAGGACTTACCGCTACCAGAGATCCCGCTTAGTACTGTGATTTTTTCTTTCGGAATCTCAACTGAAATGTTTTTGAGATTGTGGGTTCTGGCACCGGTTATTTTAATATTTTTCATACTAATCGTTTTATAACTGCAGGGATTATAGCAACAATTTAAAATTAAATCAACTAGTGCCTTTTGATTTTTATATTGTATATGCTACAGTGCAATCAAAATTAAGTTGAGGAGGAAATTATGAAACAACAAGAAGTTGGAACAATTGTCGGCTCCAGCGTTCACTTGACAGGTTCAATAAAAGACAGTAGCGACATTGTTATCTTTGGAAGCGTTGACGGTGAGATCAGTTCCGACCAGAAAATCGTCATAGAAGAGTCGGCTCGGGTTAAAGGGCCGGTAACTGGCCGTGAAGTTATGGTCAGCGGAATTGTAACGGGTACCATTACGGCCAAAGATAGACTGGAGCTTTCGCCGACTGGAATGATAAAAGGAAACATCGATACAAATACCCTGCTGATTCATTCTGGAGCGTCTTTTATTGGCAAATGTAATATGCCAGATAAGAAGGGTGACGGTTTACAGGATCTGTCCAAAGAAGACTTTGAGACCGAGATTGATTCCGAGGAAAAATTAGAAGAAGGGGAAGAAGACAAGAAGGAAGATTAACGAATAAATGTACTATTATATCTTCGAATCGCCTAAATCCCCCGGCGAGCGAGCA
>Ga0172375_10006285_pt1 | contig 16759 bp, 29 predicted proteins | sample LakKiv1m_FD_114537 | JGI IMG/M metagenome (GOLD analysis project Ga0172375, IMG submission 114537) | Freshwater microbial communities from Kabuno Bay, South-Kivu, Congo - kab_092012_11.1m | ecosystem: Environmental > Aquatic > Freshwater > Lake | place: Democratic Republic of the Congo...
ATGGACCGTTGAATCATGGAGGCTTGATCAGGAGTCCAACCTTTATGATGAGATGAACAGGGAATGGAAAGGCATCCTGATGAGAAGGAATATCCCGGGGGGCAAGAGCGCCCTTGAGCCAAAGAAGCAGACGCAGTTTTATATGGCAAGTTATGACCTCGACAGATTCAGAAGGTTTGTCTTTGAAAGCAAGTTTCTCGATGTCTTTGATATAGATAAAGAAGAAATCGAAAAAATGCGCAGCGACGAAATAGCTCTTATGAAGTTCGCCTTCAAATACCTGAAGTATGTCCTGATGCTGGAAGAGTCGCTGAAGGTTAAGCCTGAAGCGGCAAAAACAGAGAAGGCAGAGCGATAAAAAGCTCAGCAAAAGATTTCCACCTCCTTTGATTGGGTTAGAATGACCGGCAGACCGTTAAAAATATTCTTTTCAGGCATTGGCGGAAGCGGGATGTCTGCTATCGCAAGTTTTATGGCAGACAGGGGCCATATTGTTTCAGGCTCTGACAGGGCGTTTAATAAACATCATAACCACCCTGTTTACGGGCTATTAAAGTCCAAAGGCGCGGTCATTGTCCCTCAGGATGGAAACGGCATTGACAGCTCCTTTGACCTTATTGTTTTCAGCACGGCCGTAGAGCATACCCGGCCCGAGTATGTAAAAGCACAATCTCTGAATATTCCAATAAAGACACGGCCGGAATTTCTTGCGGAAATAATATCTGATTTCAAAACCATCGCGGTTGCCGGCACAAGCGGAAAATCAACAACATCGGGAATGCTCGCGTTTTTGATGAAGCGTCTCGGATTGAACCCGAATTTTATAGGCGGAGGCAGGGTCAAACAATTCAAGACAGGGACTAATCCCGGCAATTCCACTGCAGGCAGTTCTGATTCTCTCGTAATAGAGGCATGCGAATCAGACGGCACGATCGTTAACTACAAACCCGAGCATTCAATAATATCAAACCTTGAATTCGATCATCACTTTGTGGATGAAACAGCCGGAATGTTTAAGATGCTTGCTAAAAACACTGCCGGCAAAATTATCGTAAACGCTGACGATAAAAACCTCATGCGCCTCGACATTAAAAACCCGGTTACCTTCTCTATAGACAACCCCTCCATATACACGGCTTCATCCGTCACCTCCAGGCCGCTAAGCTCGGATTTTTCCCTTAATGGCGCAAGGTTTAGCCTTTCCCTACCCGGGAAATATAACCTCTACAATGCCGTTTCATGCATTGCGCTTCTCTCTGAAACCGGAATTCCGCTTAAGGATATTTCAAACGTGCTGCATGAGTTTACCGGAATTGAAAGGCGATTCGATGTCCACCTTAACAATGAAAAAAAACTCGTTATTGACGACTATGCGCATAACCCTCATAAGATATCGTCACTAATGCAGACAGCACGAAATTTAAAGGAGAGCATCTGTTATATATTCCAGCCTCATGGATTTGCTCCGACAAGGATGATGAAGGCGGAATACATTGATGCCTTCTCGAAAAACCTCAGGGATTCTGATCATCTTATGATTCTTCCCATATATTATGCAGGAGGCACAACAAGCAAGGATATATCGAGCCTTGACCTTGCAAAAGGAATCAGGGCAAATAACAAATCCGTTGAGGCCGTTGATAGAAATGCCGTTTTAGACAGGCTCTATGAATGGGATAACTATATTGTCTTCGGGGCAAGGGATGAGACGCTTTCCGATTTTGCGCGGCAGATAGCAGAGTTATTGGGATAAGCGCTTTATTACGGTTAAATAATGCAGATTAAAAAAGCCCCGCTTTTTGAGCGGGACTTTTAATAAAATCTATTTTAAATTTCCGGCTATTTCTTTTCTTCCTCTTTCTTCTCAGCCTTAGCCTTTTTCTCTTCCTTAGATTTCTTTATTGATTCGTAATCAATAAATTCAAGAACCGCCATAGGAGCTCCGTCATTGACACGGTTTCTTGTCTGGACTAGCCTGAGATAGCCGCCGTGCCTGCCGCTGAACCTCGGCGCTATATCGCTGAAAAGTTTTGATATGACTGTCCTGTTAGGGATATGCGACAATGCCACGCGTTTTGAATGCAGGTCGCCTTTTACCCCGAGAGTTATAATCCTCTCTGCAATCTTTCTTGCCTCTTTTGCCTTAGCCAGCGTAGTTTCAATCCGCTGATGCTCGAGCAAAGAAGAAACTATTCCCCTGAGAAGCGCCTTGCGCTGATTTGCCGTTCTTCCGAATAATTTTCCGTCAACCTTATGCCTCATCGTATCCTACCCTCTCCCCTGCGAAGACAGCGCCTTGCCGATGGCATCTTTATCAATTCTCATCCCGAAATGAAGCCCCATCTCCTGCAGCATCTCTTTAATCTCGTTAAGAGACTTGCGCCCGAAATTTTTTGTCTTCAGCATCTCAGCCTCTGTCCTCTGGACAAGGTCCGCAATAATATTTATGTTCGCATTTTTAAGGCAGTTATACGACCTCACGGAAAGCTCCAGTTCATTGACGCTTTTCAGAAGATTATTGTTAAATATGGGCGCGTCTCCCGCAGAAGCTGCAGCGCTGCCCTTTTCTATATCCGCGCCTTCGCTCTCGCTTTCAAGGACAAAAATATCCATGTGATTCATAATAATTGACGCGGCCTGAGAAAGAGCTTTTTTGGGCGTTGTGCTTCCATCCGTCCATATTTCCATAATAAGCCTGTCATAGTCTGTTGCCCTTCCGACCCTTGCCTTCTCAACCCAGAAATTTACTTTTTTAACCGGGCTGAAAACAGAATCAATCGCGATCATGCCGACAGGCAGGTCGTCTTCCTTGTTCAACTCCGAGGAGACATATCCTCTGCCTTTCTTGATATATATCTCAGCCTCTAAAGAACCGCCCTTATCCAGCGTAGCAATAAGCTGATCAGGGGTCAGGATTTCGACGCTCGAATCTACCTGTATATCATTCCCCTTAACTTCGCCGGGGCCTTTAACCTTGATCGTGGCAATCCTCTTTCCGTCAGAATGCATCTTGAGCCTGAGCTTCTTCATATTCAGTATGATATCTATTGCATCTTCTTTCACTCCCGAAAGGGTTGAAAATTCATGAGTAGCGCCGATTATCTTTACTGCGGTCACTGCTGCGCCTTCGAGAGAAGACAGCAAAACCCTTCTTATGGAATTTCCTATCGTAGTTCCATATCCGCGATCTAATGGTTCTGCTATCAGTTTCCCGTAGGTGTTTGTTAATGTTTCTTCGTCAAACCCTATGTTCTCAGGTAACTGAAAGCCTTTTTTCTTTAAATCCATATAAGGCCTCCTACGCCTTTTTATTTTTGAAATTTACTTCGAATAAAGTTCAACTATCAGCTGTTCCTGAATAGGCAGCTGCATCTCTTCCATGGAAGGGATATGCAATACCTTGCCTTTAAAACCTGCAACATCAACCTCAACCCATCCCGGAAGCCCCTTATGCTCGATCTTTGAAATGTTATCGGCTACCGCAGGGATCTTCCTGCTTGCCTCTTTTACTTCGATAAAATCCCCTACCTTAACAAGATAGGAAGGGATGCTTATTGTTCGTCCGTTAACCTTAAAATGCCCGTGATTTATTAGATGTCTCGCCTCTCTCTTGTTCACTGCAAAACCCATCCTGAATACCGTGCTGTCCAGACGGCGCTCAAGCAGTTGCAGAAGCACTTCCCCTGTTGTGCCCTTCTGTCTTTCTGCCTCGTGAAAATATTTTCTGAACTGGCTTTCAACAAGCCCGTAACTCTTTCTTGCCTTTTGTTTCTCTTTGAGCTGTATGCCGTAGTCAGAAAGTTTACCGCGGCCCTGTCCGTGCTGGCCGGGCGGGTATTTCCTTCTTTCTACCCCGCATTTTTCAGTGAAACACCTGTCCCCTTTAAGAAACAGCTTTTCGCCTTGCCTGCGGCATATCCTGCATAATGGGCCTGAATATCTTGCCATTTTTAAACTCTCCTTCTCTTCGGAGGCTTACATCCATTGTGAGGAACTGGAGTAACGTCCTTTATCAGATTTACCTCAAGACCTGCAGCCTGCAAAGCCCTGATAGCAGACTCTCTGCCTGCGCCGGGACCTTTAACAAAGACGTCTAATTGCTTCATCCCCATATCAATCGCCTTCTTGGCTGCCGACTCTGCTGTGAGCTGCGCTGCATAGGGCGTCCCTTTCCGGGATCCCTTGAATCCCATGCTCCCCGCGCTTGCCCATGTAATAACATTGCCGTTCGGATCTGTTATTGAGATTACCGTATTATTAAATGTTGCCTGAATATGGGCAGCCCCCATATTTACATGCTTTTTTTCTTTTCTGGCGCCGCGTTTCCCCTGAGCCATCCGTTATGCCTCCTTCTTCTTGCCCATTATTGTCTTCCTCGGCCCTCTGCGGGTGCGGGCATTTGTCTTTGTTCTCTGTCCTCTTACAGGAAGCCCTGTTCTATGCCTGGTTCCTCTATAGCATCCGATTTCCATAAGCCTCTTTATGTTCATCGTATTATCGCGCCTCATATCGCCTTCGACCTTGTAGTCTCTGTCAATGATAGCTCTTATTTTTACAATATCTTCGTCTTTCAGATCTTTGCCTCTGACATTGGGATTAACCCCTGTCTCGTCAAGTATCTTCTTTGACAAAGACCTGCCGATACCGAATATCCTTGTTAGCCCTATCTCGATCCGTTCATTTTTAGGTAAGTCAACGCCAGCGATTCTCGCCATTATCTTCTCCTATCCCTGTCTCTGTTTATGGCGGGGATTTTCGCACATTACTCTTCTTATCCCCTTCCTCTTGATAACCTTGCATTTAGCGCATATAGGTTTTACCGATGATCTGACCTTCATAAATATTGCTCCTTTATTTAAACCTGTAAGTTATCCTGCCCCTTGTAAGGTCATAAGGCGAAAGTTCCACCGTCACCTTATCCCCCGGCAGTATCTTTATAAAATGCATTCTCATCTTGCCGGAAACATAAGCAAGAATAATCTGCCCGTTTTCGAGTTTTACCCTGAACATAGCATTCGGCAGTGTCTCAACAATTGTTCCCTCTACCTCTATGTTCTCCTCTTTAGGCATTAGCTAAAAAGTATAACATCTTAGTCTATTTTCGTCAAGATTTTTGCATCGGCGTCAGTAATGGCGATCGTGTGCTCAAAATGAGCTGATAATCCACCGTCAACTGTCACAGCAGTCCACCCATCATCAAGGATGCTTACTTCATGCCCGCCTGCATTGACCATCGGCTCAATTGCAATAGTCATTCCCTCTTTTAACCTCTGCCCCTGTCCTGCCGCGCCAAAGTTCGGGATCTGAGGCTCTTCGTGAAGCGACGTGCCGATCCCATGGCCTACAAACGACCTCACTACAGAGAATCCATTCGCTTCAACGTGATCCTGTATCGCCGCCGATATGTCCGATACCCTGTTGCGCGGTGTCGCCTTGCTTATACCTTTATAAAGAGCGTCCTCTGTCACTCTCAGAAGCCTCTTTGCCAGAGGGCTTACATCTCCGACAGGAAGAGTAACAGCGCCGTCGCCGTAAAATCCATTAAGATATACGCCGAGGTCTATACTTACAATATCGCCTTCCTTAATCCTCATTTGCGAAGGGATACCATGTATAACCTGATTATTCACAGAGGTGCATATGCTGGCAGGATATCCCCTGTATCCCTTAAATGCCGGCACGCCGCCCTTAGCGTTTATTTCTTGCTCTGCGAATTTTTCTATGTCCTTAGTCGAAATGCCCGGCTTAACAAAGGGCTTCAAGTCTTCGAGCACTTCAGCAACTATACGGCAAGCCCGAGCCATCTTTTCTATCTCCTGCTGAGTCTTTAGAATAATCATATATCCGATAGTTTTGCATTTTGCATTTTAAATTTTGAAGTTAGGGTTATCCTCTCCTGCCCTTTAGCCGGCCCTTCTTTAAGAAACCTTCATACGAACGGGTAAGGAGATGAGATTCAATCTGTGATACGGTATCGAGAGCGACTCCGACAACAATCAACAGGGATGTCCCGCCGAAATAGAATGGAACATTGAATTTCTTTATAAGGATTTCAGGGATAATACATACAACCGCAAGATATATAGCTCCCACAAATGTCAGCCTTGAAAGAACCCTGTATATATATTCCGATGTCTTCTGTCCCGGCCTTATGCCCGGTATATATCCCCCGTATTTTTTAAGATTATCCGCTATATCCACTGGGTTAAATACGATAGCGGTATAAAAATAAGCAAAAAAGAATATCATGCCCACATAAAGCATGGTGTAGAGAATTGTGCCGGGCGAGAGCTGCTTTGCAATGCCCTGAACCCATGGGATTGCTATAAATCCCGCAATTGTTGCGGGAAACATTATTATTGACGATGCGAATATCGGGGGGATAACTCCGGATGTGTTTATCTTGAGCGGCAGGTGTGTGCTCTGGCCGCCGTACACCTTGCGTCCGACAAGCCTCTTTGCATACTGAACGGGAATCTTCCTTTGCCCTCTCTCCATAAAAATAATCACGCCGATTACGGCGACCATCATTGCCACGAGAAAAAGCACGAAAAATACAGATAATTCATCAGCCCTCATTAGCCTCCATGTGCTCACAACGGCATTCGGGAATCTCGCTACTATCCCCGCAAAGATTATGAGAGAAATTCCATTGCCTATTCCCCTTTCCGTAATCTGCTCGCCGAGCCACATAATAAATGCCGTGCCTGACGTGAGGGTTATCATTGTCATCAGCCTGAAAGACCAGCCCGGGCTCTGTATGAATGTGCCCTGTGCCATGCTCTCTAATCCAATCGCAATGCCCATTGACTGTATCATGGCTATTACAACGGTTCCATATCTTGTATATCTTGTGATTTTCTTCCTGCCTGCCTCTCCCTCTTTTGCGAGTTTTCCTATGGCAGGAATAACAACGGTCAAGAGCTGAAATATAATAGACGCGCTTATATAAGGCATTATCCCGAGCGCAAATATTGTGACCCTTGAAAGCGCCCCTCCGGAAAACATATCAAAGAATCCCATAAGCGCACCTGCACCGCTTTCAGAAAGAAATTTGCTTAATGCCTCGCCATCTATGCCGGGCGTCGGGATATGGCTGCCTATCCTGTAGACGATAAGAAGCGCAAGAGTGAAAATCACCCTGTTTTTTAATTCAGGAATTCTAAAGATATTCTGAAAGTTTGAAAGGATACCCATACTAAAAGTTCAAAGTTAAAAGTTCAAAGTTAAAGATAGAGGAATTCATTGAATTTTAAATTTTTTCGGTCTTTCCGCCTGCCGCGGCTATTTTTGCCGAAGCTGCGGAGCTGAAGACATTTGCCTTTATAATAAATGGTTTCGTTATCTCGCCTTCACCGAGAACCTTAACGCCATCCCCGAGCTTTTTTATTATGCCTTTTTCAAGCAAAATATCAGGCGTAATAACATCTACCCCCTCTATCTTCATAATATCTTTTAAATTTACTATCGCATATTTTTTCGCGAAGTAATTTTTAAATCCCACCTTAGGAAGCCTTCTCTGTAACGGCATCTGCCCGCCCTCAAACCCTGCTCCTTTTCCGGAGCCCGAACGCGCCTTCTGCCCTTTATGCCCCTTACATGATGTTTTCCCGTGACCTGAGCCGATTCCGCGGCCGACCCGTTTATTTTTTTTCCTGCTTCCCTCTGCCGGTTTTAAATCCTCTATCTTCATTTAACCCCTCCGCTGCCTGCTTCCTGAGCTTCTTCTTCGGACCTGCCCCTCATTTTGCGCACTGCATCGGGATCTTTGAGCCTCGCAAGGCCGTCAAGTGTTGCCTTGGCCGTGTTATAAGCATTATGACTTCCAATTGCCTTTGCAACGATATCATGAATGCCTACGACATCAAGCACTGCCCTGACAGCTCCGCCCGCGATAAGTCCGGTGCCTTTGACTGCAGGATTCATTATTACATTTCCTGAGCCGAATCTCCCCGTTATCTTGTGGGGAATCGTTCCTTCTTTCAGGGGGACGCTTACAAGAGATTTCTTTGCCTGTTCAACAGCCTTCCTTATCGCCTCAGGAACTTCTGATGCCTTGCCCTTGCCGATACCGACTGTGCCTGCGCCGTCTCCGACAGCAACAAGCGCGGCAAAAGAAAATCTTCTTCCTCCCTTAACAACCTTTGCAACCCTATTTATAAATATAACTTTATCTTTTAATGTCAGTCCTGCCGGATCAATTTTCTTCACCATACCCCCTGTATTAGTTTTTAGTTCTTAGTTGCCAGTTGTTAGTCTAAAAACTAAAAACTGAAAACTATTAACTGTCTTAAAATTCCAGCCCTGCTTCTCTTGCCGCTTCTGCCAATGCCTTAACCCTGCCGTGATAAAGGTATCCGCACCTGTCAAAAACAACTTTCTTCACGCCTTGTTCCAGCGCCTTCTTTGCTATTAACTCGCCAACCTGTTTTGCCGCCCCGACATTTCCCCTGTGAGCTTTTTTACCTTTAAATGCCTTATCAAGGCTCGATGCAGCGGCAATGGTATGCGCCTTCGTGTCATCCGTAATCTGGGCATACATGTGAGTCAGGCTTCTATAAACTGAAAGCCTCGGCCTTTCAACAGTACCGACAACTTTTTTCCTTATTCTTTCATGGCGTCTTTTTCTTGCGTCTTTTATTTCTACCGACAACTCAAACCTCCATTAATTCAGTTTGACTACTATTTCTTTCCTGCCTTACCGACCTTAAGCTTCAACCTCTGTCCTGCGTATTTTACGCCCTTGCCCTTATAAGCGTCGGGCGGCCTTAATGCCCTAAGGTTTGCCGCAATCTGTCCTATCTGTTGTTTATCAATTCCGGTTAAGGTAATTTGTGTCTGCTTCTGATCCACTGCCGCCTTAATGCCTGCAGGGAGCTCAAATTCAACAGGATGTGAATATCCAAGAGCAAGCAAAAGCTTATTGCCCTGAACCTGGGCCCTGTAACCTGTGCCTGAAATTTCAAGCACCCTTTGATATCCTGTTGAAACTCCGGATACCATATTAGCTATAAGATTTCTTGTAAGCCCATGGAGCGCTCTAACATCCCTTGTCTCAATTGTCCTTTCAACAAGCAGTTTGCCTTCATCAAGAACAACCTTTATCCCTTCGGGATATTTAGAAGAAGTCTCGCCCTTTGGCCCTTTAATTTTTACAATCTCGCCTTCTATTTTTATGTCTACGCCCTTTGGTATTTCAACCGGCTTTTTCCCTATCCGTGACATCTATTCTCCCTTTAAATAAGTGTCAGTGATTCGTTGTCTGTGTCAGTCCGACACTGTTTACTGTCACTAATCACTTTTCTTGCTTACCAAATATAGCAGAGAACTTCTCCGCCAACACTTTCGCGGCGGCAGGTGCTGTCGCTGAGCACACCCTTCGGGGTTGTCAGGATAGCTATGCCCACGCCCCCCATGACTCTGGGGATTTCCTTGCTCCCTACATAGAACCTACGTCCGGGCTTACTTACTTTTTTAAGTCCTGAGATAACGCTGTTGCCGTTTATATATTTAAGAGCAACTCTCAGAACGCCCTGCTTTTCATCTTTCAGTATCTTATACGCCCTGATAAAGCCTTCTTCTTTTAGTATTTTTATTACTTCAAGCTTCATTTTAGAAGCAGGTATGTCAACCTTTTCCGAGCGTATAGTAACTGCGTTTCTAATACGCGTGAGCATGTCTGCTATTGGATCATTAACCATTTTCTTACCTCTTTACCAGCTTGATTTTGTTACTCCGGGCAGTTGCCCTTTGAGCGCTAAAGACCGGAAGCATATCCGGCATAAACCGAATTCCCTAAGGAAAGCCCTCGGCCTGCCGCATACACGGCACCTGTTATATGCCCTTACTTTAAATTTAGGCGCCCTCTTTACTTTTTCTATCATGCAAGTCTTTGCCATAACTCCCTCTTTTAGCTTTCAGCTATTAGCTTTTTTATTTCTTAAAAAACGGCATCCCCATATAGCGCAACAGGGATTTACCTTCTTTATCCGTCTTTGCAGTCGTGCATATGATTATATCCATGCCGTGAACCACTTCTACCTTATCGTAATCTATCTCAGGAAACATAAACTGCTCTTTGACTCCGAGGGCATAGTTGCCCCTGCCGTCAAAGGATTTTGCTGAAACGCCTTTGAAATCCCTTACCCTTGGAAGCGCGAGGTTTATAAGCCTGTCAAGAAACTCGTACATCCTACTGCCCCTTAGCGTAACTTTACAACCGATAGGCATTCCCTGCCTGAGTTTAAATCCCGCAATTGATTTTTTGGCTTTAGTAACCACTGCTTTTTGCCCCGTAATAATTCCAAGTTCTTTCTGCACGGAATCAAGGAGCTTGATATTCTGGGTAGCCTCCCCCAATCCTACGTTAAGGACAATCTTTTCAATTTTCGGAACCTGCATCACGTTTTTATACGAAAACTCCTTCATCAAGGCAGGCATTGCCTCTTTCAGGTATTTCGCTTTCATCCTTGTAACAGCTGCTGGTTTTACTGATTTATTGGTTCTTTGCATTTTTTACACACCCGTGATTTTTTCCCGTCGTTAAAAGTCATGTTAGAGATTCTTGCCGGCTTGCCGCACTTCGGGCATACAAGCATAATATTAGACCTGTGAATCGGAGCCTCCCTTTCGATGATGCCGCCCTGAGAATATTTCTTGCTCGGCTTCATATGCTTCTTTATAATGTTCACTTTTTCTATAATAAGCTGGTCTTTCGAGGGCATAACTGAAAGCACGCGCCCCTTCTTGCCTTTTTCCTTTCCGGCAATTACAACAACCGTGTCATTTTTTTTAATGCCTAATCCCATTTTTCTACAAAACCTCCGGCGCCAATGATATTATTTTCATGAATTCCTTCCATCTCAGCTCTCTCGCAACAGGCCCGAATATCCTTGTGCCAACAGGCTCACCCTGCGGATTTATAAGCACAACGGCATTCTGGTCGAATCTTATGTAAGAGCCGTCAGCCCTTCTCTGCTCCTTCTTGGTCCTCACAACAACAGCCTTTGCCTTTGATCCTTTTTTAACATTAGAATCAGGAATAGCCTCCTGAACGCTTACAACCACAACATCGCCAAGCCGCGCATATCTCCTCCGCATTCCGCCGAGGACTTTTATGCACCTGACCCTTTTAGCCCCCGAATTGTCCGCTACCTCAAGTATGCTTCTGTCCTGAATCATTCTTTATTATCCCTTATGCCTTTTCTAATATGCTGAGCACGGTCCACCGCTTATCTTTGCTCAACGGCCGGGTTCCTGTCAGGGAAACCACATCGCCTACCTTGCATTTATTCCCTTCGTCATGCGCCTTAAAGCGCGTAACTTTTTTAATTACCTTTCTGTAAACAGGATGCTGGACAAGCCGTGTCACAGCAACTACAACGGTCTTATCCATCTTATCGCTCACAACCTTGCCTGTAAAAATCTTTTTTGCCATTTCTACCCCTTAAAATCAGTGTAAGTTATCAGTGACAATAACGGGCGCTATTTCCCTGCGCTCTTCTCTTTCTTTATCGTTAACGCCCTTGCTATATCTTTTCTAAGGCTCCGGATGCGCAGCGGATTTTCCACCTCGCCGGTTGCAAGACGGAACTTGAGATTAAACAACTCTTTCCTCATGTCTTGCTCTTTCTGGTTTAGTTCATCTATTGTCAGAGCCCTTAATTCCGAAGATTTCATGCTGCCATATCCTCCCTCTTTACAAACTTCGTGGCAATCGGTAGCTTATAGGCAGCAAGCTTGAGCGCTTCTTTTGCAATATCTTCCGTAACTCCCGCAACTTCATAGAGGACTCTTCCGGGCGTAACAACAGCCACCCAGTATTCCGGGGCGCCTTTTCCCTTTCCCATTCTTGTTTCTGCGGGTTTTTTGGTTATCGGCTTATCGGGGAATACTCTTATCCAAAGCTTACACCCTCTTTTGGCATGCCTTGTTATTGCTATTCTCGCCGCTTCAATCTGCCTGGAGGATACCCATCCAGGCTCCATTGCCTTCAGTCCATATTCCCCGAAGGACACAGCCGAGCCTTTATATGCCTTGCCGTTCATATTGCCTTTCTGCATTTTCCTGAATTTGACTTTCTTCGGCATTAACATTTAAAGACTCCTCTCCACTACTGCCTCAGGAAGTATCTCACCGTTATATATCCAGACCTTAATCCCTATCTTTCCGTACGTTGTATGCGCCTCTGAAAAGCCGTAATCTATATCAGCCCTGAAGGTGTGAAGCGGAACCCTTCCTTCTCTATACCACTCGCTTCTCGCTATCTCTGCTCCGGCAAGCCTGCCTGCGCATGCAACCTTCACTCCCTGCGCTCCAAATCTTCTCGCTGAAATAACTGCCTTTTTCATCGCCCTTCTGAACGCAATCCTTTTTTCGAGCTGAAGCGCTATATTCTCGGCAACAAGCTGCGCGTCAACTTCCGGCTTTCTTATTTCCTTTATATCTATAGCAATCTGCTTGCTTGTTATCATCTCGATCTCTTTTCTCAATTTTTCAACCTCAGCGCCTTTTTTGCCTATGATGATCCCGGGCCTGGCAGTATGGATTATTATTCTTGACTTCTGTCCTGCCCGCTCAATCTCGACCTTTGAAACGCCGGCATGGAATAGCTTATCCTTAATCATCTTCCGTATGCGGACATCCTCATTAAGCTGGTCTGCATATCCCTTCTTCAGATACCATCTCGAATCCCATGTCTTTATAATCCCAAGCCTGTTTCCTATCGGATGCGCCTTCTGACCCAAATCTACCTCCTCGTTAAGTTAAAAGTTAGAACTAAGAAGCAAGAAGTCAAAATTTTATCTTTATTTTTCATTTCTAAATTCCTACTTCTCATTCTCACTTAAGATTATCGTTATATGGCTCATTCTTTTCCTGATGATATTCGCCCTGCCCATGGACCTCTGCTCAACCCTCTTCAGCGAAGGGCCCTGGTCAATCAACGGCCTGACATTCATGTCTTCAGGGTTGACCGCCTTTTTTTGCTCCGCATTTGCCATGGCGGATTTCAAAACCTTTCCGATTATGCCGGCGCCTCTGTAAGGCATAAACCGCAGCGCAATAAGCGCGTCTCCAGCCTTTTTACCCCTTATGAGATCCGCAACTCTCCGCGCCTTTCTCGGAGCAATCCTTGCAAATTTTAATATAGCCTTTGATTCCATATAAAACTCCGTTTCCCCTTATGCGGCCGGTTTTGCAGGCGCTGCCTTTTCAGCCCTTGAATGCCCTTTAAATGTTCTTGTAGGTGAAAATTCGCCAAGCTTATGCCCGACCATATTTTCAGTGACATACACGGGAATAAACTTTTTACCGTTATGCACTGCGAATGTATATCCCATAAAATCAGGCACTATAGTAGAGCGCCTCGACCATGTCTTTATAATCTTTTTCTCGCCTGTTTCTATCATAGCCCTGACCTTCTTCATCAGCTTTTCGTCAACAAAGGGTCCTTTTTTCAGTGAGCGCGGCAATTTATTTCCTCCTCTTTAAAACAAACTTATCGGTTCTTTTATTATGCCTTGTTTTGATGCCCTCGGGTTTGCCCCACGGAGAGCATGCAGGACGGCCGCCTGAACTTTTGCCCTCGCCGCCGCCTAGTGGATGATCAATAGGGTTCATAACAACGCCTCTGACATGAGAACGCCTGCCGAGCCATCTTATCCTGCCGGCCTTGCCGTAAGAAATATTTTCATGCTCCACATTGCCGACCTGCCCTATTGTTGCCATGCAGCCTGAAGGGATAAGCCTGACCTCTCCCGAAGAGAGCCTTATCTGAGCATATTTTTCATCCTTTGCCACAAGCTGAACAGACGCGCCTGCGCTCCTTGCAAGTTTTGCTCCCTGGCCTTCTCTTAATTCTATGTTATGTATAAATGTTCCCAACGGTATCTCGTTCAAAGGAAGCGCATTGCCGGTCTTAATATCAGCTCCTTTGCCGGAAACAACTTTGTCTCCAACCTGAAGAAGCGTAGGAGCAATTATATATCTTCTTTCGCCATCTTTATATTTAAGCAAGGCAATCCTTGCCGACCTGTTTGGATCATACTCTATGGTCTCGATAATTGCAGGGATACCCGCCTTATCTCTCTTAAAATCAATGACCCTGTATGCCCTTTTATTTCCTCCGCCGCGCTGCCATACAGTGACGCAGCCGCTGTTGTTTCTGCCGCCCGTCTTTCTGAGATTTTTTACAAGCGGCGCATACGGCTTGTCTGCTGTAATCTCGCTAAAGTCATGGCCTGTCTGAAATCTCCTGCCAGGCGAAGTCGGATTATATTTTTTCACTCCCATTTATGCTCCCTCAATAAAATCAAGTTTTTCGCCTTTTTTCAGCGTGATTATCGCCTTTTTCCTGTCAGGCCTCTTGCCTACGGACTTTCCCTGTCTCTTCCATTTGCCGCTGGTAGTTATAGTAGAAATCTTTTCTACCTTTACCTTAAAAATTTCTTCTATGGCATTCTTGACTTCAAACTTATTTGCCTCTTTTGCCACCTCAACCAGTATCTTGTTCTGGGATTCCTTAAGATTGCTTCCCTTTTCCGTAAACAACGGCCTTTTAACAACAGAATAAATGCCCCTCATGCCCTTTCAGCCCCCTCAATGCCTGCAACCGCTCCCTTTGCAATAAGAAGCTTCTCGTGAGAAATTACGCCGTATGCGTTTAGATCTGCTGCGCGTGAAATATCAACCCTCGGGATATTTCTTGCGGATAATGCCACAGAGTCGTTATGTTCGGGAATTACTATGAGCAGGCTCTTTCCTTCCAGCCCAAGCTTCTTGATTATAGAGGCAATTTTCTTTGTATTAGGTTTTTCGATCGAAATATCATCTATAAATGTAATTTCTCCGTCAGCAAGTTTGACTGAAAGCGCTGTTTTTAACGCAAGCCTTTTAGCCTGTTTGGGCATGCTGTATGAATAATCACGCGGCTGCGGGCCAAAGGTTGTTCCTCCGCCTCTCCACAAAGGAGAGCGGCTGCTGCCCGCCCTTGCCCTGCCTGTATGTTTTTGCTTCCACGGCTTTTTGCCTCCGCCGCTGACAAGCCCTTTTGTCTTTGTTGCGTGCGTGCCCTGCCTTTGATTCGCAAGAAAGTTGGTAACAGCGGCATGTATAATATCGCTCTCTGCTTTAAGCCCAAAAATCTCGTCAGAAAGCTTAACCTTGCCCTTTATTTTATTGTCCTTATCTCTTACATCCAACTCAGGCATGTCAGTTTCCCTTCCTTATTTCGATATAAGTGCCTGCGGCTCCAGGAACAGCGCCTTTAACCAGTAGAATATTCTGTTCAGGCTTAATATCCACTATAGTAAGATTCTTTACTGTGATATTGTCAGAGCCCATATGCCCCGGCATTCTTTGGTTTTTCCAAACCCTTGAAGGGTAAGAACTCGCCCCTATCGAGCCGGGAGCGCGATAAAACATAGAACCATGAGAAGCCGGTCCGCCGGCAAATTTGTGCCTTTTGATAACACCTTGAAAACCTTTGCCCTTCGAAACGCCTGATACGCTAACAGCGTCTCCTTTGCTGAACTTCTCGACCGTGACCATATCTCCGACCTTCAGGTCATCCATAGGGAATTCCTTCAGTATCTTGTAAGGCTTAAATCCTGCTTTTTTAGCCATGCCTGCGGTTGCCTTATTTATCCTCTTTTGTTTTTTAATCTCTTCGAACCCAACCTTAACAGCCTCGTAACCGTCATTTTTAAGGGTTTTAATCTGTATAACACAGCAAGGCCCTGCTTCGATTACTGTGACAGGGACAGCCTTTCCGTCTCCGGTAAATATTTGTGTCATGCCTAATTTTTTGCCTAATATCCCTACCATTGCTTTATCTCCATTCACCGATTAACCAATTCACCTATTCACCGAATTACAGTTTTATCTCCACATCAACCCCCGCGGCAAGTTCAAGCTTCATCAACGCATCAACAGTCTGAGGAGTTGGATCGTATATATCAATAAGTCTTTTATGAGTTCTTATCTCAAATTGTTCTCTCGATTTTTTATCAACATGCGGCGACCTTAAAACAGTTATCTTGCTTATCCTTGTTGGAAGAGGAACAGGCCCTGCCACCTTTGCGCCGGTCCGCTGGGCAGTATCAACTATCTCCTTAAGAGACCTGTCAAGTATCCTGTGGTCGTAAGCTTTTAATTTTATTCTTATCTTCTGGTTCATATCGTCTTTAGTTCCATGTTTTACGCTATTACCTCTGTAACAACACCCGCTCCAACAGTTCTTCCGCCTTCTCTTATCGCAAACCTCAGTTCCTTCTCCATTGCTATCGGCGCTATAAGCTCTACTGTTATGGTTACGTTGTCTCCGGGCATTACCATTTCCATCCCTTCAGGAAGTTTTGCTACCCCGGTTACGTCTGTTGTCCTGAAGTAAAACTGCGGCCTGTATCCGTTAAAAAACGGGGTGTGCCTACCCCCTTCTTCTTTTGTAAGTATGTATATTTCCGCCTTGAATTTTGTGTGCGGGGTTATGCTTGCGGGTTTTGCCAGCACCTGCCCGCGCTCTACTTCGTCTTTGCCCGTGCCTCTTAGAAGCACTCCTATGTTATCGCCTGCCCTTCCTTCATCCAATAGTTTTCTGAACATCTCGACTCCGGTTGCTACTGTCTTTTTGGTCTCTCCAAGCCCGACTATTTCAAGCTCTTCGCCCACTTTGACTATGCCTCGCTCTACTCTTCCCGTTACGACTGTGCCTCTGCCTGAGATTGAAAATACGTCTTCTATCGGCATCAGGAACGGTTTG
>Ga0172375_10006287_pt1 | contig 16750 bp, 1 predicted proteins | sample LakKiv1m_FD_114537 | JGI IMG/M metagenome (GOLD analysis project Ga0172375, IMG submission 114537) | Freshwater microbial communities from Kabuno Bay, South-Kivu, Congo - kab_092012_11.1m | ecosystem: Environmental > Aquatic > Freshwater > Lake | place: Democratic Republic of the Congo...
AAAAACAAAAAGATGGCTATATATTAAAATGATTCCCATAATAATATTAAATAAACCTATTATTTTCAAGCCTAACGGCATTTCATTCAATTTACATAATTGGAATACCCCTGCCATTACTATCTCCTCCCTGCTTTCATTTCATCTGCTTATCAAAATTCACTATTTCTTACGAATCAACTAAAAATAATCTACCAAATAAAAATCATCTCTATTTCCCCGGCTGTCTATACGTAGGTGGTGTTTGATACCTATATGTAGGTGCTTCATACTTATATGTAGGTGCTTGATATCTATATGTAGGCGGAGAATATATTTGCCTATACTGTTGTTGATAACTATTGTAATAATTATATTGCGGACTCACATATTTTTGCCATATTGGCACCGATTCGTAAATTTTAACCGGCGTTGGCACCTGATATTGCCCCTGATGCAAATAATAATCTGCTGGAGCGTGTAACGCGTTATTTGGATCGTACTGATTGTACGTCTTAGGTGGTTCAAATTTGTATGTAGGCGCCTGATATTGACCCTGATGTAAATAATAATCTGCCGGAGCAATACTACGAAAATCATATTTTCCTGGCCAAAAACCATTCTGCGGTATGTATTCCCAAGTACGCGTAGCAGGAATCTTAGCCTGCCCATAAGTTTTAGGAGGGTCATAAATTTCAAATGGTTTCGGGAATTCAACCTTAGGAACAGGATTATTCACGTTAAACCAATTATTATCAAACCTAATCCTAGAGAATACTTCTAATTGCCTACGTCTAGAATAGTCTTCCATCAGCGGATCGGGCAAAGGAGTATAACCTATCTGCTTTATTATTTCATTGACTGAAGAAGGATGATTGAAATAACCATACGAACCCAAATGCCTCACATCTTCTAATATAACACTATTGCTATAATTTCTCACATACTTTTCACTATATATCCCGGGAGTTAATATTGTAGGAATTATGTTTAGTATATTTGGGAATATATTCGGTTCGTGCTCAATAAATATGGGGACAGTAAATACAGGATCAGACCAAGAACCAATAACAACTGGATCATGTAAAGATATCTTTTTCAAATCGACTACATTTGATCCAATGAAAGAAAATGGATTTCCCGTACTTATACAAACATCAGCCTTAATATCAGGATTATTATATTTATCTTGTGCATATTTGATACAATCAAACACATATCTATTAGCCATACTATTTAAGATAAGATTTAAGCTACGTTCAGAACTTCTAGCTTCTTTCCAAAGTTGATATATAAACTCTCCGCCATTTTGCACTTCCGAATTATAATTTTTGCCTATATTCCCGGACCAATTTCCTTATATGTATTTAATCCTCCCCTGAGAAAGATCGCCCATTTTATCCAATGTTTTAAATAAATTAGTATTATTAGACCAACCTGGACTGCGAGCAGAGGTAAATCCCCAGACATCACCATCTAACCCTTCAAAAGCTACTACAATTGCCCCTGGTTTTGACCTATATTCATTAACATAAGGCTCCAAGTTTTTTAGCTTCGAGTCAAGCTTTGCCATAGCAAAATTATTTAACTGATGCAACACTTCCGTTGCTGTCTGACGTAATTGCCAATTATCGCTTTTCGAATTCCGCCTCAGGACCTCTATTGCCTCCGGGCTCTTGCTATAGCCTAAACCAACCATAGCAACGGAACGAACATCTAGACTAAGATCCTGTTGAGCCATATCCATAAAAGGACGCAGTAATTCTGGAAAGCTTGTAACCTTATCGCTCAATATCTGTGCTGCGCTAAAACGAACTTGCCAGTCTTTATCATAAATAAATGGTTTTATGGTATTAACTAAGTCTTGCTGCCTGTTTATATCATTATTGAGATTATTCATCGCAGCTATTTTCACAAAAGCATTGTTATCTTGCAATGCCCTCTTTACATCATCTTCCAATTGCGGATACTCATTAAGCCTATCACCCAAATAATAAATTGCGCTACAACGTACCTGCCAGGAAGGGTCATCTACTTTAGGGATGACCATTTTTATAATTTCCTGCCTATCTAAACAACTTAAGGAATTAACGGTAGTCTGGCGCACCTGCCATTCGGAATCAGATAAATAAGGGACTAGCTCCAAAGCCGGAGCCCTTGGAATACTAGGAAACACTAATGCAGCAGCCTGCCTGACAAATGGCTCTTTATCTTTAAGCAATATCTTAATCGGCTCTATTGTTTCCTCTTTTCCCTGCCTGCCTAAAGATAATGCAACTGCCTGTTTAACTATTGCCTCATCATTGATTCTTGATTTAATTATATCAACAGCATAAGGATCATGGTAATCGCCGAAACTTAATACTATCTGACGACGCACAAAAACATCAGGGTCTTCAATCATCGTTTTAAATGGAGTTACTATTTGAGGAAAATCGTTAATTTTATCAGACAAAGACAATACCGCTGTTTGGCGAACAGAAGGATCAACATCTTGTAAAAAAGGCAACACCGCATTTACCGCCTGGATAGAATTATAATTGCCCAAAGCAGATATTATTTCCCGTCGCTGGTGGATATCCATATCCAATTTCGAAAGTTGAATAAGTTCATCCTGAAAATGGGGTTCTTGATAACCTCTTCTCATCAAATTAGTTATAGCAACACTACGCGCATATGGATCATTATCCTTGGCCGCACTCTGAAGAAATCCAGTTACTTTAGGATCATCAAATTTAGTTAAGCTACCGATAATATAACGTTTAGTACCAATATCTACCTTTTTATTATAGACATCAACCAGTGGAATAATAACATTTTTGTTCGGCAACTGGCCTAAAGTACAAATGATTGATTTTTTAGGGCTGACATTTTCTTCATTTAGTTTCTCGATCAAATAATTAATAAGATTGCTATCAACCAAACTCAGGTCTTTTAATACGCCATTTTCGTAATAAGTAACTGTTGGTTCATCTAAATACTGAACCCCTTTTAGACTGTGATATCGATCATATATTTTAAAGCCCATTAAGCATTGTAAAGATTTGGCATCTTTACTAATAATATCTATTATACCCCCAAAAGCGTCAATTGAAGAATAATCAGGATTATAAAATTTTTCCACTGCTATAATACCATCTTTATAATAAGCGCTTGTTAATTTAGCAACCATTGTTGAATCTACGCTGTCTTGGTCTATTTTAGCTAAATCTATTTCTTTCGGAAGTTCTTTTTCATAGTAAACTTTGGGTGTTTCCCATAATTTAACAATTCTATTATGATTTTCTAAAGATAAATCTGATACATCCCATACTTTAATATTCCCCTCATAGTTACCTGATGCCATTCTTCTGCCATCTGAACTAAATGATAGAGATTCAACCATATAGGAACTCTCATTTATAGAGTTTATTATCTGTCCGCTAGAGACATCCCATAGCTCAATAAGACCATTTAAATCCCCTGAGGCTAAAACTTTACCATCAGGACTCCAGGAAATAGTCAAAATAGTCCTGCTATGGCCAACCAAAGACCTCAACTGACAACCTTTAGATATATCCCAAAGCTCAATAACCCCATCTTTGCTTCCTGAAGCTAAGATTGCACTATCCGGACTAAGAGCGAGAGAGAAAATTGAGCTTTTGTGGCCCGACAATAGCATTTCTTTCCTATTAGAGGATAATCCCACTATTCTTATAATGCCTTCATCATGTCCAATACTATACATTGTTTTACCATCCAGGCTAAAAAGACGGACATGAGATGGACAATTATGACTTTTTGAGGTTTCCTTCAAGATACCGCTTTCCACATCCCATTTATTGATAGTTTTATCTTCCGAGCTAGCAGAAGATAAAACTTTACCATCTGAACTAAAGGAAACAGATGTAACCCGCCCCAAATGTCCGCTTAAAACTTTTAATAGTTCTCCTGTGGATACTTTCCATAACTTAACATTGCCTTTTTTATCTCCTGAAGCTAGGATTTTATTTTCCGCGCTAAACGAAATAGCCTCTATACCTGCGTCATAAGCAATTATTTTAGAATCACGTATATGATAAGATTGCTTTTGGAATAAAGCAGGGCTGTAATATGTGCACGTCTCCCAGCCATCCTGATAAATACGAACTCTAAATCCGGCAGCACCTAATTCTTCTTCCAGTCTTTGCGGGTTAAGCCTAATTTTATTATTCTGTGATTGATAAGTTCCTCGCGACCCAGTTTTAGAAGAATCCTCTGTAATGGAACTATAAGTTTGTCCCCAGTTATGTCCCTGCTGACCATAAACAATAGCCCCATCTTGGAATGTAAAAACAAGTGAAAAAATAACTGCGCTCATAACTTTAAAAGCAAGGCCTCGTACAGGAGAGCTTGAACTACATCCGGCTACCACCGCTCCGCGATCAATTCCCTCTTGCCGCTCATCAAGAAACGGCTGCATAATCTTTATTTTAATCGAGGTAAGCCCGGAATCAGAAATATGTTCTACCTGTTTATTGCCTCCGGAATGATATCTAACCTTCTTGCCTCTTGAAATAACCTCAATCTCCCCCAATAAACTTCTTACCACCAGATCGTGAGTCAAGAAACACCCCAACCCGCAATCTCTTTGGGAAGCCAACTCTTTGCTGGTAAAACGCGTTTCAAAAGCTAAGCTGATATCTTCAAATCCCGGGCCGTCATCTACAAAAACCATCGTAATCCCCTTGCGGCCTGTTTCATTAATACTCTTTAGCGCCAAAAATGAATTAACTTCTATGGGATAAATAAGGTTATTACGTAGATCTTGAATATTGCTTAACATTTCATAAAATACAAAGAATGCTAATAGCCTAAGATCCGGGGCTGAAAACCCATATTTATGGCGAAAATGAATAAAAGCCTTGGTATTTAACAGCTCCTGATGGCTGTTGAACCCGGATCTTGTATGCTGTTGTTTTCCCAAGGGAAGGTTAAAATCATCATCCAGCATCATTAATAATTCATTACATAGCCTCTCGTGTTCATAAGAGGATAGATATAAAAAGTGCCGGTCATACTCTTTATCCCATTCAACTCCCAATACTCTATCCAACAAAGCAGAAAATTGACTAAGAGAAAATGCCGGGCCATCCTGGTCTAAACCACAGACATCAATTTCAATACTAAAAGCTGATTTTAACCTTCCTAACAACTTGTTAACTTTTGTTGATAATTTTATGCATAGAGGAGAACTGGTTTTATTCGTATTCACCGACGAGCTAACAGGCCGAACAGGAGAACTTACGCGCCCGGCGGGCGGAATAACGCCATTACTACCAGGTATCTCGCCAAAACGCAAAGGGACAAGTTCATTACCGCGGGCAACTTTGTATTCAAAATGCAAATGAGACAATGTTTTCATCGCATTAATTCCGGTCCTGCCGGTCAGCCCTATAGAATCAGAAGAACAAATAATATCTCCGGCATTAACATCTATTCTATTTAAATGCGCATAATAGCTATAGCTTCCTAATATGGGATTATATACAAGTACAGCATTGCCTGCCCTTTCTCCGGCACCCGTACCTTCAACCCAATCTCCCTTTTTACAACGCCAGCCGCTTATAGCTGTTACAACTACACCTGCACAAAAAGCCATAATCGGGGTATTTTCTTCAATAAATATGTCATATGCCTCATGGTCAGTGCCTGGCCTGTAAGATCTTTCGGAATATTCTCCGGGATAATCCTTGGGGAAAAACCAGCTGAAATTATTCCCGCCGGACAGCCGGCTTGAAGAATTAAGCGTAAAATGTTCGCCATATAACTTCTCCTGTTTCAATCTCCAGGACCTAAGCCGCTCAAAATCATAATCATCTCCCAGATAAGATTCCTTAAAAAATTCCCTGCTGAAATAAGCAGTATAAATCTTCTTTTGCCTGGACAATTTAAATATTCTCTTTCTATCAATGTCCTTTGTAACAAGACCTTCTGCGGCATACGCTATACCGCCAAAGCCCAGACCCAGAGTTGCCAACGAAAAAAGCTTTATAAAATCCCTGCGGTTTACCGGTGAACTTGAACTCAACTCCTCAGATATAATTTTACGGGCCATCTCCTGGAGACTGGCATCTGTGCAATCCCCTGCTAAGGCCCTAAAAGTAGCCCAAGCCGCTTCCTTGAGATAAATATCATCATCCGATAATAACGGTTGCAACAATAACATATCTTTTATTGTTTTCACTTCGGTAAAAATACCCGGCTTATTGTCGCCAATACCAGAAACAATTACAGTATATTGAGACGCTAAAGGACTAAGCATCTTTCCATTAAATAGCGGATGATACAAAGTCAGGAACCAATCATTTTTATCCAAATCGGACTTAGTAGGAATAGCGGCAAAGAAACCCTTTGAATAGGAGCGCACGAATGAATGCCCTACAGTAGCGCTTTTATTCCATTCCCTGACAGTATTATTAATGCAATGCTGATCATACATACGTACACGTTCCACTTCATCAACAACTGCCCTGATTAAAGCTACCCAGGCCTCCGCGGAATACCTCGGGTTAAGCATAAGCATATTGATTTCACGGTCAGAAAGCCCTGAAGCATCAATGCCTAAGCGGTAAAGAAGATTATATCTGCGGACTTCGTAGGCGCGCAGCTGGAAAGGCCCCATACTATTCTTCCCGCCACCAGGGAAAAGCCCGCCTAAGGCGTCATTAATATGCCGCGGTAAAGCTATATTTTTGGGTCCATAACCATTTTTAACCTCGGTATCTGAAGAATTACGCGTCCTGTAGAATTTTATTGCCTCGTACAATGTATACCTTACATCATCGGCATCGATAAGATGGCTTGTGGCAACTTCCCAGGGAATCTGGAAGGCAACAGCTGCAATCTTTAACTGTTCAATTAACTCCGGAGGAACAAGCCGTAATTCACGGATGGGCTTAAGCAAAGCAACCGGCATAGCATGCAGAGAATCCGCCAGCGCCTGCTTGACTAGAACCATCTTGATTCCGCGCATAGCAAAATCTTCATATGGAATCGTATTCTCGTAATATAAACCCTGCATAAGATCGATCATCTTATAGTCCGGGAAATCTTCGTCTGATAAAAACTCCTGAGATTCTGTGGCGAGTAATTCATTACAAGCAGTATTTAACCGCCCCCGCAAAAGCCCGGTCAACATCTCTTCTTCGCTGCAGCTAAACGGAAATAGAGTATCCGGCAAAGAAACCCTTTCCTGATAATTGTCCGCCAACTGCTTTAACCGCTGCACCGCGTATATTTTATGCGCCCCAAATACCGCACGGGAATTCACCAGTAAGCGGACTTTTGCGCGATAAACTGTTTCGCGCACCGCGAATGAAGGAACGTTAATAATTTCAGGGTTAGAAATAAAATCTAAAAGCCGTTCAATTTCTTCAAGCGAACGGTAATCCGAACTTTCAACGCATACGGCAGCCAAATCCCTCAGGTATTCAGCCTGCATCAACGCATCCTGAACAGATAAATCAGGCTGGCCTAAAAGCTTGCGCGTATTTTCAAGCTCATCCTGCCAGGATAAAATCCTGATACGCATATCATTATTTATTTTTCTTTCGCGCTGCTGCCGCATTAATGATGGAAATGGATAACTGCGGGCTATGGCCTTTGCTTCATCCCCTACCCGGTAATAACCCAAGGAGTTTTCTAATATTTTTACAGAAACCAAACTAAGAATAATGCTCAGCCCAAAAATCATCCTGCGTTGCCATGCAAAATGAGGTATTAAGGAAATGGCGTAAAAACCAAGATTAATACCGCCGTGGATAATCAAAGATAAAGGGTTAGCTGCCGACCACCCCATAGCAAAACTAATAGCTGCAACCATGGCTGCTATAAGTGTATTAAGTAATGGCGCGCGGGTTCCTTTGAGCCGGAATATATTAAGTATTAAATCTAAAAGATGCCCCGACAAAAATATACCCCAGGCGGTAAACATGTTACCCCCCAGAAGAAAAGATAAAACATATGCAAGTACGCCCTCAAGCCACCAGGCAATTAATACAGGATAAACCTTTTTGAATGCCGCCTCGTTTTTAAAAATCCCGGGAAGGCGCTCTGCCCCAATAAACCATACCAGATCCCTCAGCCAATGCATTGTCGCGCCAATCTGAACTCTGCTTATCAACGGCGAACTGGCGTGGCCCAGATTAAAATTTTTATCTGCCTCGTACAATAACCATCTTAATTTTGAAAACTCCAATAATTTCTCCATGGCTTCAAAAGATAAACCCTCCTTCAAAGAAAGCTCTTTCAATCCACGGTAAATAAAAGGACTAATCCCATATTTCTGCCGCAAACCTGCCCAAATTTTCTTAAAAGTCATATCGTTATTAATATTAACCACTTGACCTGCCTGAACAATTTCGGCATCAAGCTCCATAAGGGGAACGCCTTTATCCGTAATAAAAGAAAATTGAACATACCCAAAAGCAACGTAACGACGAGATAATACTCTTTTCAATCTTGTCTCATAAGAAGCTTCAATCACTATCAAAATATCGGGTTTTATGCCTGAATTATTTAAATAATACGGACCCTCCAGCCCCTCGATTATGATAACCGCATCTGTTAAGTGGCTATACTCCTTAAACTTATCCTCAATCTTACATTCTTCTGCAGTGAGCATATCAGAACTAACCACGATGACATTCTTTTGAGTAGCTACCAAAGAGGCAAAAACGCTCTTACCTGCTCCAATTCTCCCCGTTACGCATATTATTATTTTCTTTTTACCTTCTGCCTTAAGATTATTAATTAAAGTTAAGGTACTCTTTAGCCCCCCTATTAAATCTTGTGCCGCACTGGAAGAATCTTGAATTACCGGAGAACTGACGTTTATTAGTAAAGAGAATTTATGCCCGAATATAAAATCATCGGGTATTTTTCTCCACTTCAGCGGAGACCTATCTAGATCCACGCCGATCGCCCTATATTTATTCACCGGGCCTTCAGGCTTATACAAGGTCCTGCCGAAATATTCATAATATTCAGCCATCTCTTTCCTTGTAGGCCGCCAGGCATTTCCGTTACTTTCCCTTATAAAACCTCTGCCCTTCAATCTGAAACCCCTTAATCCTCTTTTATTGTAGAGAAACGCCTTCTGAGAAAGCCTGAGATCCCAGAGCACATCAGGAGTACTCGGGTAATCATTATGGCTGCGTTTACCGTGTATTATTGCGTTCATTTTACCGTGCTTAGAAACCCAGCGAATATCCTCATTATGTACGGCAATCTCTCTTTCCCATCCCCGGTGGATTATTAAACCAACACCTTCTATGTCCAGGATATCCAACTCATAATCACGTATATTCTTCAACATCCTTAATTGTGACCTGTCAAGAAAATCCTCCTTCAGAATGACTTTCTCGTCCGCCATATATTTCGGAGAGACTAAATTCAGGGCGTCTTTAAAAGGAACACTGATAAGCGGCTTAAGAATAGCAAACGCATATTCAATTTTTGTCGGGTCTTCTGTAAAATATATTTCTTTGTTGCCGCAGGAAACAATAATACCGCCTTCAACCAAAGCAACCTTTATCCCGCTTACATCAAGCCTTAGGTGCTTAAACCATATAAAGGCGCCATAAAGATTGGGGTAATTTTGCAGTTTATGCTTTAATACCTGTAAACGCCTTGATGCTGATCTTGAATCAAATTTATTTAACGGAGAGCTTGAGCTGATATGTAATATAGAAGCTAATGAATGGATACCCGCGGTTAAAGACAAATGGCGCTCTTCCTTTATTAACGGGGATAGCTTAACAACCCCTGAACCCAGATAATCCGGATAAACAGATATTTCCCCCATCTCGCCTAAAACCATATCCATCTTTAAATGGGCCTTCTTAATAACCTTGCTCCAAAGATCATGTTTTTTATAAAAATACCTGCAGAAAATACCGTAACCGTTAATATTCAAATGCGTTGCTAAAGTGCCAAGTATGCGGATTAATTTTCTTGCGCTGATAAAATACCTGTAAACACCAGGGTCTTCAAACCATCTATGCTGGTAATCGTTGACCGGTTCCGGAGTATGCCATAAGATTTTATCGTATCTGCCCAGGCCGTCCAAACCATCATGGACAAAAACTCTAACCCGGGATTCATCCCATAGGCCGTTTATTTTAAGGTTATAGATAGTTAAGTTAACCGGATCGCTATTCAAATCTATGCTTGTAACATTGGCTCCCCTTAAAAGAGCGGCAATAGTATCTATTCCATTACCGCAACCGATTATCAGGACATCATCTCCGGGCCTGATTAAATCCGGGTTACTTTCCAGCGCGCGGATTAGACGAACACATTCAAAACATGGCTCTCCGTTATTTGATATCCTGGTCTCATAGACATATTGAGTATTAGTTAATACTATCTGCCTGCCTAATATCTTTATGTTTATAGTATTTTTTATGTATTCCGGAGCCCTTAAGCCAGAAGCCGCCGGCGAGCTGGCTAATTTCCCTGTATTATCAATGCCCTCTAATGCCTTTTTAAATATTTGGAATTCTTTTTCTGAAATCATTCCGTCTCTTACTCTCCACCGGTTTATTTTCAACGCTTCTTCTATTACATCTTTATCTGTCGATCTAAAAGGAAGGTGCATTAAAAATCCTGTCTCTTCGGCGCTTATAAGAACCACCGGACCCAACTCTGCTGGAGTAATATTAAAGAAATCGATATTCTTCACATTAAGATTGGCAAGCCTTTCTTTTAGCTGGAAACGCAACTCATCCGGTAAGCTTGTTTTGTAGCAAGGAGCATTAAAAGTCAGCCCCAATCTGGATGGCGAAAAACATTCATCGTGTTTAAATAGCTGCCCCCTGGGAAGTTCAAATGGCAGAAGAACACAACCCAGCCAACGATTACTATGAGGGATATAATAAAATGTCTGCCGCCCCGGGATCAAATATTTCCCATATCGGACTATACTAAGCGCCTGTTCTAACGGTGCCGCATGATAGACAGTTTCAATATCTGCTGCAGGTTGTAAACTTTGGGCTCCTTTGGCAAACTCGCTTAATAAAACCGCATATTCCTTCTTTCTATTTTTGGTAGTCACAGAAACTGCTGCAGGCCCCCTGGGTTCAAAGGATGCCTCGGGGATCTTAGTAATAAACCTTTCAATATCGCTACGCAATGATCTAGAATTTGTAGCCCACTCCCTTGAACAGAAACAAGGGAGAACGATAATCCTCTCGTCTCCGACATTTTCCTCTATCCAGCTGATTAATAATTCAAGCTCAGGAAAAACATAACGTTTAATATCTAGGCATTCTTTTGATGCAGTCGGCGAGCTGGACATGCCGGTCGATTGCGCAATTGCGCATGCCCCTTTTTTAAGTTCCGGGTATTCGTCCTGGGCCAAATATAGCCTCATAACCTCAGACTTAAATTCATTCATAACGCTCTTAACTGTCTCAAGCGGATATCCGGTTAATACAACAACATCTTCCGGCTCAAGCAAATCCTTTTTGTCGCTTTTGAGCCATAAGGTAATAATCTCTTTTTTAGTCTGGCTAGCTGATTTTAAAACCTCTCCCAAGAAAGAGGTAAACTCTAATTCCAGATAGTCGTAACTATTATCATGCACAACGTTGAGAAGGCTAAATTCTGGATTATTATGCGAAATATTTGCATCTAAAGATATGAGTGACGGCTGCTTTTCCAATAAACATTTTATCCAATAAGAATCAAACCCTAGATAATCTGCAAGTTCTTCCTGGGTGGGCAAACGGTCGAATTCATTAGTTAAATAAGCTGAGGCATCTAAAACAATTTCCCTGAGAGAACGGGGGCAGTATTTCATTTGTCCCATAACCCATAATTCTGCTTCGATAGCAGCTTTGCATCTTAGGGAGATTATGTTCTTCATCTCTTCCAAGCTGATGCCGGTTTTAAGGTTATCAATGAGGGCTGATATCGGAAGATATACTACTCCAACAAGCTCTGCCAAGCTTAATCTATTATATTTATACTGATTGATGATCTCTGTGGCTAACGGAACAAGCTGACTTTTAACTTGCCCTAAAACCATCCTATTACCGTTAGCCCCGCTTAACATTTCTTCAATCATTTTTCCCGTATCAAGCGAAGCTAATCTTTTCAGGTCCCTGCTCAATCTATAGTCATAGGAATACCTGGATTGCCTTGTCTCTTCCTTCCTAAGCTTTGCTTCTTTTTTCTTGCGCTTCGCTTCTTTTTTACGGAATTCCCTATTTGTAAGTAAACGGACAATCGTCTCCGATTTTAGATAGACTAAACCCCTGAATTTACTCCAGTGTATATCCGCTAAACCATCGTTCTTAAGCAGATCCTTTACTCCGGATAAAGTGTTATACACTTTTCGGGCAGTCAAAGGACGCTTGCCTGCGGGGCGAGGATGGTTTACCGTTAATAAATCATCCGGGAATTTAAAACCGAACTCCGCAAAAAGCCTGTCTTTAGCTTCCCGCTGTTCCTTCTTTTCTATCTCTAATTTATCTGAAAGGCTTTGTTTTCGGGCAATAACTTTATCCGCATCGGCTCTAGTGAGATAAGAAATCGGGATGTTGATCCAATTCGGATACTCAGCTACAAAATTTCTCACTCTTAAAAGAAGCGTTCCGGGAGAAATATAATGCCCACCCTGGCGGGGCATACGGCAGGATAATGGCAAGCTGTCATAGGATATCCTATAACTGAGAAATAATTCATCCTTAGCTGCCTGATTTAAGATTTCCTTGATTCTTATTATTTCCCGGCGCTTATTATAGGCTTCCCGCAGTTTAGAAATAATTGTATCAACGCTATAACTAACCAATAATTTCAAAGTAACATTGTAATTGTCAATTTTCTCTTTCTCTAACCTATTGAATACTGCCTTTGACTTCTCTAGCAGAAAAGAAAGCCTTACGTTGTCCAATGGATTATTGAATATCTGGTAGATCTGGCCTTCCAGCCTCTTTCTGGCATCTTCAAGATTCTGGTTCTCCCTATATTTTATTCTTTGTACCCTGCCGCCTATCTGCTTTCTGTTATGTCTTTGCCAGAGATTAGCAATAATCCTATCCACTTTGGCATGTAACAACAGTTGCAGAGAAATTGAGTAATTATCTATTCTTTCTTTCAGTAGTTCACTGAAAAGGACCTCAAGTTTATTTAAAAAGAAGGAACGCCTTTTGGTATTTTTATCTCCACGGAACCTATTGCGGATTTGTTTTTCCAGGCTCTTCCTTGCTTTTTCCTGGCCCCCAATATATTTTTTCTTTAATTCAGCCACAATTGAAGCTACGCTTTTTTTAAGAAATAGGTTATTTGAAATCCTAACGCTGGTTAATCCTATATTTTCCAGTTCTGCTTGAAGCATTTTTCTTTTATAATACAACTTTGAAGGAGATCTATAACGAGATTGGTCTTCTGGATCTCGGTAATAAGGCGGGATGTGGCTGTCATTATAATAATCAATCCCAAAATCCTTATTGAGCAGCCTGATATAATCTTCTTCGCTAAGAACCGGACCGGTGTATCTTTTATTTGTTTTCTGTAATAAAGCGATAATTGACTGGTTGCCATGCCTAATCAACATATCTGGCGTAATCTTCCGGTAATCAAGTCCAAGTTCACCAAGTTGCTCTTTTAAACTCTTTAACCTGCTATATAGCCTGCCGATTGTTAAATGGGCTTTTAAACTAGGGCACTCATCATAGTTAATCCCGAATTCGCCCAGGACCCACTCTTTAAACTTTTTCTCCTCCTTGCTCTTAATGTCCCTTTCTTTTAGTATGCCAACGATAGAAATAACGGTCTTCTCAAAAAGAAATGTGATTGGGACTTTAATTTCGGTTATACCTAAACTTCCAAGCTCTTTTTGAATTAATGCTCTTTTTGTGTATAATTTCGATGGTAACACCGAATGCCTACCTGTTAAATAGCGTGAAGAAAGACGGTTATAATCGATCCCAAAATCATCCTTGAGTAATCTGATATAATCCTTTTCGGTAACCGGCGAGCTGGCTATTCTATTCTCTTCTAAGAATCCACAACGCTCCACTTCTCTGGCTATATCATCATATTCAAGGCTGCTTAAGTCCGAGTATCCAAAGATGCTGTTGATAAGGCCTGTTAATTGTGATTTCTGCAGCCAGGCATTCTCAAAATTTAACAGGCCTCTATCGGGAAAATAGTAACCGTTCTTATAGAAAAGGTCGGTATCTCCGACATTTCTCAATATCCCATCCAAGCAAAGCCTGCTGTTACCAATGTGTAAATCTGTATATACACCATCTCCAAAATAATAACCGCGCCTGATAAGGCGATCTATGGTCCTTAAAGAATCGCGGGTAATATTTTTTGCCGTAGCGCCCACCCGCTGCATATATAATTGATTGATATTAGGATTGTCATATTGTTCAGTCAGGCGGCGTCCGTCAATATAGTCATATACAAAAACCAAAAGAGGTTCTTCTTGTGTGTATGCCCCGACTTCCCCATACGCCTCTGTCTGGGTAACTTCGGGATATTCTGCCATAAGGAGAGTTTTAATAAACCCGGAGTCTTTGCCATAGCAATCTTGCATCTCTTGCGAAACAAAAAAGCGCTGCTTCCAATACAAGTGCCTGTTCAACCTTCTCTCCCCGGGCATAAAAAGCTCCACTTTTGAGCCAACCACCCCATTTTTCATCGTAAAGAATATATGCCTGCGGAAAGATTCGCTTAATGGGGTTACATAAAGGTCTCCTTCCAAATGAATATAGATGCCATCCCTTAAGGCGCATTCAAAAAGCGTATAGGCGGAATTGTTCGCATCTTCTTCCGAAAGAAAAGGATAGGGATAAAGCAACCGTAAAAAGCTTAATAAAAGAATAAGCAAACAGGTTTTCTCATTATCCTTAAGGATGCGCAGCAACCCCGGGAATTCCCTTCTCAAAAAATCATAACTTCCTCTGTCGGCATATATTATCTCGGCATCCTCTAACCCCTGCCCTGCAAAATTAAAGTTCTTCACCAAGGATTGCGTAAACCAAGAATTGTTGAATATCCTGCCAATGATATGCTTGACATAAGATAAAGCCTCATCATGGTAAGAAATGCGCCAGCCGTTTACGGTGCTATTCGCAGGAAGTTTTGCTGTTTGATCAAGGGAAAAATTTAAGGCGCTCAACAAAGATTTACTTTGAATAAGTGCCGCTATGTCTTCTCCGCTATCCATGGCATCGGAAAGGTCTTTCAGTATATTTAAAATCTCCATGCCGGGATTATCCTTTGTGAGGGTTGAGAGCGAAAATCCATAATGGTCGGCTGGGCTAAATAGCTTATCCATAATACTAACAACCTCTGGATATTGGGACCTTGTTTGCCGATCAGCTTCCTGGTGGGATAATTTACGGATAATTTCAAGGTATTCGTGGGAAACAATGGTTTCTAAAACAAGATTAAGATTGGCAGAATAATTATCAAAAATAATCCATAATAACTTAGTATCGGAAAAATAAATCTCTAAAACCCCTCTTTCACTTACAATACCCCAGATAAATCCTTGAGGAGGAGCGCGGGGAATCTGTTCAGTAAAATAAAAAAATCTTACGGGCATCCCCATAAATTTATTAAACATCCCGTTAAATTCATTGAGCGGGGCATAACATCCCGCCGCCTTTAATGTCCATATTTCCTGAATATGTCTCTTGTTTAAATTACCGAAATAGCCAATTTGGTTCTGCCTATTTGCATCATCTTTATTCTTTACCGGCGAGCTGGCAGGGCTATCTACCTTACCGGATACTTTTATAATAAGCTCATAAATAGATTCTTCTCTGCTGATTTCATCTATGTCAAACTTTTCCAGATCAAACTTTAGCCCTAATGACTTAAAAATTATCATTTCCTTAAACATAACAGTAAGCATCCCATAAAAATTGTTCCAATCATCCTTGCTTTTTGCAAATACGAAGAATTCAACAACCCTGACAAAATTAGATGCATATGGGCCTATAAAATCAATCTGTGATCCATTCAGCCGGGCTAAATTTTCCATGGCATCTGTCTGGTTGATAGCCTGATTTATCTGACTCCTGAATTCAAGATCAGTAATATCTTCCGGGTCAACCAGATCCATCTTGATAATTGCCGTTGGCCCATGGCTGAATCCGCCTATATAATATGTGCCTTCGGGAATAACGCTGCAGAAAAGCTCATCCAGAAGCAATTTATCTTCCTGTCCAAGCTTTAAGAAAGATGCCAAAATAATAGAGCTATCCTCATTGGCTTTTTTCCAATCCTGTAATGAGAAATAAAGACGGAATTCTTTGCCTGGAAGATTGGATTTCCCCTTAGATTCTCTCAACTGCAATGGCGAGCTGATGGCGGGAACAAAAGGATGCGGCTTAGTTTTTTCTGCGATCAAACCCGCCGCTCCAAGATAACCTTTAGGAGCAAATAAGAAATCATTAACCTGATAGCCTTCTGATTCAAACATCCTCCTGGCCCTCTGAAACTCCTCCCGGTGGGGAGCTTCTATAGACATGCTTAAATATCCGGTATTAATAACTAAATCAAAACCCTTATATCCAATGATAGTTTCCAGTGAGTCCCTGTTAGCGCTTCCATAATGCCTCCAAGGCCCCATATTTAATAATCCTATTAGGTTATCGGCACTCTGGAATTTCCGCAGGAAACTACTAATCAGTTCTTTTTGGTTCAAATTCGCGTTAAGAATATAAAAATCAACCCCTTCTATCCATCCGTGTTCTTTCAGAACAACTCGTGCAAAACTGACATC
>Ga0172375_10006289_pt1 | contig 16746 bp, 13 predicted proteins | sample LakKiv1m_FD_114537 | JGI IMG/M metagenome (GOLD analysis project Ga0172375, IMG submission 114537) | Freshwater microbial communities from Kabuno Bay, South-Kivu, Congo - kab_092012_11.1m | ecosystem: Environmental > Aquatic > Freshwater > Lake | place: Democratic Republic of the Congo...
CTCCTGGCCCTTATATATACTTCACAGAAGAAATTTGACGAAGCGACCAAAGAATACGAAGAGATATTAAAGTCAGAGCCGGATGACCTGGCGACACTGACATCCCTGGCAGATCTTTATATAATCGGCCAGGATATGGACAGGGCCATAAAGATATATGAAACCCTTGCCCTGGAAAAAAAAGATTCTCCTGTAATATATTTTAATCTCGGCATAGTATACGCCAGGGCAGGGAGGGTTGAAGACGCTATAAAGGCTTTGGAAAAAGCTGTTGAGCTAAAGCCTGATTACCTGGAATCCCACCTGGGCCTTGCTGTGCTTTTTGAAATCCAGAACAAGAGAGACCATGCGCTTATGCATTATAAAAAGGCCATTGATTTAGACCCTGCTAACAGCAGGGTGTATCATCAATTGGGGCAGCTTTATTTTGAGATGGATGAAAAAGAGGAGGCTGTAAAACAATACGAGAAGGCAATAAACGTTAATCCTGAAGATGTGGATGCCTATATACAGTTAAGTTATATATATGTTGCGATGAAAAATATGGATCAGGCGATAGATATTTTAAAAAAGGCGCTGAAGCTGGAAAAGAGGCAGGCGGATAGCCATCTTGCTATAGCGTTTTGTTATTCTGAAAAAGGGGATAAGGTTAAGGCAATCGAGGAATACAAAAAAAGCATAGAGATAGAACCTTTTAACGCGAAGGCGTATTTTTATTTAGGGGCTGTGCTGGAAGAGACAGGCCAGAAAGACGAGGCTGTGCTTAACCTGAAGCGCTCTATAGAATTAGATCCCGAAGACCCTGAGGCGTTAAATTATTTAGGTTATATGTATGCGGATAGCGGCCAGAATCTTGAAGAGGCTGAGGCCCTTATAAAAAAGGCGCTTGAGCTTAGCCCGGGAAACGGCGCTTACATAGACAGCCTTGGATGGGCCTATTTTAAAAAAGGCATGTTTGATGACGCGAAAAAGGAGCTGGAGAAGGCAAAGGAAATAATAGGCGAAGACCCTGTTATTTACGATCATCTGGGGGATGTCTATTTAAAGACAGGCAGTTTAGATAAGGCTAAAGAGGCGTGGGTTAAATCGCTGGGGCTGGAAGATAACAAAAAAATCAGGGACAAATTAGAGGCATTAAAAGCCGGCAATAAACAATAAATTTTAAACAAAGGATTTTTATGATTAATAAGGTAAGTATAAGCGAACTAAAAAATATTGCCAGGGAAACAAGGATCGAAATTGTCAAAATGTTAAGCTGCGCCGGGTCAGGCCATACAGGCGGGTCACTATCTATGGTAGAGCTTCTTGTGGGGCTTTATTTTTATAAATTTAAATGCGATCCCTCGAGGCCGCTTTGCGATACGAGAGATATATTTGTCCTGTCAAAGGGCCATGGCTGCCCTGCTTTATACGCGGTCCTTGCGAGGATGAATTTTTTTGACAAGAATGAGCTTTGCACTTTGAGGAAGATAGGCACGCGGCTCCAGGGGCATCCTCAAAGGGGTTTGCCTGGGGTGGAGATATCGAGCGGGTCGCTGGGGCAGGGGCTTTCTATTGCCAATGGTTTTGCGCTTGGCTCAAGGCTGAATAATGAGCCAAGGCGGATATACTGCCTGATGGGAGATGGGGAGCTTGACGAGGGCCAGGTTTGGGAGGCGGCTTTGACCAGCGCGCATTACAGATTAGACAGCGTATGCGGCATAGTAGATAATAATGGGTTTCAGATAGACGGAAAGGTAGAGGATGTTAAAGGCCTGGAGCCATTGAAGGCAAAATGGCAGGCGTTTGGGTGGGAGGCTTTTGAGATAGATGGCCACAATATAGAAGAGGTGATAGATGCCTATGACAGGGCAGAAAAGGTGAAAGGAAAACCGAGCGTTATCATAGCGCATACTGTAAAAGGCAAGGGTGTCTCGTTTTTTGAAAATAAGAATAAATACCATGGGGTAGCGCCTAATAAAGATGAATTGGAAAAGGCTATTAAGGAACTGGGGGGTTAAAAGGAGATAGATGGAAATTAAAATGAAACCAACAAGAGATGGATTTGGCGAGGGCCTGGTAGAGCTTGGCCAAAAAAGGGATGATATAGTAGTGCTTTCTGCTGACCTGACAGAATCAACCCGCGCGGCGTGGTTCAAGGAGAAATTTCCTGAAAGGTTTTTCTCGATGGGCGTAAGCGAGCAGGATATGATGGGCACTGCGGCAGGCCTGGCGCTTTCAGGCAAGGTGGCTTTTGCCTGCACATTCGGGGCATTCGCATCAGGCAGGGCATGGGACCAGGTAAGGGTCTCTCTCGCTTATATGGAGACAAACGTTAAGATTGTCGGGACGCACGGCGGGATATCAGTCGGAGAAGACGGGCCTACTCACCAGGCAAACGAAGAGCTTGGCCTTATGAGGATATTGCCTAACATGACAGTTATAATTCCTTGTGACGCGATAGAGGCGAAAAAGGCAACGATCGCAAGCGCTTCATGCCCTGGGCCTGTATATCTGAGGCTCGGGAGAAGCGGAGTGCCTGTTATAACAAAAGAAGAGGATAATTTTCAGATAGGGAAAGCTGATCTGTTAAAAGACGGGTCAGATGTTACTATCATAGCCTGCGGGGTAGAGGTGTATGAGGCGTTATGCGCTGCTAAGGCGCTGAAAAAAGAAAATATATCGGCCAGGGTTATAAATCTTCATACGATCAAGCCTATAGACAGGGATATTATTATCAAGGCTGCGAAGGAAACAGGCGCAATTGTTACTGCGGAAGAGCATGCAGTAGCCTGTGGAATGGGCAGCGCGGTTTCTGAAGTGGTGTCCCAAAACTTACCTGTGCCTATGGAATTTATAGGAGTTCATGATAGATTTGGGGAATCAGGAGATCCGAAGGAGTTGTTCAAACTCTTTGGCTTGACAGCAGATGATATTGTTAAATCTGCAAAAAAGGCGCTCAATAGAAAGAAACAGGCCTAAGGTTAAGGTGCTTTGCTAACTTTACAAATGGTGCATGGCACGATTTGTAAAGTTAGCAAGAAAATAGATGCGTGAAATTAGAGTTTTTGCTCCTGCAAAGCTAAATCTTTATTTAGATGTTATAGAAAAGCGGCCTGATGGATTTCATAATATAGAAACGATCTTTGAAAAGATAGACCTGAAGGACGAGATAATAATAAAAGAAAAAGGCTCGAGCCTGAAGGTCAGGGCTACCCCGCATGTCTGCGGCCATGGCAATAGCAATCTTGTATATAAAGCCGCCAGTGCGCTGTCTAAAGAATCAGGCGTCAGATTAAACCTGGACATAGAGATTAAAAAGCGGATCCCTGTTTCAGCAGGCCTGGGGGGTGGTTCAAGCGATGCCGCGTCTGCCCTTAAAGCAATAAATGAGATGTTCAAGCTTAGCCTGCCTGAAAAAAAGCTTTTCTCCATAGCCCTGGATATTGGCAAGGATGTGCCGTTTTTCATGCTGGAAGAGCCTTGCGCTATTGCAAAAGGGACAGGGGAACTGTTAGAAAAAGTTAATTTAGCCAAAGATCTTTTTCATATATTGATAAAACCTCCTATCTCGCTTTCAACCAGGATGATGTATGAGAGGATAGACAGGCGCAGAAATGTTCGCAGGCCGCGTTCTCTTAAAGGAGCGCTTAAGGCCCTGAAGGATATGGATGTAAAAGCGCTTGAGAGGAATTATTATAATATTTTTGAAAGCGTTCTAGCGAGAAGCAGTGTCTATATAAGCGCCGCAAAGTCTTTGTTAGCCGATAAAGGGGCAGGCCGCAGCCTTCTCTCAGGGAGCGGGCCAACAGTATTTTGCACTTTTGACAATAGAGAAGACGCCGAGGCGGTTTTTAGAAGGCTGCCTAAAAATACAAACCCAGTCGTATTTTTAGCGAAGACTTGCAAATGAGAAAAGGATTAGATAAAAAAAGTCCCTCGGCGCATCGAGCATGATTTAGGGCGCCTCGGGATCAAATTTTGCTTCGGATAGAAGAGATCCCTAGCGGCACAGAATAAAGATATGGTCGCTCGGGATCAATTTTTGCTTCGTCCCGCCCTTTTTTGGGCGGGCTTGCTAAGAAGACTTGCTAAAAGGGCGGGGCTTCGCAAAAATTGGGAGGCGGGCATGGAAATAACAGAGGTCAGGATTTTCTCAAAGGAAGACGCAAGCGGCAAGCTAAAGGCATACGCTACTATTACAATTGACAATGTGTTTGTAGTAAGGAATATAAAAATTATAGAAGGCAAGACAGGGCTTTTTATCGCGATGCCATCGCGTAAGATAAAAGAACCCTGCCCCAAGTGTAATCATAAAAACACAATCCACAGTAAATTCTGCAATGAATGCGGGTCTCAACTTCCAGCCTATATTCATTCCGCTGCTTCTTTATCTCCCGAGGCAGAGCACGATTTAAGGCAGGCCGAGCATAAGGACATAGCGCACCCTATTACTATACAGGCGAGAGAGTATATACAGAAAAAAATCCTGGATGCGTATCAGGCGGAGAAGGCAAAGCAGCAAGGGCTGTAGTATATGAATTTAGCCCCTCGCGAAACAGAGCAAAGATATGGTCCCTCAGCGCATCGAGCATGATTTGGAGTGCCTTGGGATCAAATCTTTGCCAAAGGCAAAAAATTGGGACGTCGTCCAATGGTAGGACTCGAGAATTTGGATCTCGCTATTGTGGTTCGAATCCACACGTCCCAGCCAAAATTTTTGCCTATTCGGCAAAAATTTTGATCCCGAGCGACCCTTAGTTCACTCTATGTCGCGAGGGACCAATTTTCGAAAGAACATTGTCATATCATTTGCACATGTTAACATTATTTGAATATAAAAAATTATGATATTTTCCGAAAAAGAGATAAAGAATATAAGAGGGCTTTCTGCCCAAGAGGCGTCTCTGAGGCTTAAACGGGATGGATATAATGAGCTTACGTCATCTCAAACAAGAGGGGTATTGAAGATTGTATTTGAGGTGTGCAAAGAGCCTATGTTTGTACTTCTGGTTATATGCGGGGCCCTCTATTTTATTCTGGGAGATGTTGGAGAGGCTATAATGCTTCTCGGGTTTGTTTTTGTTGTTATGGGCATAACTGTTTACCAGGAAGGCAAGGCTGAAAAGGCAGTAGAGGCATTGAGGGACCTTTCAAGCCCAAGGGCCCTGGTTATACGCGATGGCGCGCAGAAAAGGATACCTGGCAGAGAAGCTGTAAAGGATGATATTATTCTGGTGAGAGAGGGGGACAGGGTGCCTGCGGATGCTGTTTTATTGTGGGGGATTAATATGACAGCTGACGAGTCTCTCTTGACCGGCGAATCTTTGCCTGTGCGCAAGAAACCATCAAATAATATTACGGAAGATTCCAGGAGGCCTGGCGGGGATGATTCGCCATTCATATTTTCAGGGACATTGATTGTCCAGGGCCAGGGTATAGCGAAGATCTTTGCTGCTGGGACGAACACTGAAATGGGCAAGATAGGAAAGGTTTTAGGCTCAATAGAGGAAGAGAGGACATTTCTTCAAAATGAAACAGGAAAATTAGTTAAGAGTATTTTTATAGCGGCTGTCGCGCTTTGTCTTGCGGTGGTTGTAGCTTACAGGTTTACAAGAGGTGATTGGCTGCACGGCATATTGTCAGGGATTACCCTGGCTATGGCTATGCTGCCAGAAGAGTTTCCTGTGGTTTTAACTATATTTTTAGCACTTGGCGCCTGGCGTTTATCCAGGAAAAATGTCCTGACAAGAAAGGTCTCAGCTGTTGAGATACTTGGGTCTTCCACTGTTTTATGCGTGGATAAGACAGGCACATTGACCAAGAACAAAATGTCTATTAAAAAAATTTTTGATGGGAGGAATTTTTTTGATATTGTCTCAGGTAGAGAACAGTTTATGCCTGAAACATTTCATAAGCTGATAGAATTCGGGATACTTGCCAGCAAGAAAGATCCGTTTGATCCCATGGAGAAGGCATTGGAAGAGCTTGGAAATAAGGCACTTTACGATACAGAGCATATCCATTTAGACTGGCCGCTTATAGAGGAATATCCGCTTTCAGAAAAGATGTTGGCGCTTTCACATGTCTGGAAGACAGAAAACGGGAAAGGGTATCTTATCGCTACAAAAGGCGCCCCAGAGGCCATAGCGGATTTATGCCATTTTAGCGTGGCAGAAAAAGAAGAACTTTTCGGGAATGTTCATGTAATGGCGAGCGAAGGGCTTCGGGTATTAGGAGTTGCCAGAGCCTCTTTTGAGAAACACAATCTTCCAAAATCCCAGCATGATTTTGATTTTAAATTCATAGGTTTAATCGGCCTGGCGGATCCTATCCGTGATAATGTGCCTGACGCGTTAAGGGAGTGTTACGAGGCAGGCATACGCGTGGTTATGATAACAGGTGATTACCCTGTCACAGCCCAGCGTATCGCTAAGGAGATAGGGCTTAAAAATTCTGACAAGATCATTACAGGGCCTGAAGTGGAAAAGATGAGTCTTGATGAATTAAAAGAAAGGATTCAGGGGGTCAATATCTTTTCCAGGGTAGTGCCTGAGCAAAAATTATTGATTGTTAACGCGTTAAAGGCAAACGGCGAGACAGTCGCCATGACAGGTGATGGGGTTAATGACGCCCCTGCCCTTAAGGCCGCCCATATAGGGGTTGCCATGGGAGAGCGCGGCACAGATGTCGCGCGGGAATCTTCCGATATAGTGCTTTTAGACGATGATTTTTCTTCCATAGTTGAGGCTGTTAGGCTTGGGAGAAGAATTTTTGATAATCTTAAAAAGGCCATGGCTTATATTATAAGCGTTCATGTACCTATAGCCGGAAGCGCTTTAATCCCGATCTTATTCGGGTGGCCTATTGTATTATATCCTGTCCATATCGTTTTTCTGGAACTTATAATTGATCCTGCCTGTTCAGTTGTATTTGAATCCGAGACTGCTGAAAAAAATATTATGAATCGCAAACCTCGAGATTTCAAGGAATCTCTCTTTGGCAAAAAGATGCTTATATTAAGCCTGTTACAGGGGCTGTTTTCTCTCATTGTTGTTATGGCTGTTTTTAAGATAGCGCTGAATCTCGGCCAGGCAGAAAGCGGGGCCAGGACTCTGGCATTTATTACTTTAATAGCCTCTAATATATGCCTGATCTTGACTAACCGCTCATGGACCAGGACTATTATAGCGTCTCTTTCGGTTTACAATAAGGCCTTGCCAGGCGTGATAATCGGCGCAGGCGCGTTTCTATGCCTGATCCTTTCTGTGCCATTTTTACAAAGGTTGTTTCATTTTGGAAAGATACACATGATAGATTTTTTTATCTGTTCAGGTATTGGCATTTTAAGCGTTGTGTGGTTTGAATTTTTAAAATTTATATTTAATAAAATGGATATGGATCTGATGAAGTAATACTAAAAAATATGGCCTTTTCGCCTGGCAGGTGGCCTTGGCTGCAATTCATAATAATTCTTGATGTTTAATTTCTTGTCGCATATAATAACCATGTTTAAATTTATAGGCAGATTAATAATTTGTATATAACTTAAGGAGGAAAGATATGGAAAGAAAAAGGATTTTAATAATATGCTTTTTTCTAACAGGGCTATTGTTAATATTATCCGCTAATAATTTATACGCAGATTTAAAAGATAAAAATGCAGAGGTCTATCTTAAAAATGGAGATAAGGTAACAGGCACAATTAACGCAGAAGAGCAAGGCAAGGTCATAATGACAAGCCTGTCCTTAGGAAGCCTGTCAATACCAAGAGAAGCTATTGATAAAATTGTTACTGAAGAAGATAAAAAAGCCGCTGAAATGGCTAAAGAGGCTGAAAAGCCATGGAAAAAGAGATATAGCCTTAGGCTATAGCCAGAGTAATGGAAACACAAAGAAGACCACTTCCAGTGTGGATTTAAATGCTGCCAGAAATACAGAAAAAGATGAAATTAACTTGAGAGGCAATATCTTCTATTCTTCTTCAAATAACAGGATGGATAGCCAGAAATGGTATACAATGGGCAGATATGGCTTGAAGCTTGCTGATAAGCGATGGGTTAATTTTTATAAGCTTGAAGTTGATCATGATAGATTTGCTAATATCAGCGTTAGGGCTATTCCTTCCGCCGGCTTTGGATACTGGTTTTCTGATACACCTGATTGGAAGGCTATGACGGAGCTCGGCATAGCTATGGCGCATACAGATTATCTCGATACCACCAAAACTACAAACGAGGCAATGATTGTCCCGAGAGCTTTCTTTGATAAAAGGCTTTTTAAGGAGGCCCATCTTACAGAAGATATAACTGTTTATCCGTTATTGAAAGACGCTGGGGATTACAGGCTTCACTCAGAAACTGTTTTCAGCAACCCTGTTAGCAAGCAATTATCTTTGCGTATTAGCTTAATAGAGGATTATAATTCAAAGCCATCCGCCAGTAAGAAAAAGACAGATTCTCAAATACTATCCTCATTAAATTATTCTTTTTGATAGATATAGCAGAGGGAGGGAAGCATGACAGAGATATTACAGGAAAAATGGATGAAGGGTGTTGCAGTTACAACAACTGTCCTCGCTGTAATGACCGCGATAGCAGCTTCGCGTGGAGCGGCCTGCGTAGCTAAAACCCAGCTTTTGACTGCGATTGAAGGCAGTAAATGGGCGTATTATCAGGCTAAAAGCATAAAACAAAATTTAGCGGAAACACAGCAAAATGCCTTTGAAGTTGAGATGCTCGGAGCTGTAAGCGCAGAACAAAAGGCGCTTTTTGAAAGCAAATTAAGTATAGCCAAATTAGAAATCGAGCGCTACGGTAAAGAAAAAAATGCCATAAAACAGGAGGCGGAGGCTGTAGGAGTGGAGAATGGGCTACTTAGCAAGAAATCCAACAGGTTTTCTGTCGCTATAGTTTTTTTTCAGATAGGCATTATGCTTTCATCAGTGAGCGCTCTTATTAAAAGAAAAGACATGTGGATAGTAGGCCTTATTTTTGGGGTAATAGCTACTGTTTTTCTGATAAACGGCCTTTTCCTTAAACCCCTATTTTTCTAAAATACCACAATCACGCACCTTGTCCCGCTGCGTCGGCGAGCAAAGCCCGCCGATGCAGCGGGACAAGGCTCAGAGAACTGCATGTATATTTTTCTTGACAAAATTTTTTATTATGTTATAATCTATATCAAGTTAATCATGATTATATAGATTAGAGGTTTGAGATGAAGATAACTTATAAAGGTGATTATAGTTTAAAAGCTGTCCTTAGTTTAGCCCTGCACTATAATAAAGGAGTGCTGCCTATACAGGAGCTTGCTAAAAAAGGCGATATCCCATTCAAATTTTTAGAGCAGATACTTCTGACTCTTAAAAAAGGCGGTTTTGTTGATAGTAAGCGCGGCATAGATGGCGGATATTTTTTAGCCAAACCTCCTGAAACTATAACAGTTGGGGACGTGATAAGATTTATTGAAGGCCCGATTGAGCCTGTTGCGTGCGCCAATAAAGAAAATTATGATGGATGCAGGGATTTCCCGTATTGTGTATTTAAGGACATCTGGAGCAATGTTTATACAGCTACATCCTTGGTTGTGGATACCATAACGTTCGCTGAGCTTGTTAGAAGGGCTGAGAATTTAAAAAATAATAATGTGAATATATCTTATTCTATTTAGGCCCCTCGCGACATAGAGTGAAGGCAGGGTCGCTCGGGGTCAAACTTTGCCGAAGGCAAAATTTGGGAGGCGGAATATGGCAAAGATTTATGATAATATTACGGAGCTTATAGGAAGCACTCCTTTGTTGAGATTGAATAAAATAAAACATGGGATAGAGGCTGAAATCCTGGTAAAACTGGAATTCTTTAACCCCTGCTCCAGTGTAAAAGACAGGATAGGCTTTGCGATGATAAAAGACGCTGAAGAGCGAGGTGCGCTGAAACCGGGCGGGACTATTATTGAGCCGACAAGCGGTAATACCGGCATAGCGCTTGCTTTTATAGCGGCTGCGAGGGGTTATAAGCTTATAATTACAATGCCGGATACTATGAGCCTTGAACGCAGAAGTATACTTAGATTATTTGGGGCTGAAATAGTATTAACGCCTGGAGAAAAAGGTATGAGAGGCGCTATTGAAAAAGCAGAGGAACTTTTAAAAAATATAAAAGGCACGTTTATGCCGCAGCAATTTAAGAATCCTGCGAATCCAAATATACACAGGGCTACTACTGCGCAGGAGATATGGAAAGATACTGATGGTAAAGTCGACATACTGGTTTCTGGAGTTGGGACAGGTGGCACTTTGACTGGCATAGGCCAGGTGTTAAAAAAACAAAGGCCAGGCTTTAAGGTTATAGCTGTTGAGCCGTTTGATTCGCCAGTCCTTTCCGGAGGTAAACCCGGTCCTCACAAGATTCAGGGCATAGGCGCTGGGTTTGTGCCGGATATCCTGGACAGGTCTATTGTAGACGAGGTCTTTAAGGTTAAAAATGAAGAGGCTGTTAATACTGCGAAGCAACTCGCAAAAGAAGAAGGGGTGCTGGCAGGTATTTCAGCAGGGGCTAATGTATTTGCTGCGCTGGAAGTCGCGAAAAGACCTGAAAATAAAGGTAAGACGGTACTAACTATAATATGCGATACAGGAGAGAGGTATCTCAGCACTGATATGTTTAAATTTTAGAAAGGAGTGGTGAATAACTATGGCAAAGACAATCAAAGAAATCAATGAGAAAATTAAAGAAGGCAAAGCGGTTATTGTAACAGCAGAAGAGATTATAGGCCTTGTAGAGAAAGACGGGGTTAAGAAGACAGCCGAGAGGGTTGACGTAGTGACCACAGGGACATTTGGCCCAATGTGTTCTTCCGGCATCTATTTTAATACAGGCCATTCAAAGCCCAGGATAAAAATGGGCGGCGGGCACGTTACCATTAATGATGTGCCTGTGTATACAGGTTTTGCGGCGGTCGATTTATACTTAGGCGCTACCGCTATCCCGGATGATGATCCGAGGAACAAGGTATACCCTGGAGAATTTAAATATGGAGGGGCGCATGTAATAGAGGAATTAGTGGCTGGCAAAGATGTTGCTCTTAGGGCGTCAGCTTATGGCACAGACTGTTACCCGCGAAAAAAATTAGAGACCTTAATAAATATCAAAGATCTTAATGAGGCAGTATTGTTTAACATAAGAAATGCCTATCAGAATTATAACTGCGCAGTTAATTTGTCTAACAAAATGATTTATACATATATGGGCGCATTAAGGCCGAATATCGGAAATGCCTATTATTGTTCAGCAGGCCAGATGTCGCCTTTATTAAATGACCCGCACTATAAGACAATAGGCATTGGGTCTAAGATTTTCCTTGGCGGAGGCATCGGATATGTAGCCTGGCAGGGCACTCAGCATTCGCCTACTGTGAAACGCAAAGACACCGGCATTCCCCAGGCCCCTGCAGGCACCCTGGCTGTAATAGGAGACCTGAAGCAGATGAAGCCAGATTATCTGGTGGGCACTACGTTCCAGGGTTATGGTGTTACCCTTACAGTTGGCATAGGGGTCCCTATACCTATATTAAATGAAGAGATCTGCAAGTTTACAGCAGTAAAAGATGAAGATATATGGACGCAGATAGTTGATTATAGTGAGGCATACCCTAATTGTATACCTGGGAGCCTGGGAGAAGTTAATTATGCCCAGCTAAAAAGCGGGAAGATTACAGTAAAGGGAAAGGATGTTCCTGTTGGATGCCTTTCCAGTTATTCTAAGGCAGTTGAAATAGCTGAAGAATTAAAATCCTGGATTAAGAAAAAAGATTTCCTGCTTACAGAGCCTGTTGCTCCTATACCTGGGTCAGAATCAGGCGTTGCTTTTAAGGCTTTGAAAGAAAGGCCTATAGAATAAAACACAAAAAGGTACATGATTGCGTAAATTTTGTACCTTTTGTAACTCTAACTTTACAATTCGTGCTATGCACCATTTGTAAAGTTAGAGAATATATGTGTGTGTATAAAAATGGGAGGGTATAATGAAAGAGAAGGTTGAGAAGGCAATAGATAAGATAAGGCCGTTTTTACAGCAGGATGGCGGAGACATAGAGCTTGTAGATGTAAAGGATGGTGTTGTAAAGGTAAAGCTCAAAGGGGCATGCGGTTGCTGTCCGATGTCTCAGATGACGCTTAAAAATGGGGTTGAAAGGGCGTTAAAAGAAGAGATCCCTGAGATAGTAAGCGTAGAAGCTGTTTGACAAAAGTGTTGTCCCGCTGCGTCGGCGGGCAAAGCCCGCCGACGCAGCGGGACAAGTTAGAATAGGCTTGACTGTATAGGATTGTTTATAGATAATATATAGGGCTTTAGAATACAATGAATGTATTTATACTGAACAAAGACGTTCTGCCTTCCAGCAAGGCAGAACGTTTTTTTATGTGAGGACATAAGTTATGGAGGACGAAGTCCGACGTAACTTATAAGTCCGAACATATCCCGCCTCACGCCGAGTTGCAAGCTATCAGGGTGCTCGGCACCGAGGCGAGCCGCCGTTATTTTATATAATATGCGGCGAGGGATATCATGCAAAAAAATAATATTATGAAAGCATTAATAGTATTAGAAGACGGGACAGTTTTTGAGGGGGTTTCTTTTGGTGCCAGCGGAGAGAGGCTGGGCGAGGTTGTTTTTAACACCAGTATGGCAGGTTACCAGGAGATAATGACAGACCCTTCCTATAAGGGCCAGATAGTTACTATGACATACCCTCTGATCGGGAACTATGGCGTAAACAAAGAGGATATAGAATCGTTTGGCCCAAGAATAGAAGGCTTTATCATAAAAGAAAAGAGCAGAGTTGTGAGTAATTGGAGGTCTGAAAAAAGTCTGGGACAGTACCTTAAGGAAAATAATATTATTGGAATAGAAGGGGTTGATACAAGGTCTCTGACATTGCATATAAGGACAAGAGGCGCAATGAAAGGGATTATTTCAACAATAGACCTTAATCCAAAAAGCCTTATAAAAAAGGCAAAGGATTCGCCAGGTCTTATCGGGAAGGATTTAGTAAGAGAAGTAACATGTAAAAAAATATATACAGCAGAGAAAGTTATAGGAAAGAACTTAGAGCTGAAAACTTACAGCTTAAAGCTGAAAAAGGTAATCGCGATGGACTTTGGTATTAAATACAATATCTTGCGATGCCTCATAGATGCTGGCTGCGACGTAACAGTTGTTCCTGCAAATACAACTGCAAGCGAGATTTTAGCCAAAAATCCTGACGGCATCTTTCTGTCAAATGGCCCAGGGGATCCGGCAGCAGTTATTTATGCGATAGAAGAGATTAAAAAACTTCTTGGCAAAAAACCGATATTTGGGATTTGCCTTGGCCATCAGTTATTAGGCCTTGCGTTTGGCGGCAAGACATTTAAGTTAAAATTCGGGCATAGAGGCGCAAACCATCCTGTCAAAGACCTAAAAACGGGAAAGATTGAGATTACTTCGCAGAACCATGGGTTTTGTGTGGATATAAATTCTTTAGATAAAAAAGATATAGAACTTACGCATATAAATCTGAACGATAACACGCTTGAAGGCATGGCGCATAAAAAATTGCCGGTATTTTCTGTGCAATATCATCCAGAGGCGTCTCCTGGCCCGCATGATTCAAGATATTTATTTAATAGATTTGTCCAAATGATGGAGAAATAAACTTCGCAAGTTGCCCGCAGGCAACTTGCGAAGTTGGGGTGGTTAAGTATGCCAAAACGAACAGACATACATAAAATCCTGATAATCGGCTCAGGCCCTATCATAATAGGCCAGGCGTGCGAATTTGATTATTCTGGCACCCAGGCTTGCAAGGCTTTAAGGGAAGAAGGGTTTAAGATAATCCTTATAAATTCCAATCCCGCTACTATTATGACCGACCCTGAAACAGCTGATATTACATATATAGAGCCTATTACGCCCGAGGCATGCGAAAAGGTTATAGCTAAAGAAAGGCCAGACGCGCTTCTTCCTACACTGGGCGGCCAGACAGCGCTTAATACAGCTATGAAGCTCCAGGAGGCTGGGGTTCTTGATAAGTATAATGTAAAAATGATAGGCGCTGCTCACAATGCCATAAAAAAAGCGGAAGACAGAGAGCTTTTTAAAAAGGCAATGATCAAAATAGGCATGGACCTACCGAAAAGTGAGATGGCGCACAATATGAAAGACGCCAAAAAGGCGATGAAAAAAATAGGATTACCGGTTATTATAAGGCCTAGCTTTACCCTTGGGGGGACGGGCGGAGGCATTGTTCATACCGAAAAGGAATTTGAAAAGATAGTGGCATTAGGCCTTCAAAACAGCATGATAAGAGAGATTCTCATAGAAGAGTCTATTATAGGCTGGAAAGAGTATGAGTTAGAAGTAATGAGAGACAAAAAAGACAATGTTGTAATAATCTGCTCTATTGAAAATCTTGACCCAATGGGTATCCATACGGGAGATTCAATAACTGTCGCGCCTGCCCAGACCCTTACTGATAAAGAATATCAGAAGATGCGCGAGGCGAGCCTTGCGATAATAAGGGAAATAGGCGTTGAGACGGGCGGGTCAAATATCCAGTTTGCTGTAAATCCAAAAGACGGAAGAATGGTTGTGATAGAAATGAATCCCAGGGTCTCCAGGAGCTCTGCCCTGGCGAGCAAGGCGACAGGATTTCCTATCGCAAAGATAGCCGCAAAATTAGCGGTTGGTTACACGCTTGACGAAATAAAAAATGATATTACAAAAGTTACGCCTGCCTCATTCGAGCCTGCTATAGATTATTGTGTGGTGAAAATCCCAAGGTTTACTTTTGAAAAATTCCCAGAGGCAAAAGACGTTCTTGGGATATCAATGAAGTCAGTCGGCGAAACTATGGCTATTGGCAGGACATTTAAAGAGGCATTGCAAAAAGGATTAAGAGGCCTGGAGATAAGCCATATAGGCCTTGATAATAAACAGTCTTACAGGGACATACCTGATGAAAAAATAAGGCAGCGCATGGAAGAGCCAAATGCCTCCAGGATTTTTTATATTAAATATGCTATTCAAAAAGGCTATAGCGTGGCAAAGATTAATGAACTCACAGGGATTGACCCGTGGTTTATTGAGAATATAAAAGATATTGTGGAGATGGAGAATGAAATAAAAAGAGTAGCAGGTAACAGATCTCATGTATCAGGTAAAAAGAAAAAAAAGATGTTTTCCATTGAAACATTGCTTAAGGCAAAGCAATATGGGTTCAGCGACGGCCAGATAGCTGAGCTGATTGGTTCCGATGAGCTGTCAGTGCGTAATTACAGAAAGCAGTATTTTATAAAGGCTGTTTTCAGGCTGGTTGACACATGCGCAGGGGAGTTCGAGGCGTATACGCCTTATTATTATTCGACATATGAAACTCAAGACGAGACAAGGTTTTCTAAAAAGAAAAAGATAATGATACTGGGAGGAGGGCCGAACAGGATCGGCCAGGGCATAGAGTTTGACTATTGCTGCTGCCACGCCGCATTTGCCCTTAAAGAGCTTGGGTATGAGACAATTATGGTAAACTCAAATCCTGAAACAGTTTCAACTGACTATGATACGTCTGATAAGTTATATTTTGAGCCTCTTACATTTGAGGATGTGATGAATATCATAGACAGGGAAAAACCTGACGGCGTGATTGTCCAGTTCGGGGGCCAGACCCCTCTTAATCTTGCGAGGAGGCTTGAAAAATCAGGGGCCCCTATTATAGGCACAAGCGTAAAATCAATAGACATAGCAGAGGACAGAAAAAAGTTTTCCAAGCTCCTTAGAAAATTGAAAATTGCCCAGCCTGAAAGCGGCTCCACTACCTCAATCGCAAAAGCTTTAAAGATCGCTAAGACAATAGGCTTTCCTGTGCTTGTCAGGCCTTCATATGTCCTGGGGGGCAGGGCGATGAAGATAGTATATGAAGAAAATTCAATGCTTGAATTTATAAAAGAGGCAAAAGCGGTTTCAGGAAAGCACCCTATTTTAATAGATAAATTTTTGGAAGATGCCATTGAGGTGGATGTGGACGCTGTTTCAGACGGGGTTATCACAGTAATCGGCGGGATAATGGAGCACATAGAAGAGGCGGGCATACATTCAGGGGATTCCGCGTGCGTTTTACCGCCGCACACCTTAAGCGATGACACCATAGATACAATAAAAAGATATACATACGCTATCTCAAAAGGCCTGAAGGTCAAAGGTTTGTTGAATATACAATTTGCTATTAAGCAGAACATAGTATATGTATTAGAAGTTAATCCAAGGGCGTCAAGGACAGTGCCTTTTGTGAGCAAGGCGATAGGAGCGCCTCTTGCCAAGATCGCGGCCAAGGTCATGGCGGGCAAGACTTTGAAAGAGCTTGGTTTTACAGAAGAGAAAAAGCCAGAACATGTCTCTGTTAAGGAATCAGTCCTGCCATTTTCGAGGTTCTCAGGGGTAGATATAATTCTTGGGCCTGAGATGAAATCAACAGGAGAGGTAATGGGTATTGACAGTTCTTTTGGGATGGCCTTTTATAAGTCACAGATAGCAGCAGGACAGGCATTGCCTAAAAGCGGAAAGGTGTTTATAAGCGTCAGAAATCAGGACAAACGCAATATAATTTTTAGTGGAGTTTCCCCATTTTTTAAAGCCTGCTTGATTTCTATATAAATCCAAACTCCAGTTGCCCTGTATCAAATACAGGTTTCTTTGGCTTTTCCTGCCAAGGTGTATTAAAAAGAAGCCTGTA
>Ga0172375_10006293_pt1 | contig 16743 bp, 3 predicted proteins | sample LakKiv1m_FD_114537 | JGI IMG/M metagenome (GOLD analysis project Ga0172375, IMG submission 114537) | Freshwater microbial communities from Kabuno Bay, South-Kivu, Congo - kab_092012_11.1m | ecosystem: Environmental > Aquatic > Freshwater > Lake | place: Democratic Republic of the Congo...
TTATATGATATTTAAATAAATTCAAACAATAAACATTAATTTGGATACGACAATTTGATTTTATAATAATTAAAATTTATGCGGTGGTTTGGTTTTGGAACTAATTGATTTTATAAAGAATATTTTTCAGAAAGAAATGAAAAAAGTCAGAACTGACAAGAAAAAACAATTCGCTTACTTTGTAATAGGTTTTGTTTTTGCTTACCTTCTGTTAAACTTCTTTGCAGGAGTGATTCCACAGGAAAGTTATAAACAAATAACCGGGATTCCAATAAAAACTTTTTTTTCGGTTGTTGGATTTAATGTTGTCGGGGGAGAATTAGTTGAATGCACTGAAAATGGAATGGTTTTTGGTGAATATAATTCAAAATGCTATTCATTCGGTGTTAATAATAAAAAAATAATAATTTCTTGGCTCTGTTCTGGAATACTTGAAATAATAATACTTTTATCTGCCCTACTTGCAAGCTTTGGGATAAGCTTTGAGAAGAAACTAAAAGGGGTTGTTTTGGCGGTCTTAACGGGCTTTGTGTTCAATCAGGCAAGAATAATACTCACAATTCTAATAATAACCAGCCAAAGCACTGAAATTGTCGAATTAGCGCACGACCTTTTGTTTAGAATAATGCTTTTTGCTTACATTACAGTGTTTTATGTCGCATGGTTTTGGTGGGCAGAGAGTTCAAAGAAAAAATAACTTGTCAAAAGAAGAGTTTTTTTGGTTTCAAAAGGTTTATTAATTAGGCAAGACAATTATTTTATTGGCTAGATTGTTTAGGGTTGGTGCCTGTGATTTCAGAAAAAATAGCAGCGATTTACAGCAAGGCTGAGGATAAGTATTTTGACCTGCTTGATTTTCTTGATTCGAAAGGCCTGCCGGTTTATAAGTACTCTGATTTTTTTGAAAACCGCGGACTACCGAGTTTTGTTGTAACACTTGCACTTATTTTAGCGGTTTTGGTTCTTCTTACTGTTCTTATTACTTACCGCGGACCTGATGTGGGTGAATTAATTTTATCTCTAAAAGATGCACAGGGAAATTCACTTACTAATGTTCAGGTGAAAATAACTGATGCGAAAGGAGATACTCTTTTTGAAGGGACTGCGAGTGACGGAGAAAAATTAAAATTATCCCGCGGACTGTACAATGGGGAAAAAATAAATGTAAGTGCAGAAGCTGATGGGTATCAGCCGGCTTCATTGTCATTTACAATAGGGCAGGAAAATAATGTTCCAAAATTATCTTTTGACAAAACATTTGAAGGGATAGAAGCAAAAATACGGCTCATTGACTCTGAAACAAAAACAGTTGTTTTGGGGGCGGTTGTTATTGTAACCTCAAGAGAATTATCCTACCAGTTTATTGAAGATGGAAACGGAGTGTACAAAAAAACAGGAGTTCCTTCAGGGACAAGTCTTTTGTTAAAAGTAAATGCAGAAGGATACACTGCTTATGAAGATACTATAGTGTTTAATCCAAACCAAGTAAGAGAGATACAAGTAACTCCATCAAACGCAAGCTTTGTTGGAAAAGCAACTGTTGCAATAAGCGTAAAAGGTCCGGACGGGAAATTAATTGAGGGGGCAAAAGTTACTGTTACTAATAAGCAAAGCAATCTTGTTGAACTAAGTGACTATACAAGACAAGGAAGTGTAACAAGTCTTCTTACAGCGGGAGTTCCATTGAGGATAGTTGTTGAAAAAGAAGGATATTTGACTTATGATTCGGACAATGAAGGCGGAGCACGAACAATAAGAAAAAGCGAGCACCATGAAGAAATAACTCTTAAACAAGGCGGACAAAAACTTGTTGTTTCTGCGATAGATGCACAATCCTCGTTTTCAATTGAAGGCGCGATTGCGCAGTTATTCAGAATGAACGGAGAATTAATTGAAGCAAAAGAAACAACTGTTTCAGGGGCGGAGTTTAACGGACTAAACCCGCTTGATGAAATATATATTACTGTTCAAAAAGAAGGGTACCTTCCAGCTAGACAAAGAGTTCTCGTATCTTCCACAGAAGATGTAAAAGTAGTGATGCAAAGAGTCACTCCCGAAAATTCGGCAAGACTTGATATTTATTCTATTGACGGGAAAGGAAACTCGGTGAATGCGGTTAAAGTTGAAATACTTGAAGTAACTTCAGAAGGAAATCTCCCTTCAGGCATACCTCTGCTTGAAACCAGCCTTGCAGGTTATGCTAACGCGACAGTGGCCAGAGAAAAAACTTACTCGGTTTTTGGGTATACTGATGCATTTGAATCTGAAGAAGTTGTTGTTGAAATTACTAGAGAAGAAACAGATGAAAAAGTATATCTTACAATGGTAAAAAAACCAAATATAGTAGAAATGGTTTTTGTTGATATTTATGGGAATGATGTAGTTGGAAGTGCAGTTGTTTCTGGACTGGATGGAGCAGTTCTGTTTGAAGGCGAAATAGTTGATTCCAGAATTTTTGTTGATTCAAAACAAAAAGAAACTGTGGAGGTGCAGGTAGTTCTCGCGGATGGAAATACTTTCACTGAAAATGTTTACATAAAAGGAAAAAACTATGTTGAAGTTGTAGTATATAGTAATGATGCTTCAACTCTATCGCCTGTGATTGAATTTGTCGGAATAGAAGATGAAAGAGGAGAAGAAGTAAAAGGAATAACCCCCGGAGCATTTTACTGGGTGAAATTTAATGTTGCCTATCCAAGAGCATCAAAATCCGGCGGAGTTCATTTCAGAGCTGGACAGGACAGCGTTGCTTTCTCTGAATCAGAAAAATTTGGTTTATATGATTTAAGTCTAATGGGGGCAGAAGTTTCTTACTCTGTATCCTACACTCCCGAACCAAAACCAGGTAATGAAGTAGTTGACAGGTCGAACAGCGGAGCACAGGGAGAAAAAAATAAGTGGATTGAAGGAGCACTAAAAGAACCGAAAGGAAGCTATGTTGCAAAAGTAAAAGTAAGAGCAGAAGATTTCACTGCGGGAAGAATGGTTCTAAAATACAGGGCTTGGAGCGTAACAGGGGATGAATATTACAGAGCTCCGCAGGATGATACACTCTCAACAAAGCCTTTTGTAGGGGATAAAGCAGGATTATACGCTGCGACAAATACACAGGATATTATAGTGTATGAATCACTGCCTGAATGCAACGAAAGCATCTGTGTAACAGTTAATTTTGTAGACGAACAGGAACAGGTTTACGGCGAAGCAGGATTTGAAGCACTCAAAGAAAAAAATTATGCTCTCGAAGTGGAAATCAACTCACAGGAACAGGACTATGTTCAGGTAAATGCATATTCGGACACAGTGAGCTTCAGTTCAACACAATCAGGAAACCTTAATTTTGTAAGAGAAACAGGATTTGAATCAAGCGAAGGAAAAGAAGAAGCTTCGCTCTCTGCAAGCCTTGCAAAAGACGGAAAACAAAAAATGAGATTTTATTTTACTCCAAAAGAAATAGGTTCAGCTTCAATAAATTTGAGCGTTGCGGGAAAATCCACTGTTGAAAAAGAAGTTCTCTTTAAAGTAGTTGACGAAAAAACAATACTTGTTGAATTATCTGAAGAACAGGTTCTTGTAGGAAGAAATTTTACTGTGCGAGTAACAGATTCCGGACTCAAGGGAGTGGAGAACGCGCTTGTAAAAATAATTGACAAAGAAGGACAAACCTCAAAAAGCATTCTTGGAGACGGTACTGACGGAAAAGGAAAAACGGGTTACTATAGAATACAAAATAATTTAACAGTTGGATTATATACTGTTGAAGTTTCTTTACCTGGATACAAAACAGTTGCGGTTCCTCTTCTAATAACAACGCAAGATGTGTTATCATTCCCGCAAGAGATTGAAGCAAAAATGCCTTTCAGCCAAAAAACAATGACTCTGTCAGAAGAACTGATAAACAATTCTGAATTTGTAATACAAAGTATCACAGTTGAGACTCAATCTGAATCTGAAGAAGAAACTCATTTAGGAGAAAGCGTTGCTACTGCAGAGAAAGGAAAATTCAAACTTAATGTAGTTGCTCCTCCCGCACTTGGGAAAAATGCTAAACAAGCCGTTCAAATTACAGTAACTTATTTAGGTGAACTGGATGACAGCGCAGAAGAAAACGCAACAATAACAATCTCAGGTCTTGTTGAAGGAAAGTTCCTTGCAAAAGTATCTGCTGAACTAAGAATGATTTACAACAGACAACTAGACTCGTCCTGCCTCAAAATAGATCCTGCAAGCGTTTCAATGAATTTACTTGGAACTGAAGGTTCAACTGATTCAGAAACAGTGGAAGTTACTAATAGTTGCGAACAGGAAATAATATTGAAGGCAAGAGTAAAAGAAAAAACAAAAAAATCATATATTATAGTAAGCACTGAAGATATTATTCTCCAAGCAGGGGAAACAAAAAACATTACAATTACTGCAAACAACTTAATTTCAAGAGCGAACTCAAGAGAACAAACATTTAATTATGAAGCAGTTTATGATTCAAATTATCTGAAAAAAACAATTAATATATCTGTAAAAATAATTGACCCTAGTCTGGCACTAAGCTATCCTCCTCAAATAACTCTATGGCTTGCGCAGTCAAATCCTACTGAAAAAGCTACTGCAGCACAACCCGTATTTATTACAAACATATCTTCATTCCCAGTTGAAAATATTCAACTAAGTGTTGGGAAAGATTATGCTTCTAGCTCAGGAATACAGTTGAGTATAGAACCTGGTGGCGCAGTTAATCTTCAAAGAGGACAATCAATAATTCCTCCAAAAGTATTATTCGCTCAAGCCAACTCAAAAATATCAGAACCTGTAAAAGGAAAAATAGAAATTACGGGAAAACTAGGGAATTTAAATAATTCATCCGGACAAAATGACAGATACAATTATTATGAAAATTATTATGAAGGAAAAACAAACTTATCAAGTTACGCTCCAAAAAGCTCTTCATATTATACAAACACAAGCCAGATTCTTGGGATAATTGATGTTACTGCAATCTATTCGGGATATGAATGCCTAAAAGCAGGGTTAGTTTCTGACGTGGCTTCTGACTATTTATTCCCTGTAAACGGCGGACAAATAGGAAAAATGATTTCAATAAGAAACATGTGTGCAGAACCGGTAGTAATTGTAGGTGCTTCTCCTGCAGGTTACACTCAGCAACAAAATACAATCGGGGTTCCAAGAATAGCGAGCTCAATTATTTTATCTGTGCCTCAAGTTACTGTTGAACCGGGCGGATTTGTTCAAGTGCCTTTAACAGTTATAACCGCAATACCTAATATGACAAGAAAAGCGTACCAAATTGTAGTAAATGGAGTTTCACAAATAAGTCAAACGCCAATAGACTCCAAAGCATTCGGAATAAACATTTACTCAGGAAATGAAATAACTGATGAAGTCTCACGCGTAATAAAAGTAAATGCAAAAATATGCGGGGCTGAAGAAAACAAAGAAATTGAAATAAGCGTTCCAAATGTGACTCAAAAATCAAACTGCGGAGAGCAATACTGTGATGCTGTAGGGGCGGCTCAATACCTTGCGCAGAAAATAAGACAAACTATGAAAAATGCACAAAGTGCGGGATACTCAAAAGCAAACGAAAACGATGGGTTCAACTGCCAGATTACAGGTGCATGCACATTTGAAGAAATAGGGCTTACAAACGAACCATTTGTTTTATACTTGCAAAACGATGCGGTTACAGCAGATTTACTTTACAAAGAGTTAAATAAAGAAAGTTATGAAGGAGTAAATTCAACTCCCTTCAGAGAAACAACTGGTTCAACAGGATTTATGGTAATTCCTCAAATTGCTGATATTTCATTTTTGAAACAAACTGTTCTTACGGGTTATGACCGAATGGTGTTTATAGATTCTGAACTTAGGGGGTGCGGATACTACAAAGTGAGAATTACTGGTGCATTCAGAGCAACTCCTGAAGGGCTTGATGTAATGACACCTGCACTCTCTGTGCAAGTAGTTCCTTTAAATGATAGTCAATCAAAAAGATTAGTTACAAAGGAATGCAGAACCTCAATAACTAATATACTAAACTTTAATCCCATTGATGAAGGACTTAACCCTGGAAAAGATTATGGTACTTGGCTAACTACTGTGGATTCAGATTCACTCCTAAAACAAATTGCAAAAGATGTTTCAAATTCAAGATACAAAACAACTGAAAGAGTATCAAATGGTTCTGGAAACAAAGTCAGAATAGTTTACGGAGCACTCCAAGGAGCACTTGCGCAGGCTTGCATAAGTGGGAGTGAAAAAAGAACAATAACTGTTACAATAGACCAAGGCGTAAGCAATGCACTTGATGAAAAATCAAGAAATACTTTCGCACAATCCGTAGTAAAAATGATTACAGATACGTTAAATGGTGCGTTCGGAGAAAACTGTCTTGTTCCAAATGGGGATACTTACTCATGCATAAAGCTAACAGACACAGCATCAATCGGAAAAAGACAATTAGTGTTCCAAGGAAGAAACGAAATATCATTCACTTCAAACAGCGAATCCTGTGTTGAAGGAACAGTATACTCAAATATTCCTGAAGCGCTAAACTTTGAAATAAATACTATAAGCCCAAGTGCAACCGGAAAAGATTTTGCAAATGTGAAAAAATTATCTGTTTATACTGATGATTCAAAAAGAGTTCCAAACGCAGTATTCAAAACGGATACACAACTAATTGCTCAAAATACAAATAATTCGCAGAACGGTGGAAGTACAGTTCCTGAAAACACAATTGCTTCAAATAACACGACTCCGCAAAATACAACTCCTGCCGGAGGAACAACACCAACAGGAACTCAAAATCCTGGACAACCTTTCGGCGAAAGCGCAGTTGCAAAAGAATATGCTGGTGCCGTGAGAATAAGCTTTGCCGAAGAACAAAAGGAAAATCAATCAACTGAAACGCAGAATAATAATCCTCCCGCATTAGCTGAGAGCACTAATAACCTTAACATTCAGTCGGGAGAAGTTTATTCAATGACTTTTAACGGCGGATTATTAAGAGCAACAACAGCAAGCCAAACAATTGTTCTGCTTCCAAACCCGACATCAAAACAATATAAGTTTTACAGAAATATAAAAGTCTGCGCTTCTCCAAATGATGACTCGGGAAGCAATATCGGGACAAGTGCTTATTTACTTGCTAATGGAGTTCAATTTGAAGTTTCTTTAGTAAAAAAATCAACCGGAGAAACACAGGATGCAAAACAAATAATAACAATACTTACGGGGACAATCCACCCGCAGGATTTAATCAGCAAATTTTTGAACAACGAACTGCAAAAAGGAAATGTTTACAAATTTGTTCCAATGTGGCAAGGAGAACCTAACGCAATTAACCTAAAACTTTATTACGAACTTATTACAAATCAGGGAAAACTTGATTCACTAAGCGGAGGCGGAGATGCAAAAACAGCAAAAGACAAATCAACCGAAACGGACGCAAGAGCTAAATCAATACTAAGATACATTGAATACTGTGTTCCTACTGCGCTCGCATGCAATTTAGTTACCGACGGTCCGATAGCAGCGGCTTTTAGTGCTACTCTTGACTGTGCGACTCCGCTTTATGGTCCGCTAAAAGAAGATGCAATGACGACTTCATGGGGCAAAGGATTGCTCAAAGGAACACAAGCGGCTTTTAACTTCGTCGGAGGAATAGTAGAAAAAGTTGTGGGAATATTCGGATTCAAACCAGATATAAGTATTAATTTAACATCCACTGATATTGAAGCAAGAACACTCTCGCTTGAACAAACCCCAAACAGAGAAGCCCTTGCAACAGAATGGGGAACTGATATTGGATTATGGGGAGCTGCGGGCGGAGCAGCTGCTGAATTCGGGGATATTTTAAGACCAAAATACTTTACTGCAATAAGCAATAACAGAAGCATAAGCTATGTTGCAGGAGAAGTAGCAGACAGTTATGCAAAAGCCGCTGAAAGAATGATTACTGAATCAACACAAGCAGCATGGATGAGTTCAAACTCATCACTTGTTAACAAACACGTAAGACAATACAAAGCATACGTAAAAGAACAAGTAGAAGCTGCAATGAGAACGCGACTAAATGCAGCATGGGAAAGAAAATGGCTCGGATTAAGATACGCTAACCCTGGAATGCAGATGGACGTACAAACTGCACTAAGCGAAGGACTCAAAGAATCAAAAACAGGGTTTAGAGATTACCTCTCAAAAACAGGTTCAAGAGGAGTAACTAATGCGCAGGATTTATTTGGAAGTTTAACAGGAACAGAAGCAAGCAAAGCATTCAAATCAGGGCCAATAGCTGATAGTGTAAAAAGATCTTTAGGAATAGTTCCTGATGACTGGACAAAAGCCCTAACAGAAAAACTCAAAGCAACAGGGATGTTTGATGCTGATGGAGTAGTAAGAGAAGGAGTAACGGTAGATAGAGCAAAACTCCAAGGAGTGATAGATAATTTCGTTGACGATGTAGGAAAAGGACTTGACGATGCAACAAAAACAAGATTAAAAAGCGCAATAGCTGGAGCAGTTCCTCCGACAGGATATGCAGGAAAAGCAACTTCACTAATAGGGACAGGAAAAGGAGCAAGAACAGTTGTTACGGGCGGTTCATCAGTAGGAGAAATTGTTTCAGATTTATCCTCAACATCAAGAAAACAACTCGCTTCAGCAATGAATGCAAAAAAACTCGGAAGCGTTGCAGATGAAGTAGCACAAGCAATGGGAAAATCAACCGACAACATTCTCGGAGAAGTTTCAGAAGGACTTGCAAAAAACAAGTGGAGTATGAGAGCAAGATCCCTCTTCTCGCTAAAAACACTAAAACTCGTTGCATACAGCGCTGCATGCGGTTACTTAGCACCGCAAGTCGGAATGTACGGGTACGGCGAAGCAATAAAAGATTACAAAAAACAGGACTCTTCAAGAGTAGGAAAAATAGGTTCGGACATAATAGCAAAAGGAGAAGTATACAAAGCGGTTGTGGATGAATTTGAAGGAACTCTATTAATTTACTCGGGAAAAGAAATTCTTGATAAAGAAAGAGAAAACGGAGTTGAAAAAACAATCCCTATAATGTCACCAGTTGTTGACGGAAAAACACCCGAACAAAGAGGAATAGGTGTACAGATGCTTCGAACATCAAGAAATGCAATTTGGAGTTCAATCGCAAGAAACGACAACGATTATCTAGAATATTATTTGAATGGAGACTCTAAAAAAATACAGGAATCGGTTCCAATGCAAAGATACCAAAACGAAAAACTGCAGGAATTAGTGTACAGATACACTGCGACAAAAACACTTAACTGCGAAGCAAGAGAACCCGCTGTTAAAGACACTGCAGGATACGGCGCACTAATAGAGCCAATGGCATTTGCAATAGCAACCACACGAGCAGCATCCGAATCATTCACTGCATCAATGCTAAACTCTGAATATAAAGGAAAAACTTCATGGCTCAAAACAAAACTCGAAAAAGCAGTAGAAGCAAGAGTAACAGTTGACAATACAAGCGGATCAAGAATAATAAAACTTGACATCGAAGCTGCAAAAAAAATATTCCCTGAAGCAAACGAAGACATGCAAACAAGATTTGTGAAAGACTACGCCGTATGGCAAAAAGCATACGATGACTCTCCAGACTACTCTCTGTTCTGCGTGAAATAAAGTGTTTTAATATTTTTATATAAAAAGTCAGTCTTCTTTCGGGGGAGTTCTTTTACTCAAAAACATTTATTAATTCCAAAACCCTTTTCTTTTCGAGATAAAAATGGTTTCAAAAAAGAAAAACTTTTTTTCAAGCAGGGGATTTAACATGTTCTCTGCAATAGTTGCAATGGTGCTGATAATGACTGGGTCTGTGCTTGTGAATGTGTTAATAACAACTGAAGAAAAAACAAGCAGACAAATTTATTCCACAATAAACAATTACCAGCTTGCTGACGTTGCAAGCATTGCAAGAGCGGATGCGCTTCAAACATTCAATTATAACTTTAGAGAACGACTTGAGGATTATCTAACTTTTAATGAAAGTGAGCTTCAAAATGAATATGGTTTTGGTTTATTCACGATAAGAACTGGGGATGAAGAATTCGGTTTTGAACAGGTGAAAGAAAGTTTTGAAGAGTCTATACTATTGGTTGATACGGGGTCGTCAGGGGGATTTGCTTCCGCAATACAATATGTTGCGGACAGAACAATAGACCAGTTCAGTTCGGGAACTTATGGAAAGTTTAATGTGTATTTATCCGACACAGGCTATGAAGCGAAGCAGACTCTCAAAACACTTCTCCTTGAATCAATTGAAAGAAAACAAAGTGATTTTCTTGAAGTTGTCGGCTGTTCACAGGACTCGTGCGAAGTGGGTACGTTTTACTTCAATGTTCCTTTAGACGAATTAACTGAAGAAGAATATGAAAGGCTTCCGAGAATAATTGTAAAAGATTTAGTTACTCAGGAAGAAATTAAGATGGGAATACTTCCAAGAACAGGAGTAAAAGTATATATTCCTCTGAGATTTTTCAAAGTTCTTATTGAAGCAGGAGAAATAGCGACTAACTTGGAATACACTCGTAATGAACTCGAATCTTACAGATTGGGTTTTTGTGACTCGTGTAATCCAAGAACAAGTCCAACAGCTTCAATGTCAGGAAACTGGAATAAAGCCTGCCCTGCATCAGGAGGAGTTGAATCAAAAGTACAGCTTGCACAAGAAATACTTGGGGTTTCAAATTACACTGCGGGCGGAGCACAGGCTGGATATGAAGGATTAATTGCCTACGGAACAAATAAATTATGTGACGGGTTAATTAGTTCTGGTTCTTTTGAAATCGGTTCAAACCAAGATAGTTTTTATATTAGAGACGAACTGTTAAAACCAGTAAAACCTGTCGAACTCCAAAAAGACGGATGCAAATTAAACAGAGTCAACATAGGGTATGCTTCCGAACAAGAGTTTACGGTAAGTGGTCTTGGGAGCTCAGTGTTCTTATCCTGCGGAAAAGTAATACTGACAGATCTTGATGTTGTATTTGAAGAAATAAATACTCAATATATGGTCAAAGGAACTTTTAACAGCGGGACAAAAAATCTTTACAAAATAAGAATACAGGATATTTCTTACTCTAATGTTGCAAAAGATAAAAATCCTTTAAGTTTAGGGGTATGTGAATCTGGTGCAAATGAATGCAAAGGTGCTTGAATCAATTAAGAAAACATTAATAAAGGGATGAATGTTATAATATTACAAGGAAGAAAAACGGCAAGTGTTTTTAATGGGCTTAAAAGATTTTTATTATTCTCTTGAAGACAAATGGTATAAATTTGTTGACAATGTTTCTGAAAAAGTTCCTGTGTTTGGTTCGGCAATAGACTGGGTTGAAGAAAAAGGAGTTCCAAGTTTTCCTCTTGCAATAATTATTTTATTAATTTTAATTTTTGGGATATTTTTCTTTCTCACTTCAGGACAAACTTTTTCACTAGGATTATCTATAAGAGATGCAAATGGAGACGGAATACAAGGGGTTGTTGTTTCGCTTATACAAGACGGGGAAGAAAAAGCGTACCAAGAAACTAATTCCGAAGGAAAAACAGTTTTCCTTGCTCCTTTGGGGGATTATTCACTAAGACTTACAAAACAAGGTTATACTACTGAAATTAAATCTGTTTCTCTCACAGGTAATACAGAAAAAGAATATTCTCTTTCACTTGAGGACTTAACTATTTCTCGTGCAGTTTATTTGAAAACGGCTGATGGCTCACTTGTCAGCGGATCAGGAACTTTGCTATACAAATGCAAAGGTTCATCAGAAGAAAAACAAGCAGCTTATTCTAACGGAAGTTTTTTGGCAACAGTGAATGAAGCCTGCAATGAAATCGAAGTAATAAATATTCAAAATTTTGTTTTGGTGACATCAACAGCATCATTCTCTGGAAACGGGGCAGTAACTGTTCAAAAAATAGAAACTGACACAGGTAGTGTAGTAGTAAATTTATCAATAAGCTCAAGTACAGAAATTCCAAAAGCCGGGCTTTTAGTGAAATTAATTCCAAGCGACGGAACCGCGGATATAGTTTCACTCTCTGAAGGAACATCCCTTGTACTTTTCAATAATGTTCCTGTAAAAAGTTATTACGTCATTGTTTCTGATTCAACAGGGACATTTGAAACTTACGACGGATTAAAACTTGGAATACAAAAAGCAGTGGTTAAAGGTGCGACTACAAACTTTGAAGCTATTCTAAACAAAACTCAAAGCGCAATAATAAGAGTAAATGTAACCGATTTGTCTTCAGCAACTCCTCTAAAAGGAGCAAAAGTAAGACTTGCAGCAATAGAAAACAGTAATGATTACCAAGAACAAATGACAGGAGCAACAGGACAAATTTCGTTCAATGTTTCGGCAGGAAAAAACTTTGTTGTAACAGTGGATCATCCTGAGTATTTAATAGGTGAAACAAAACCAGCAGTTGCAGGAGATACAATAAACATGGCTCTGACAAGAGCGGATGAAACGAATACAAACTCTCTGCTTGTAAAAGTAGTTGACTCAAAAAAAGTTCCAATTGACAATGCAAGAGTAATACTCAAAAAAATAGATGCTGTTGAGCCTGTAATAGGGGAAAAAACTACTGGTGTTAACGGGGAAGCGGAATTCTTTAACTTAGAACTTGGAAAATCATACTTTGCTGTTGTGTCAAAGGAAGGGTTTGGAAGCGTTAACTCAGCAAGCGTTCAACTCACTCCCCGCTCACAAAAACAAGTGGAAGTAACATTTGATATCGGGGAAGGAACAATCCTGTTAAAAGTTCTTGACTCAGAACAAAACCCGCTCGCAGGGATAAGTGTGAGAGCAGTAAATTATTACACATCTCAAAACGAGGGAAGCGGTAAAGTAACTGGAAGCGACGGAACAGCTGAATTTACTATACGCGCCGACAAAAAAGTTTATTTCATTGCCGAATCAAGCGCATACTCAAAATATGTAACATCAACAATTAATCCAAAACCAGGTACTGGTGTTTCTGAAGAAAAAATAATAATAATGCAAAAAACAAGTTCGGGAGTGAAAACAACTATACTTGGAATTTATTCAGGAACTGAAGAAATGGAACAGGGTTCAGAAGGAATAAGCCAAGGGGTATACACAGTAAAAGCAGTAGTGCAAATACCAAAAGGGACTTTCTCTGAAGCAGGAATACACTTAAGAACAGGAAAAGAGACTCAAGGGACTACAAACTTGATGGAAGAAGACGGGCTTTATATTAGCGAAGTAGAAAGCGCAGGAAAACTTACAAAGGGAACAACCTACTCTCCTCCAAACGGATATGATAAAGACTCAATCAATCTTACCCAAGGAAACGCAAAGTGGATTAATTCAGTTTGGAAAAACCCTACTGAAGGGACTTATGAAATTGATGCAGAAATAGTTGTAACAGAATCAAGTGCAAACGTTCCGCTTAACTTATACTACAGAGGCTGGGCAAAAGGAAGTTCAGTTCTAAGAGATCCAAATATGCCTTTAACAGGAAATGAATTATATGCGGGAGCAAACAGGAGAATATTAACATCAGGTTCTGCAAGCATGTGCACTGAAGTATTCTGCAAAGCATACACCGTACAGACTGTAACAGGAAGCGAAGCTGGAAAAACAAGATACATTACAGGAACAATGGATGCAAAAAAAGGAGTAAAATATTTACTAAGCGCAGATTTGACTAACTACAGCGGAAGAACAATATCTGGAGCTACACTAAAAGTAGAAGGACAAAGTCTTGAAATAGAGGCAGTAAGCGTTAACGGAGCAAACCAAACAGGAGACACAATAAGCTTAGGATCACTTGGAGTAGATGCCCCGCTGTTAATACAGGTTCTATTCTCAGCCACTAATTCAGGCACTTCAGGAATAAAATTCACAATAAATTCAAGCACAAAAACAGAATTTGAAGAACTGATTACAGTAAATGTAAAAACAAACAAAAAATTCGCGCTCACAATGACTCCAAAAGTAATAATACCTTTTATTGAGAATGAATTATTCTTTGAAACAAAAGACGGCAACAACCCACTAAGCGGAGTTTTTATAACAATAAAATCAGGAAAGGATGTTCTTGGAACAGTTCAGACAAGCGGAGAAGGACTCGCATTATATGCACTCGCTGCACCTGATGTCGGAGACGAAATAACAATAACTGCAAAAAAAGAAGGATATGATGATGTTGAGTTTACTAAAAAAGTTGATTTAGGAATAATAACAATAGTTCCGCCTGAAATAGTTGAAACAATAAAGATAGGGGAATCAACAGGGCTAAGCACAACACTTCTATTGCAAAATAATACTGTAAAAAACATTAAAATAACTGCGAACCAAATAAATGGAGAACTAAAAAATTATATTGAAGTAAAAATTGATTCATCCATAAACAATGCAATAATAGAACAGGGTAAAGACAGGAATTTTGCACTTACGATGAAACTAAACAGCGCTGCAATGAGACTCACAGAACCAAAAGAAGTAACCGGAACAATAGTTCTTATTTCTGAAATAGACGGAACAAGCTCCTACCAAAGCGAAATTCCAGTAAGTATCAGACTAAGCATGCCAGGATACTTGGACAGCTCTAAATGCCTAAAAGTAAGTCCGTCAACACTTGAATTTATTACATCTGAAAAGGAACAATCAAAAACAATTACTCTAACAAACGCATGCACGGCTGAAGGAACAAAAATCGCTTTACACAAACTCGAAGCAAAACTAAGCGAAGCATCAAAATTTGGGACAGTGAACATAACTGGAAAAGGATTTACAAATGCAAGCCTCACAGAAAACTATGTAAAAATAACTGATTATTTTGAAAGAGATGCAGAAGAAACACTCACAATAAGATTTGTTCCAAACGTATCAGTAGCAAGTGGAAAACAAAATTTCACAATATCAATAATCGGAAAAAATGTTTTAGAAGACAAAACAGAAGAAAAAGTTGAAGCTCAAATAAAAACAAGCATAACAATGAGTAACCTAAGCAAATGCATAGAAATAGAAGAACCCGAAGGGGGACTAATGCTTGACATGGCTCCATGGAATATGGGTTATGGAAGAATGATGGCCTCAGACTTTTCATCATACGCTTCATCCTACCAAGGATTCAGACAAGCACCGTACTCAATGCCATATATGGCAGGAATGGGGATGCAGGGGTACGGGACAGCGGGATACGGTAATACTGGCAGCAACCTCGGACAAAGCTATGGGGCATACCAGCAGAATTCATTTACAATAAAAAACAACTGTGCAACTGATATTGAAATTGATTTAGATTCTGATCCAAGAATAAATGTTTCAGAAGAAAAATTCACAATAAGCGCTGATTCGGACCAGACAGTTACAGTAGAACCAGGATACATGCTTGGAAGATACAAAATTAAAGTCAATGCAAAACCTGAAGGAATGGAAGAAACAAAAACAAAAGTTGATGAAATAAATGTGACAGTAAGAAGACTAGGTGACATTGACAGAGATTGTATAAAAACAAACGTAACAAACATTAATTTGAATTCATTTGTTCTTAAGCCACAAAGATATTCAGTATACAATTATTGCTACGATTCAGGAGTATACCTTGCGCGAAGCAATGTAGCAACAATAGAGTGCTCTGCACCAAAAGCAAGTACTGCAATGGCTTCAAATCCGCAATACTTCCAATACGGAATGGAATCATACTACGGAACAACAGGATATCCAATGGGCGGAAGCTACACAACAATGAACAACTATATCCAGCAAAACGGATGTCAGGCACAAGACTGCTCACTAATAACAGGAACAAGAGTAAGATTCAGAGACATAACACAAGGAAGCAACGGCTCAATAGAAAGAGTAGACTTTGAAGTAATGCCAAGCGCACAATACTTGCCACAGAGAAAATTATTCAATCAGAGAAGCGGATCATACGGACTATTCCAGAACTTGGGAGATATAAGACAATGGGCTACAGAAACGGATGCAAGGACAGATGTGTACGGAAATTTGAATATAAATTACACTAACCAGTACGGTTCATCAGAATGCATGGAGTTCCCAATAACAATCACTGATATGTGGAGACTTGGAGAAAGCATAGACTCTGCAATAAATTATGGTGATCCAACTGCAAGACCAAAAGAATGCCAATACAAAGAAGCCTTAGACATAGTTGCTTACTGGACAGAAAGCAAAGGAATAACAAACGGAGCAGTACCTAATGAAGCATTCAATTCGAATAAATATATTTACCTTGCTGAACCTCCAGCACTAAGAATCGGACCCGCTCCAACACAACAAAGCCAAAACTATCCAGGATATGATTACTATTATTACAGGGCAAGAGAATCTGAAAGTGATACAAAAAGAGGAGACACTCCTACAAAGAATTGCGGATTGATGGACGGAATTGAAGTTACTACTCAAATACCTGCTGAAAAAACCGGCGGAGCAATAGTCACCGTAGAAGATATTTCATCAGGAAGCTACTTTACAAATACACGCGGATCAAACCTAGGTGTAACAATAAACCGAACAAACATGACGGCAAACTGTGTTTACTTAGAAATGCCTATCGTCGGAAAAGTAACAAGATTAATTACATTCGAAAAACAGGACTTAACATGGATGCTAAAAGTATTATATGCTAAACCAGGCTACACACTCAAAGCAAAAACAATAGAAGAAGCAAAAAAAGAATGCTTATACTCAA
>Ga0172375_10006294_pt1 | contig 16740 bp, 24 predicted proteins | sample LakKiv1m_FD_114537 | JGI IMG/M metagenome (GOLD analysis project Ga0172375, IMG submission 114537) | Freshwater microbial communities from Kabuno Bay, South-Kivu, Congo - kab_092012_11.1m | ecosystem: Environmental > Aquatic > Freshwater > Lake | place: Democratic Republic of the Congo...
ATGCAGCTTGACTGGGCAGAGCGCAGGCTCAGGAATGAACAGGCCAGTATGGATCGGAAGCGCAAAGACCCGGATTTTAAAGGGGATAAATGGTCAGAGAGACAGATCCAAGCACTCGAATGGTTTATTCCCAGATACCAGGCACAGTATACAGCTATCGAAAGTCTCAGGGAACAGGAAAGAGTCAAGGAGTTCGAACTTCCTGAACAGATCATTCAGGGTGAAAATTACGATAAGGGGATGCTGGGAAAAGAGCGGGAAGTCAATATCCGTGGAAAAGGTCCAGCTCTAGCAGATCCTGAACAGATCAAGAATATGGTGAAATACGATGAGATCGCACTTGAGCGGGCAGTGATCCTTGAGGATGTCGCCATAATCGATCTGCCAAAATATGTTCCAAAGCAGATCCGGGATTCGATCAAGAAACCAACAGGACCTGAATGGAAAGAAAAACAGGATAAAGCGGCATGGTATGCAAGAGTTATCTGGGGCGATGAAACCGAAGTACCTGAGGAACCAGCAGCATTAGAAACACAAAATGAAGGATGGGCAGTATCCCCGTTCATGCCTGTGGCATCCGTGGCAATGATAAACATGGGTACGGGCAGAAAATCGACTTTTCCGGGATTGAACAAGCCTCTAAAAACGCCCGCATCGCCATTAGAGAACTCAAATGGAGTTGAGTCACCTGGCTGGAACCTCAGAATCCCATCGGTTTCAGATGTAATCGGACTATTCATGCCTCACGCTGCGGCTGCCGAACCTGTTTCAGAAGAAGCAGTTCAGCACCAATCCGATATGGCCGAAGAAGCATTCCTCGAAAGTGATGAATTCATAACAGCAGTCCAGAGCATAGTTACAGATTACCTTGATAGAGGGATCGAAAGATGACACTGACAAAATCCCAGGATTTGAGTTCAAGGTATATACACGGCCAACAGGACTGGGCACAGGAACATACGATCACTGGCTTCTCAGGGGCGCTGCAGTGGAAATAGAGCGCAGTCTGTTTGAAGGCGATCTCCTGACCATAACAAGTACGAGAAAGAACCAGGATGTACAGATCGACAAGGTCAGACCTGTCCGCTTCTACTGGAAAGGAACGAAACTGTTCGATGGATGCATCAGGGCGCCAAAGTACGATAACAGGCATAATAAATACCGGGATCTTGTCACCACAGCCTACGGCTGGGAGAAAGAACTTGCAGCCATCCGGCTTGACCTTGTGACACCCGAAGGAGTGCAGTATACAGGGAAATCCATAGACTTCATTCTCTCAGACCTTGCTAGGATCGCAAATGACATGGGTATGACCAAGAAAGCAACCTATGTTTATGATAAGACAAAGCTGCCGTATTACGATTCAGGAGTTTTCGGGACTGCAATCACAAGAACGTATGGCGACACCATCTGGTCTGCGCTAACTGACCTGACAAAAGAACTGGACATCGCCGAGACATATCACATTGGAGAGTGGACTGTCAGGGTGGATGCGCTTCAATCAGACTTTAATATCTACATAATTCCGATGATGGTAAACACCGACATAGCATCCATCCAGAAATTCAAGGACAACATGCTGACCACACCAAAAAGTATCCGCAGGGATTATACAAGACTTCTTAATTTCATGGTTGTCCGCGGAGCCGGAACACTGGTTAATGAACGGTTCAAACCCACACTGATCCTCACTAAAAAAGATATAGCCACTAACCTGGAAGAATTCTATGCCGATTCTCAGCCCTCACCTATACGGTCTTACCTGAGGATTACGATCACCAATCCAACTGGTTCGGATCGGGGAGGATTCGTCACAATAAATGGCGGCGATGGGAACATGAACGAGCTTACTGAAAGCTTTTTTCTGTGGGTGAAGGCCGGACAGGCGCAGGTGCATTATACCAACAACAGGTACGGGACTCTATCAGGAGATTCATTAAAAGCGTTCGTTATTCAGGGATGGGCGGGGTGCATGATCAGGGTGGAGGAAACCACATATTCTGTGGGAGGGCGCAGTATCAATGATGTTGGAGTGCGCGGTAAGACTATCAGGAACGTCAATTTCGATACTCAGGCTAAAGTTGATTCTTACGGCGCACAGCTGGTCAGGATGTACCATGCACCTCTGGTTTACATAGATACAGTGATAAAACCCGAATACTCCAGCGCGGAAGAACTCATGGGTAAAACAATAACCCTGTTCGATAATTTCCAGAATGATTTTGCAGATTTTACATGCATAAAACAGAGGTACTATTTCGAAGGTCCCCAGCTATCTGAGTCCATTACTGCTATGAAATACAACTATGATTGGGAGTACAGTGAGTGATATGATAAGGAGGAACAGTGGAATCATTTACTAATGAGCAGCAGGCGATTCTTGAAAAGGCGATCTGGAAATTCCTTGAGGAGAACAGGGAACTTGTGCTAAGAAGGCTGATCGGGATAGACAAACTGGAGCTGTCAGCGCCGAATGAAATTATCATAGTCGTGAACGCGACCGGGAAAGTGGTTGTCAAAAGGCAATAAAAGGTGAGACAACATTTTTTATATCACTATAATCAATAGTTATTGGCGGAGGTCAAATATGCAATTTGGAATGCCTTATGGAATGATGGACGGTTATGGCATGGGTTATGGAAATGGAATCCTCGGACTGATATTCTGGATACTGATAATCATAGGGCTGGTGCTACTTATCAAATATTTGTGGGAAGGAAGTGGAACCAAAAGAGAGCAGGAATCAGCACTTGAAATCCTGAAGAAAAGATACGCCAGAGGAGATATAAGCAAAGAAGAATTCGAAGAGAAAAATAAAGATCTGTAAGTGCAAAAGGAGTGATTCTGAATAAATCGGGAGGCAAGATATGGATAAGAAGACTTTGGCTTTATTGGGCGTTGTTTTGATCGTGTAGGTATTGCAGGATTGTTTCTCAGCTCCGGTAACTCTCGTTTCAACTACTATGGGGGATATTCGTCGCAATGGGAGGGCTTTAGAGAAATGGGACAAAACGGTATGATGGGCGGTGGAATGATGGGGGGAGGCATGATGGGTGGCCCAAGTGGAATGATGGGATCTATGATGCAAATGATGGGTGGAAATATGCTTGTGAGTGGCAGCGTACCATATAATCCCAATGGAACCCTGGTCAGCCTGGAACAAGCCAGTGATATTGCAAAGAGATATCTGGCCGCTCAGAATAATCCTGATTTGGAGCTTGCGGATCTGGAAGAGTGGGAATTCAATTTCTATGTTGAATATAAAGAGAACAGCACAGGAACCAAAGCATTCCAGGTGCTGATAGATAAGTATGGTGGAACTGTTTCTCCAGAAATGGGTCCAAATATGATGTGGAACACGAAATACGGTATGATGAGTCTGCAATCAAGCGCTATGACCCTGACAAAAGAGCAGGCAATGGCATCTGCCCAGCAGTTTCTGGATTCTCGACTTCCGGGAACGAAGTCCGAAGACAGTGGAGTGTTTTATGGTTACTACCATTTTGATGTAAAGAAGGATAACAAAATGTATGGCATGCTGGATGTGAATGGATACTCAGGACAGGTATGGTATCATACCTGGCATGGAAATTTTATTGGAGAGATTTGATAAGTTATTTAAGACTGGAGGATGGATTGTAAAATCAACATGGAAACAGTCATCCTTGATATCGCTGGAATGCGCTGCGGGGCATGTGCTATAGGCATAGAGCTTGCGCTTGGAAAAAAGAACGGAGTCAAAAACGCGAAGGTCTCTTTGAATGAGAGAATGGTTGTTGTAGAGTACGACCCGGCAATAGTGGCAGTATCAGATATCGCAAAGACTGTGAACGATCTCGGATATATAGCAACAGCAAAAAGGTAAACAGTTATTCTCATGAAAGCTATTTGAGAAAATTCATACACCCCTTTATTCGATTTCAAGGGTAAAAATCATGTCCATAAATAGCGCTAATTTATTTGATAAAAACTGGGAAAGATATGATGATTGGTTTGAAAAAAATATAAATGCTTATTTCTCAGAGCTTAAAGTTTTGAAAAAAGTTATTCCTGAGGGTTTTGGTCTGGAGGTTGGTGTGGGAAGTGGGAGATTCGCTCAACCTCTTGGAGCAAAAATAGGCATTGATCCCTCAAGAAACATGCTAACGCTTGCAAAAAAACGCTGTATCCAGGTAATTTTAGGTACTGGTGAAAATCTGCCATTTAATGACCTTACATTTGATTTTGTTTTTGTGATTGTTACTCTTTGTTTTGTAGAAAATCCAGTAAGTGTCATGAAAGAGGCTGGCAGGGTTTTAAAAAGAGGTGGCAGACTGATTGTTGGAGAGATCAATAAAGATAGCTGGTTAGGGAAATTCTATGAGGATAAAAGAGATAAAAGTGAGTTTTACAAACTGGCTGTTTTTTATTCAGTTAACGAAATTATTGAAATGTTTAATAAAGTGGGAATAAGATATGCAGAATCACACCAAACTCTTATGGAGTCCATCGATATAGAGGAGGAGCCAAAAAGAGGAGCGGATAAAGGTGGATTTGTCGTATTATCAGGCATTAAAGAATAAAGGTAAAATTCATATATGTGAATATTCATATCTTAGAATATGATTTTAAAATCTAAAATTGAAGAGATGCATGAAAAATGAGCAACAAAGATTCAAGTTTATGGATACTCATCGCACTGCTTGTGGTACTAGTCTTATTATTTTCCGGAGGCGGAATGATGGGCTTCGGCATGGGCTTTGGAGCCATAATAATGGTATTATTCTGGGGAGCAATAATCTGGCTGGTTATTTCACTTATAAATGCCGGAACAAAAAAATCAGAAGAAACTTCTGAATCCGCTCTTGCAATCCTGAAAAAGAGATACGCCAGGGGCGAAGTAACAAAAGAGCAGTACCTTGAGATGGAGAAAGATCTGACGGGGTAAAAATGTCCTGGTACGGAAACTGGGCGGTTGTGATTGCAAGTATTCTATTCTTCACACTTTTTGTGGTGGGATTTGCTTATGCTCCGAAAAAGCGCGACTGGAAGACGTTAGGGATATACGAGGCTTTCATGGTTGCCCTGTTTACAGAGATGTTCGGCTTTCCTCTTACGATTTACCTTTTATCATCGATTCTGGGTATCACTATAGAACCAACAGGTGAAACAGGTCATTTGATAGCAGTTGCATTTGATCGCCTGGGAATACTGCAATTGGAGAAGGGCGTATTCCTTGTGATGGCAATAAGTTCAGTCTTGATCCTGGCGGGACTTGCCCTGATTATTCTGGGCTGGAGAAAAATACATAAAGCTGAGGGACTTGTGACCGACGGCATCTACAGATACTCCCGCCATCCGCAGTACCTGGGTATTTTGCTCATTACTTCTGGATTCATTATCCAGTGGCCCACTATACTTACTGTAATAATGTGGCCCGTTCTGGTCATCATGTATATTCGCCTTGCAAAGAAAGAGGAAAAGGAGATGGAAGAGAAGTTTGGGGAAGAGTTTCGGAAATATAAAAACGAAACCGCAATGCTACTTACGGTTTCTTGATTTTAAGGAGGAAATAATGGAAAATAAAAAAACTGAGAACTGTATGATATGCGGTGAGGAACTTGCTTATTTGACAACAGCTATTCCTGTAACATGCACTTATTGTAGGAAAGCAGAATCTGCCAACATTCATTGCCCGTCTGGTCATTATGTCTGCAATGAATGCCACGCTAGCGATTCAATAAAAATAATCACCCAGTTCTGCCTGTCTTCAAGCTCCAAAAACCCTATGGAGATGGCAAAGATAATTATGAGACATCCGACCATGCCCATGCATGGCCCGGAACATCATGCCATGATAGCGGCAGTGCTGGTTACTGCCTATAAGAATCTCACAGGAAAAGTGACCGACGATGAAATTAAAGAAGCAATAAGGCGTGGCGCTACTGTGCCAGGCGGTTATTGCGGCCTTTATGGTGCAGATGCAGCAGCTATAGCCACAGGCATTGCTATTAGCACAATATTGAAAGCCAGCCCCCTGACAGACTATGAGAGACGAACTGCAAATATGATGACTTCCCGTGCCCTTGCTGCCATAGCCAGCAACCGGGGAGCCAGGTGCTGCAAACGGAGTACTTATGTGGCTTTGGATTCTGCAATTCAGTATTTCAGGGAAGTACTTGGAACTGAACTTGAATATATTCCAGTTTCAAAACTAAAATGCGAGCATAGTTCCAGAAATAAGACTTGCTCACGGACAGATTGCAGGTTTTATGCTGGAAAGGCGCTTTAATATGAAGAATCTGGCAGGAGTACATAATGAATAAGAAAATTTATGAAATGCACGCCCAGATTTGCAAGGTTTTCACAAGCCCAAAACGGCTGGAAATAATCAACCTTCTCAGGGATGGAGAAAAAACGGTTAATGACCTGGCAGAACAGACTGGTGTTCTCCAGGCAAACATATCACAGCATCTTACGGTCTTGAGGCAGAATAATGTTGTCACTACACGAAGAGAAGGAGCAAATGTTTACTACAGAATCGCAAACCCGAAAATCTTGCAGGCATGCGATCTGATGAGGGAAGTACTTATAGAAAAATTGGCAGAGAATGAAACGTTGGCAAAGAGGATGTCATGAAAATAGGAATAATAATAAACACAAATGAGCCGGAAACGGTGTGGAACGCCTTCAGATTCGGTGTCACATCTTTACTTATGGAACATGAGGTAAAAGTGTTTCTCCTTGGAAAAGGTGTTGAGAGCGAAAGTATTCAGGATAAGAAATTCAATGTGCAGGAGCAGATCGGGCTTTTTGTTGAGCATAAAGGTCAGATTTTTGCATGCGGAACATGCCTGAAAATAAGGCAGATGACGGGAAGCGAGGTCTGTCCAATTTCTACAATGCATGACTTGCTCCATATAGTTGAGGAATCTGACAAGGTTTTAGTATTTGGTTAAAGAGGTGAAAAAATGATAGTAAACAGAGTAGATGTTGAAAAATTCAAGGAAACTGTTGAAAAAGCGAGAAAAGACCCTTCCACGGGTAAGAAAACCATGGAGATAGAGGGTGAGTGGAGGATAGGCAAAACCGGCCCCCAGTTTGAATCAAAGATAAAAACAGAAAATGGAGGAGAGATTATCCTTCAATCTGATGAGACACTGATCCTGGGTGGCGGCGGCACTGCCCCTAACCCTGTGCAGTACTGTATATACGGCCTTATTGCCTGCTACGCAGCCACATTCGCAAAATGGGCTGCAATGGAGGGAATTGTACTTAAAAGCTTTAAGATAAAGGCTACTTCGAACATGGATCTAACAGGAGCTTTTGGAGTTACTCAAAACCCGATTCTGGAGATGCTCAAATGGGAAATGATCGTCGATACTGATGCAAGCATGGAAAAGCTTGATAAATTGAATGAAATTGCCAAGGAGAGATGCCCCGGCTACTACTGTGTTACGCATGAGATTTTCCCTGAAATCAAAATTGTAAAACAATAACAGATGTGGTTACTTCAAATAGTGGAAGATGGCATTTTTCTGAGGAGGCATACATCGCGATGAACTCTTGAAAAGTATGAAAAATGAGGAATCATATCACTACATTATTCAAATAAAATCATCGATGTATTCGGAAAATTGAGAATCTTAGATTATTTTATACTCCCAATTATTGCTTCTATATCAATGTGGGATTGTACTAACGATACGATGTCCCCAAGTTCTCCACATTCGGTGCATATTTTTGGATCGTTTGGAATAATTCCAAGTATCGGGATGCTTGTAAGCGATGAAATTATTCCTGGATTTGTTTCCTCTGCCAGGCCTCCATGGTAGTTGTTAATTATCTCACCGATCACATGTATCCCGCATTTTCTTGCATATTCAATAGTAAGAAACGTGTGGTTTATGGTTCCAAGGCCGGGTCGCGCTACGATAATGATCGGAAGGCCAAGCAGCAATATGAGATCAGAGATGAGGAATCTGTCTTTCAAAGGCACGGCAATTCCTCCGGCACCTTCCACAATAACGATATCATGCCGTTTCATGAGCTCCCTATAAGAATTCAAAATAAGATCAAGATCGATCGATTTTTCTTCCATTTCAGCCGCAATACCGGGCGCAAGCGCTTCCCGCAATAGCATCGGGCATATCAACTCATCTTCATCCTGAGTATCCGCAGCCATCTTCATCAATTCTGCATCCTGCGAATAAAGTTTCCCATTCCTTAATGCGGCACCGCTTTGCACAGGTTTCATCACACCAACGCTGTATCCCATAAGTCTTAATGCTCCTGCAAGTCCCGCAGCTATTGCCGTTTTTCCCACATCAGTATCTGTCCCGGTAATAAATATCCCTGGCATAAACCACACAACTACAAACCGAATTTTTCCTTTATTACTCCGATGGCAAAAAGAGCATCATCAATATCTTTTCTGCTATGAGTTGCCATAAGAGATGTCCTTATTCTTCCTTTTCCATCAGGAACTGTCGGAGGACGTATCCCCAGAGCAAACACTCCCTGTTTTTCAAGCAGAGCGGCAGCATCGAGCGTTCTTCTGGAGTCCCCGGTCATAAGTGGTATGATCTGCGTATTGCTATTGATTGAAAATCCCATATCTTCCAGACCTTTCCTGTAAAGTGCGACATTATTCCACAATTTTTTTGCTGGATTCTCTTTTTCAATGACATCAATAGCCGCAATGGCAGTCGCTACTGCCGGAGGCGATAGCGCTGTTGAATAGATGAACGATCGTGCCCTGTTGCGCAGATAATCTATCAATTCAAAACTTCCGGCAACATAGCCGCCCATGCTTGCAAGTGCTTTGCTCATGGTCCCCATGTTTATATCCACGTTCAAATTAAAATGATCCGCAGTTCCCCTGTTGTGCTTTCCCAGAACACCGGTGGCATGGGCATCATCCACCATGACCATAGCATCATGTTTCTCGGCGATCTCTTTGATCTGGGGAAGCGGGGCAATATCGCCATCCATACTGAAAATACCGTCTGTGACAATGAGTTTTTTTTGATTCCTGGAACTTTGCAGTATTTTTTCTATGCATGATGCATCCCTGTGACAATATATCTTAACTTCTGCATGGCTCAATCGGCATCCGTCGATTATACTTGCATGGTTCAACTCATCGCTGAGGATCAGATCGCCTTTATCCATAATTGCCGGGATCGTACCGGTATTTGCCATGTAACCGGTACTGAATACTATGGCAGCTTCAGTGTCTTTGAATTGTGCGATTTTTTCCTCAAGCCGTTCGTGCAGGTCGGTGTTCCCGCTGGTCAACCGCGAGCCTCCTGCACCTGTGCCATATTCGGCTATAGCATCGATCGCAGCTTTCTTTACTTTCGGATGATCTGTCAGGCCAAGATAATTATTCGAGGATAGGAGTATGAGTTCTCGCCCATTTTTCATTATCCTTGGGGTTTGCGCGCTCTGGATGGTGTTGAGCCTGCGGTATAATCCTTGATTTCTTATATCCGCAAGCTCCTGGTTCAGCCAGTCCATCTTCATTGTACGAATCTTGGCATTATTTCGGCTGACCCGAACACTCCAAAAATGCCACGCTCATGGAATTCAAGTCCTGCTTTCATCCATCCAAGGGCTGGACCCACAACATTGGCAGCCATTGTGGTCTCATCTCCAAGTATGAACCTGTGGCTTGAAACTGCTCCATCAAACGTCCTTCCTGTAAGAGTCATTGTAGTACTGACCGGTTTTTTAGGATTTCTGGTATCCACAACCCCCCCAACATGAACCTTCTCACGTGATAGGATCCCTGCTCTTTCAAGAATTACATCATCTGCGTGCTCCATATTGTGAAGATGAAGAATACCTTTTCTTGTATCAAGTTCTTCCTTGATCTGGGCACACGTCATTTTTGCTGCTTTATCAAGATCAAATCCCTCAAGATGTGCTATATCCTCACGGATAGTGGCACGATAGGATTCCCAGTTGGATACTCCTACTCCGAAATTGATATCCACCCCGATCACTTCCATAAAAGAATTCGCTGCAAGCGCCGCTGCGCATGTAAGCAATCCGGGTGTGGCACCAGCGCCTGTAATATATGTGATCCCTGCATCTTTTAATTTTTCATTCAGGTCAAATATAAGTTCGACTGCACCTGAACGTTTCATGGCATCTACCATTACTCCATTGTAGCCATATTCAGCGAACTGCGACACAACATTTGGGATAAAATCATTTGAGAGGTTCGGAAGAGCAATGAAAATGCCATCCAGCTCATCAGAATTCCGTATCAGCTCACCCACAGCATCATCAGTTTTAATTCCAATATCTCCTGGCTTTTTGCTTTCAAGAGAACATGGATATATTCCATTAGGATCTATTAAAAAACCTGTCTTATCTGCAATAGCCGTAAGCCTCATTTCTTTTTTCATTGCAAGCATTCTTACAGCAGCCATTCCAAGGCCACCTGCACCCAGAACTCCAATATTTGCAACTTTTTTTTGTTGTTTTTGTATCTGTATCAATTGTTGTTTCATGTATTGTTCTCCTGGATATTATTAAGATCAGAAATCTCACATAAACCATCAAATTTAGTAATCAGAACCGGTGTTTTTTCTATTTCTTCAATGTAATCAGTGATGTTCACATTATCAACGAAAAACACCCTCCCACCGCAATATTCCCCTTCTGTTTTCAAATGCGGAATTCGCACATAACCAAGTTTTTTTGATGCTATATAACCCGCAGTATAGAACGGATCGTCTGACCAGCAAAGTTCTGCGATTGTTCCTTTAACAGATGCTACTTTAGAAGCAAGCACAAGCGCTTCTTTAATATGAGTAAAATAATAGGTCAATCCTTTTTCAGAAAGCACATTTGCAAGTTGAAAAGATGCGCCTGGTGTAATATCCATATGAGATGCCCTTATTCCCCTTCTTTTGTCCGGTTCAAGCCGTTCGCCTTTCAAATTCATAACTATAGCCCCTCTCATATTCTCTCCATCCGATGGGCCGTTTTCAAGAAGTGCGAAAGCTTTTTCTATGCCAGGATCAGGTATTCCAATATGTGCGAGGACTTTTCTGGCTGCTTTCTTTCCATCTTCAACGCTATTGACATTAAATAAATTGATAGGCAAAGACGTTATTTCTTTGATGGGGATTTTTATTTCCTCAACTGATATGTTTATTTTATCCGGTTTTCCCCTGTCATGTGATCGCGCTCTTTCGATCATGGACTGTGTAACATTTTTAACATCTTTTTCATCAACGAGGCATTCTGCTCCTGATATGTGCATATCATCTTTTGTGGCCCTCATCCGTATACTATACATGCACTCCTCCCGGAACAAGTCCCAGATCTTTGATCATCTGGATATCTTCCCTGGGGAGTCGGCCAGGGGTAGTGAGATAATTACCCAGCAATAATCCATTGGCACCGGCAAGGAGGGAGAGGCATTGCAGGTCACGCAGATTCTTTTCACGGCCTCCGGCTATTCTTATATTTTTTTCAGGGAGTATAAGGCGAAATACCGCTATCGTTTTTAGCGCATCCATGGGGCTTATTGGCACCAGATCCTCAAAAGGTGTACCCTTAATTGGATTCAAAATATTGATCGGAACAGCATCTACATCAAGTTCCCTGAGAGTAAAAGCAAGTTCGATCCGGTCATGTACTGATTCTCCCATTCCTATGATCCCACCGCAACAAACCTCAAGACCAAAGGATCTTGCAACATGTATTGTTTTTTTCTTTTCTTCATAAGAATGAGTGGAACATATATTCTTAAAAAATCCTTCCGAGGTTTCCAGATTATGGTGTATTCTTGTTACACCCGCTTTTTTTAGTAGAAAAGCATTTTCTTCCGTGAGCATCCCAAGGGAAACACAAACTGATAGTGAAGTTTCTTTCTTTATCCTTCTTATAGAATGCAAGATACTTCCTAAATCCTCATTGTCAATTCTTTTTCCACTGATTACAATACAGAACCGTGCTGCACCTTCATCCTGCATCATGAGAGCCATATTCAAGAGCTCTTCCTCGTCCATGAATGGATGTGGAGTTACACCAGAATCATTATGGACTGATTGGGCGCAGAATTTACAATCCTCAGGGCATAACCCGCATTTAGCATTGACAATTGAACACAGGTCTATCCTGTCTCCGAGTTTTGAACGAACGCTGTTACCTAATGCAAAAAGTTCCAGGCATTCGTGGCCATTATAGCTCATAAGCTCTAGGGCATCTGAAGAATCGATAGGATCGCAGTTTTTGATTTTTGATCTGATGTTTTGAAGCATGATTGTAAACTTTTTGATTTCGATGGTTTACAATCAATTTATAATTTTTGATAGCATCTTTATCAGTAAACCAATTTCTTGTATCTTGAATTTTTTATTTTCCCCTGTCAGAATATTTTTCACGAAATTATTGAATTCCTCACTATCCCGGGTCGACCTGACGAAAGCTTCCAAAATCATGTTGTTCGATATCAAGTAAGAAATCATAGAGAGCGCTGAGAAGTCAAATTCTTTTTTCCATCGAACCTGATAATCACTTAGATTATTTTTACCTGCCATGACATCGGATAAAGTTTCTGCAGCAATTTCACCTGAACGTCTGGAATAGTAGAGCCCTTCGCCTTCGAATGGTGAAACAAATCCTGCAGCATCCCCTGCTAAGAGAAATCTTTTAGAAAATGTTTTTTTTACGGGTTCAAGCGGGATGAGACCCTTTTCACCTGGAATGTCAGGATAACCTACCAATGATGAAGTACCTGTGAGCACATGATCTTTTTTAGGAGCAACCCATGAATAAATCCCTGGCAGCAGATCGATCTCATAGTAATCATCAGGTTTTATATATTTTTTTTGTTGCACACAAAAGGCATACTTTTTTGTACCTCCGAAAAGCTGGCTCAGGTCTGATATACCTGATGCAATAATAGCATAATCCGCAGTAATAAGATCTTTATTTGTTCTGATCAATATTGATGATCTATTTTCCTCTACCGACAAAACTTTATCTTTGCTTAGAAAAGATCCGGCAATAATTGCTTCATTAAGATTAAAACGATCATATGATTCACGGTTTATCGAATATTCAACTGCCTTCCTGTATGTTATTTCAGCATGGATGTCACGAAATGAAATTCTTGAGCCCTTTAATTTCCTTTCAACAAAATCATGATTTATCCCGTATTTTCGGACATACTGGGCTGTCAGGATTCCCGCACATACCTTTTTTGTATTGCACGGGTCTATTATCAGGGTCTTGTATCCAAGAGAAGATAGCTTTAAAGCTGATGCGGAACCCGCTGGTCCGGCACCAATCACTGCGATATCATATTTCATGCGAAAATTCTCCGGGTTATTCTGTCAGTCAATATATATGCAATATCAAATGCAAAAAGAGCTATCAAAGCATTCAGTCCCATGATTTTCAAAATAACCAGTATCAATATCCCAAGCTTGAGAATTAATCTGTACTCGAAGACAAAATCTATGACTTTCGGGATATGGATCATATCTTTTATCTCGTCCAGGGCTGCTAATGTTGCAATAAGCAATACCAGAAGGGAAAGTTTCATCCCATATAAAAAAACCACCGTGAGTATTGCGCTTATACCGAAATAATGACCACTACTGTCTATCTTGCCTGCTATAAGACAGCCAAGTGTGATTCCTCCAAAAAGAAAAGATGCATCAATATCGATAAGCATTAAATATCCCATTACAAATCCATAAGTAAGCCCGCTGGGTATCGCGTAAAGTCGATGGATATTCAGGTTTTTATCTTCTATGTCGTCAGTCAGTTTGACCAATGAACCTGCAAGAAAACTCAGGAAAACAAATATTATAAAAGGCATGTGTCATAAACTGCCTCTTAGATGCAAATAAATTGCTGTGCAATGAATATAATCTATCTTTTTTCAGACATGAGATTACAAAAAAAATCACGTTCTGCAAATTTCACAAATGACAAGAACGTCAAGTGAAAATGACAGTTTTATATTTTCTTAAAGCTAATCTGTTCCCACTTTCAAAAGGGAGTTCAAACAAGTATGCTTGATACATTCACTCAGCGGTAAGACTCGCTGGATTTTTTGACTTTTATCAGCTTGAAAACCGGGGTAAAGTGAAATTATGAACAAACTCCAAGATATTTTGTTCAAAACTGAGCGATTATAAAAATATCCCAAAGCTTTATTCAAGTAACGATTTTAAAAATGCATAATGGTCATTGGAAAAATAACATCGAGCCAACAGGAAATTATGTTCGTGCAGCTGAGGGTGGAAGACACAACCTTCATAGAAACGCACAACGGCACAGTAAAGGCGAATATTTATAATAACAATTCACTCGGCCAGAAATTAACTGCTGAGCGCTGGATGGGAAGGATAAAAATAAAGATAGGAAACGTCAACGAGTTAAGCAGGCTGAGGTTATCGCTATGGGATTCGCCGGCAAAGACAAAACTCTATTTTGAGAACGAGTATCAATTGAACCCTGGCAGTGCTGTCTTACATCTTTCTTTCAATCCCCTCCCTGCAGGAGATTATTACTGGGAACTGGAAAGGCTTTCAGGTTCGGTGGGCGTCAGCGTGGTTTCGGACAGTACGCTTCATAATGCATACACAGACGGTAATCCAACGGCTGACTTTGATGTTGAAAGTAAGATCATGTATGTTACAGATGCGGAAGTAGAGCGCCCTGTTGCACTAGTCGGAGACCAGGTTGATTCAAACATAACCACTGTCAGTGGAGGTTCGCAGATGGGAAAAGTAATGGTCGAAGCAGTAGAGAAGAACATATCGCGGGAAGGAGACTCACTCGCAAACGGTGGCCAGATACTCACAGGCTGCTGGTTTTTTGAAATGGAAGATTGAAAGCGAGGTAAAAAAATGAAAACAGATACAAAAGTAGTACAGGAATTTGAAGAATTATGGAGGAACAATAAATGAAACCAACGGTTATAGAAGGAAGAGTCATCGGAAATATCTACGACATGGAACGGGATAAGAAACTGAAACAGGAATTGGAACAGCAGGGTGAAAAAAATGCCAATCAATAACCGGGAAATATTAGAGGAACTGGCAAACGGGATTGCCAGTATAGAACTTGCATCCTGCTGTATGAAATCATATCGTCGTCTGGTGATCCAGTTACCGGAGACAAGTCTGGCGACAGTTGCTGAATTTAACAGGGCGATCCAGGAGTCGAGTTAAATGGGATACACAACAGGGGCGAAGATCTTACCCGATATCATAGATGAAATAGCCGCCGCTTTAATTGCATCCTCTGGCGGATACTGGACGAATGCAGACGCAACATGGACAACCACTACAAAAACAGGAAACCTTGCACGGCGGGCGCTGAAATACACGAATGGCAGCGAGGTCGTATATCTTGCACTGGAATGTATTAACACGCAGATCAATACTTATTATAGCAATCCATATTGGGCGTATTCAAAAGGGTTGAGGATAACCTTTTCAGCATCATGGGATAGCGTCGGTCATCTTTATGGCGCCACGGATTACTTCTCCTTCATGGCATTTGAAAGTTATTGGTACAACGCAAATAATACAGTCGATATGGCGATCCTGCAGGTAACATACTATCTCTGGGTTGATTCTTCTGGATTTGTCATTATGGCGAAACCAGAACCCAGCAGCAATAACGAACAGGGTTCATTCCTTGCGGTTGTGGAACGAAACCCGAATAAAGAATACACTGATGGCTTCTCGAATTTTCATGGATATTTCCAATGTAATACCGAGAATGGAAATGGAAATGTTAATTGGCAGATGCGCCAGGTGGTAAGACCGTTCACTTATGTTTCACAGGACTATAATCAGCAATCGTGGTCCGGGATTGACATGGCAGGAATTGTTTTCCCTCTATGTCCGTATCTGGCCTATAAGAGTTCAGGGAACGGCAAAGTGTATTATGTAAAACCAATCATTTGTAATACAAGAGATGAGAGGACACCGATTTTTCAGTCCGAGATCTTCTTCGCCTTTGATGAAGGCGTGGGTCTGGTTGATGGCGATGTAATAGCGATCGAAGGACAGACCACGAAATATCTCTGCAAGGCGTTAGACAGCCCGGATAACACGCAGAGGCTGACGTTTGCAATAAAGTATGTAGCCTAGGAGGACTGACATGACGAGAACTAAAACCGAAATATTACAGGAACTGAAACAGGCGAGTCTTCATATCGAGGAACCATCCACAACTCTCCCACACACCAGGAAATTGGTTATAAAAGTGCCTGTGGATAGTCCCGTTACTGCTGATGAATACATGATCGTCATTCAGGGGCTGGTTTAAATGGGATATACCACGGGAGCAAAGATATTACCCGATATCATTGATGAAATAGCCGCTGCCTTAATAGCGTCCGCAGGCGGTTACTGGACGGACGGAGACACTGCATGGACAACAGCTATAAAAACAGGAAACCTTGCAAGAAGATGCCTGAAATATACCAATGGTGGAGAAGTGATGTATCTTGCGCTGGAATCAATCAATTCTTCTATGAATATTTATTTATCGAGCTATTGGAGATATGCGACAGGATTAAGAGTAACATTCTCAGCAGCCTGGGATGGAACGGGCCACGCCCCCACATCCAGAACATATCATACATTTCTTCAATTTGAGGGTAGATATAACGGTGGAAGTGGCGATATGGCAACAATCCAGGTAACATACTATCTCTGGGTAGACGCCACTGGATTCGTAATCACTGGAAAACCAGAACCAAATGCC
>Ga0172375_10006296_pt1 | contig 16737 bp, 16 predicted proteins | sample LakKiv1m_FD_114537 | JGI IMG/M metagenome (GOLD analysis project Ga0172375, IMG submission 114537) | Freshwater microbial communities from Kabuno Bay, South-Kivu, Congo - kab_092012_11.1m | ecosystem: Environmental > Aquatic > Freshwater > Lake | place: Democratic Republic of the Congo...
CAGCTTTATAGTATTTCTTTGGCATGATCCTGTCTCCCATATTGACTAATTTTACTGATCTTTTCTAACTTTCAAATTGGATCAGTTTTGGGGGGGCAGGTCAGCTCTGGACGCATTCAGGTCAGTCAGTAGACGATAAGTTGGCTTGGAGATCACCCGAAAATTGCGTTTCAAAGCTTCAACCCCAAGTGCATTCGCCAAATGTGATTTGCCCACTCCGGTAGGACCACAGAAGAGAATATTTTCATGGCGCTGGATAAAAGAACAGCTTGCCAGATCAGAGATAAAGGAACGGTTCACTCCAACAGCCGCATTGAAATCAAATGATGAGAGTGTCTTTGAGGGATTGCAGCCCGAAGTTCCCATCCGATAATCCATGTGTTTTTGCTCTCGTCTTTCCAGTTCATCATCTAAAAGTAGAGCGAAGAATTCCAATGGAGAGAGTTTCTCCTGTAAAGCCTGATCAGCCCTTATCTCGAGTGTGTTGAGCATTCCAGATAAATTCAACTGCTTGAGCTTCGGGAGTAATGGATGCGTGGAGATCATTGCATACCCTCCCTGGATTTTCCAAAGAATTCTTGAGGATTGCGAGAAAATGCAAATGATTGTTGTTTGGGGGTTGGACTGACTTGATTGGGCAGTGGTTCTCGATCCAGGGCCGCATTGAGAATATCCTTGATGCGCCGGTAATGGGGATCGCCAAAATACACGGCACGGGCACAAGCAGCTTCAAGACGTGCTCCACCCACGCTGTCTGCCAAAGCCAGAATGGCTTGAACGCTTCTCAGGCGGTCTAGGGGTCTATCTCCCAACAAATGTTCAACAACCGCATGGGTGTTCGGCCCAATCCGCCGTGACACATTCAGGCAATACTGCGGTGTTTTTAGCAAGTATTGGGCTTTGTATGGAGGATAATCGTCCATCTCTGTTCGCCATTGGCCCTTATGCTGCGCTCTCAGGTGTGTTCGAACTAATTCGTTTTGGAAATAGATCTCAACCACCCGTTCCAATACGTGCACTTCCACTTCTTCGCCTACCAACCGATAAGGGACAGAATAAAAACTGCCATTCACCACGATATGGCAATCGCTGTGAACTTTTGCCACCCGGATTTCCAGCAATTCGAATGCTTCTGCAGGCAAAGGCTGAAGTACTTCCTGTTCAACTTCATGGAACAACTTCAAAGGTGCCTGATGGGTGGTGCCATGATCACGAACTCCAGCAGTTTCCATCACCCAGGCATTCAAACGCTGATTGGCACTTTCTATATCCACAAACTGCTGCCCTGCAAAGAAATTGTTCTTTACGTAATTGACTCCATTTTCCACTTTCCCCTTGTGGCGTGGGGTTCTGGGACGGTTTGGGCTGATCAAGAAATGATAGTGCTGTGCCAGTTTCCGGTAGGCTTCCCCAAGGATCGGATCCAGTACCAGTGCCTTTACCACACCCGCTTTTAAGTTATCCAGTACCACTCGGTTCGTTATTCCTCCAAAAAAAGAAAAAGCTCTTTGATGCAGTCCAATCCATGTGTTTACCTTTTGATCGAATACAATCTCGGCATATTGATGGCGGCTGTATCCCAGAGTAGCCACAAACACGTAGCCATTTCTGGTTTTCTTTGTTCTTGGATCAAATATCTGTCCTACAAATCCAAAATCAACCTGCATCTCTTCACCAGGTTCCGTATTCACCCGTGTAAAAACTTCTTTTTCCACTGGCTTGAAATGATGCACAAACCGCCGCACTGAAGAGTAGCTTCCCTCGTATCCATAGTTCTCCCGAAGTCTTTGATAGATCACAGTCATCTGAAGATTTTGATCTAGATAATTTTTCACAATTTCCTGATAGTTTTCCAACGTACTGGGTGTTTTGGGAGGTTCGGGTGCTGGACCAAGGCTTTCTACCAGTTCTTCATTTCCTGGAAGGTCTCGCTTTTGATCTAAATATCCTTCTGACTCTGCTTTTTCTTTGTATTTGTGGATCGTTGGGCGACTGATACCCATGTCTCGAGCGATACTACGTTCGCTTTCTCCGGCTCTTGTCCGGTAGATGATCTCTTTATAGATGTTCATATGGATCCGCTCCATTTTCCCTGTCCTCTCCTAATATTGTTTCTTAGGAGAGATTTTCCCACATTGGTTACCAATTGAACTTCTTCAAGTGGTAAACACCGGGCGGCTATGGGTGGTAAACATCGGGCGATCATTCGTGGTAAACACCGGGCGACTATCACTGGTAAAGTCTAACCCGGTCAATGACACTATGCAAAAACTCGCCTTTGGCTATCAGCTATAAGCAATTTCCTCTGAAGGGGTCTTTTACTTCTGATTTAAGACTATACTATTCGCACAAAAATCCTGAAATATCTACAACCTGGACTTGTGTGTTTTTAAAAAAGCAAGATATACGACGCCCAAAATTTTGAGGGGAACACTTCAATAACTCATATAAAGAACAGCTAAAACAGATCAATAATTCTTTAAAAGAAATTAAGAATATTTAAAAGTAAGCCATTTTTATTGGGTAGGACTTTTTTTATAGTTATGGGTTTCTTACTCGTAATCCAGCTTCTGCTCCAGATATCCCCAAGGATGTAGTCGGTGTGCAATGGCACGAAGTGCCTGGTATCTGGCGGAATACAGGTGAAAGATTATCTTGGACAATGGTAGGGAAGCCGGCTGTGTATGGGTGTCGATTTCGTGAAATTATTGAAAACAACTATAATAAATGAGTGCAAACCCCTGTAATTTTGTCTAAATGATTTACAGCTAAATCTGCCGTGAAAATCAAGGTAAAAAGCAACTATGGAGAAATAATCATTAATCATTTGCCTGAGGAAGCCTATATGGGAAATGCAATCCAGATTTTACCTGATGACCTACAAAAATTAATTGATAAAGGCTTATTGTTATATAGCCAAAGTAAGAATGGGGATTTTAGGATTTTGGATTCTTCAATTCAGATATGGGAGTCTGTTCTGGCACACCCATCTTTGCCAAAAAGTAAATTGCCAAAAACCTTGGTTTTTCTTGGGCTTACACATTTTAATCGCTTTTGTATATCAAACAATTTAGCTGATATAGACAGTGCAATTGATTTTTACCGGCAAGCTATTCAACAGATACCTAAAACCCACAATGAGCGATCGATGTATCTCAATAACCTGGGCAATGCATTCCATTTGCGATATGAACGATTTGGTTTTCCCGATGATTTGAACCAGGCTGTACTTGCATACGAGGAAGCGATAGAACTAACCCCAAAAGAGGATCATACTCTTTTGGCAGGCCATATTAGCAATTTGGGTAATGCACTAGTTAGTCGATTCAGACTCCATGGTAACCTAATTTATCTTGAAAGGGCGATTTCCATGGGCCAACAAGCTATTACGTTAACGCCAAAGGAACATCCTGAGCTGGCAGGGCGACTCTCAAATCTTGGGATTGCTCTTTTTCGTCATTTCGAACATTTGGGCGATGTTCAAGATATTGAGAAGGCAATTGCTTTTTATCAAAAAGCTGTTGATTTGACTCTTAATGACGACCCCGAACTATCAGACCGATTACACAATCTGGGATTTGCACAACTCCAACGGTTTGAGAAATTGAACCATATAATGGATCTTGAGGATGCAATTGTTAATGAAGAAAAGGCTGTACAGTTATGTTTAGAAAATAACATTGCCCGACCAGAGTTTCTCAGCGGCTTGGGAAATGCACTTTTACGCCGTTATGAGTGCATGGGTGATATGGTAGATATAGTCGAAGCAATCAATATACACCAACGAGCTATTGACCTGACTCTAAATAGTGATCCGGAACTGGCAGGTCGCTATAACAATCTTGGAATTTCACTTCAATCTCGATTCAAGAGTTTAGGACAAATAGCTGATATTGATCAAGCAATAATTTGCTTTAAGAAAAGTGTTCAGATGATTTCTGAAGGCCACATAGATAAACTTAAGTTTCTCAGTAATCTCGAAAATGCACTCACCCAACGCTCAAAACACACTGGTTCTACACTAACCACTTGAGTTAATTTATTTATAATGGTGCACACGATAAGCATGGCAATCCACAAAAATCTCCAATTAGAGATGGATTGCGAAATTAAAATAAAGGAAGAGAGTTATGCCAGTATGCAAAGGGTGCAGGGGTAGTTACGAGGAGTCTTTTAAATTTTGTCCTTATTGTGGTAGAGCAGCTCCTCTACCTTCGGTAGTCAAAATCAATGTAACTTCAGATAACTGGGAGTATTGTGAAATTCAATTGTTTTCCGTTCAAAAACCAACCATCTTCTTGGATTTGTTTGGGGACAAGAAAATTTTTCAGGCAATCATGATTACCAAAAATGGTCGTGTCAGCGTTGGTGATTCTGAAGAATTAATTCCCTCTCAACAGTAAAGTTAGTATCGTGAAATCTAACTGACAAGTTATTTATACTACATTTGGAAGGATTGTAAATACTTGCCAAAAGATACTGATAGGAAAATCAACACAGCAACCAACAATATCAAGACATCAAAGTCTTATCTTGATATAATGAGTATTTGATAAATTAGAGTGGATGAACGAACGAAATTGCATATGAAAACTCATAGGTAGAGATGAATACCCTGATCATCATTCCAACGTACAACGAATCAGAGAATCTGCCACTGATTACAGCAGCATTATTGTCTTTGCCGGTACCCGGGATATCTGTATTGATTGTCGATGATAATAGCCCGGATGGTACAGGGCAGCTGGCGGATAATCTGGCAAGACAGAATCATGATAGGGTGTTTGTCATCCACCGGGCTGGAAAACTTGGCCTGGGTACGGCATACATCACCGGAATTAAGTTCGGGCTTGAAAATGGGTACGATGTCATCGGGCAGATGGACGCGGATTTTTCGCACCCGGTTGATAAAATCCCTGTATTCCTCCATGCATTACAGGCGCCTGTGGAGCTGATTATTGGCTCCCGCTACATACCCGGCGGTAACCTGGATGAAGCATGGCCAGCCTGGCGTAAATTCCTTTCCAGCTTCGGTAATTTTTACGCCCGTACTATTCTGCGATTGCCGATCCGTGATGTGACCGGTGGTTTCCGTTTGTGGAAACGGTCTTTGCTGGTTCGCATGCCGCTGGATGCGATTCGTTCGAATGGCTATATCTTCCAGGTGGAGATGGCTTATGTGGCTTATCTGCTCGGTGCGGTGTATCAAGAATTACCCTTCTATTTTGCTGACCGCAAGTTCGGCAAATCGAAGATGTCTGCTAAAATACAGGTTGAAGCCGCCATTAATGTCTGGCGACTGCTGAATATTCATAAACCTATTCGATTACTGGAGGAGAAATGAGTAAAACACAAAAAAACCTGGAAGCCGCTTTCGCGGGTGAATCGCAGGCTTCACGCAAATATCACCACTTTGCCGCGAAAGCAGACCTGGATGGTTTTCCTCAGGTGGCTAAACTATTCCGTGCTGCTGCCATGGCAGAAACTATTCATGCCGGAAAACACCTAAAGACTGCGGGCGGTGTTGGTACAACCGCCGAAAACTTACAGGCAGCCATCCATGGAGAGAATTACGAAGTTACCGTGATGTATCCTGATTTTATCGCTGCGGCTCAGGCGGAAGGCGAAGCAAAGGCTGAGCAGAGCTTCAAATGGGCATGGGAGGTAGAAAAGACTCATGAAAAGTTATATACCCAGGCGCTGGAATTGCTGGGAAAAGCCCAGGAAGATGTGGATTACTATGTTTGCCCATTTTGCGGCCATACCCATGTTGGAACCCCGCCTGAGAAATGCCCGGTTTGTGGAGCACCAGGCTCCAAATTCCTGAAGATCGACTGAAGATCGACTGATGAACAAACAGCCCCGGTGATCCGGGGCTGTTCTATTTTACTTTCAGGCGTTGAAAGACTATTACCAGTTGGCTCCATTCTTCCAGAGTGAGAGTCTCGGCACGCCGGGTCGGGTTTATGGCAGCCATTGCCAACAGTTCTTCCACGTAGGCTGCGGGTTGGCGTAATCCGGCGGAAAGGCTGTTGCGCAGCGTCTTGCGTTTTTGACTGAAACCGGCTTTACAGAGCTGGAAGAAAAGGCTGATGTCACTTTCGGGTATAAACGGTTGTGGAAAGAGATCAATCCGCACTACGGCTGAATCGATCTTCGGCTGAGGGTAAAAAGCTCCGGCGGGGATGCGAGTCATCACACGCGGAATACCATACAGCTGGACGCTCAATGCTAGCAGATTCAAATCCCCGGTACTGGCACAGATGCGTTGAGCCACTTCCAATTGCACGGTCAGCACAATCCGCGCGGGACGTATCTCACCTTCCAGAAGATGGCGAATCACCATGGATGTGATGTAGTAGGGGATGTTGGCGACAACCAGATAACCCGAAGGTAACCCTAATTCACCCATATTCACTTCCAGAATATCACCGCAAACCAGTTTAACGTTGGGATAGACGGCGAGTGTTTGGTCGAGAAGAGGGATTAGTTTCCGATCCAACTCAACGGCTACGACTTGCCTTGCACTCCGGGCCAGATGTCGGGTTAAGCTGCCCAGCCCGGGTCCGATCTCTAACACAGTATTTTCGGGTAAGACTGATGCGGCATCTACAATTTTGGCCAGGACCCGGTCATCGGAGAGGAAGTTCTGCCCGAGGCCGCGCGATGGCGTGATACCAGCCTGTCGGAGCAGGCTGGGAATATCCAGTGGTTGAAGTGGAGAAAGTTCAGTCATAGCTAATTCAGGATCTCTATAATGGCTGGCGCAACCGGTGGCAGGAAATACACCGTCACCCAGCCAGACCAGCTCTGATAAGTGGCATCATCATAAGCCAGGTCGATCCACGGCTTTCCGGGAATTCCTCCTCCGATGTCTTCGATCGTTGCGTATCCGTACCCAGTGACATAGATCGGCTGGCCGGACATCGCCGGATACCAGGATCGGATTACGGCTGCCATTCCCTGGGTGACCGGCTTACCGCTGTATGTGGTCCCGCCACCCCCTTCGGTTGGGGCGTAGGTTGTGGCATACATGGGGACGGAATACCAGTAATTGAAAGTTGTACCTTCAACGGTTGTAGTTTTCACGACTGCTTGCGTTCCCATGCAGATGATCTCATCCACCGGGGTAACCAATTGTATGGATGTACGGGCATCACTGCTGACTTTAGTGCCATTAATCATCCGGGTACGTCTCAGGTCGACTGCCAAACCCTGGATACCCGTCTGTATGATAGTTTCAGTGTTCAGTTCCCGCTCAGGGTCGAGCTGACGCTTCTGGGAGTATGGCAAGCTAGTCAGGGTGAGATCCAAAACTTGCTGCACTCTTTCGGTGATAAAAGGTTTTGTACCGGATGGACTATCTTCAGCGACAGATACCCTGTCCAGCCCGAATAATGGCTCACCGCGCCGGGCGAGAGCCAGCCCGAGAGTATCTTCGGGTAGAACCGTGGTTGCGTACCGGCCCTGTCGTGAAAATTGGATGGTATGCATGCTAGCGGTGGAAAATGGCTGTTCGGGCGAGGTGAGCATCCCATCCACCCGGAGGGGATCCCCAGGAAAAATGGGAATTCCATACCGGCTGAGGAGGTCGATGGGATAGGCGTCTATACTTTCCACCTGGAGGCGCTCGCCATCCAGCCATAAAATGACCGGTACAGGATGGCGGATGTTTATGAACCTTCTGTCTAAGAGGAGGGCGGAGGCGTTTGGTGAAACGAGATCACCAGAGCGGATTGGATAACCTGCCTTTGCCGCAATCCCTCGAACAGTCAATGCCAGAGAACGCACCTGCACAGAGGAGCCATTAATAATCAAACGGACAGGCTGTAACAGGTAGATGAACATCACCCCGATGCCTATCAGGATGAGTAAGAAACTGGCAGTGAGGAAGCCCAGGTATTTCATTCTTTAGATTGTATCAGATGCGGGGCGTAGATTGTTTGCCTGTAGGTAAAAACTTGAAGATCCATAATTCACTACTTGAAATATAAATAGAACCATGATATACTAAGAATATCCTACTAAAACAATAGAACATAGGATACATAAAGGTTCGTAATGAGATTATCCAAAAGAGGTGAATACGGCTTACGCGCCATGATCGACCTGGCATCCTGGACGCAGGATGGACGGGTGATTTCGATCAAAGCAATCGCGGAGCGGGAAAATATCCCCGTGAAGTTCTTAGAACAGATCCTTCTGGCAATGAAAAATGGTGGGTTGGTGAATAGCCGCATGGGCGCCAGTGGCGGCTATTATCTGGCGAAACCGGCTGCCCAGATCACTCTCGGGCAGATCATTCGATTGCTGGATGGCCCCCTTGCGCCAATCCGCTGTGTCAGCCAGATGGCTTACGAACCTTGCAGCTGCCCGGATGAACGCACCTGTGGATTGCGAAGCGTGATGTTTGATGTCCGGAATGCTATCGCGGATATTCTGGATCATCAAACGTTGGCGGATGTGGTTCATGGACAGCCAAGGAATAGCTTGATGCAGGATGAAATCAATAAATCCTAAAGGAGTAATAATGAAAAAGCAATGGAAAAAAGTCGTTTTAGTGGCCGTAATGCTCAGTCTGTTATTAACAGCCTGTGGTAGTCAATCTGTTCCGCAAAATAAGATTTCTGTCTCAGGGGCATTCGCCTTATACCCCTTAATGGTTCGTTGGGCAGAGGTATATCAGGCAGAAAATCCCGATGTGTTGATTGACATTTCTGCTGGTGGCGCTGGAAAAGGGATGTCGGATGCGCTGGCAGGAGCTGTGGATATTGGCATGGTCTCCCGTGAAATCGCCTCAGAAGAGGTTGCACAGGGCGCATATGGGGTCGCTGTCACCAAAGATGCAGTGTTTGGTACGATCAGTGCCAGTAACCCTTATCTTGAAAAAATCCTGAGCCAGGGGCTGACACAGGAAAAGCTGGCAGGCATCTACCTGACTGGTGAGATCACTACCTGGGGCCAGATACTGGGAGACGCATCCATCACGGATGAGATCCATGTTTACACCCGCTCAGATGCCTGCGGAGCTGCCGAGATGTGGGCAAAATATCTTGGTGGTAAAAAACAGGAGGAGTTAAAGGGTATTGGTGTTAATGCTGATCCCGGAGTTCTGGAAGCCGTGATCAAAGATCCGCTGGGAATTGGATATAACAACTTAAACTATGCATTCGATATCACAACCGGAAAGCCGGTCGCAGGTGCAGCGGTCATTCCATTGGATGTCAACGAGAATGGTCAGGTAGACGCTGATGAAATCCTTCAGACGAATACGCAGGCCGTGAATGCGGTTAGCAGTGGCCGCTATCCATCTCCGCCAGCTCGTTTACTGTACCTGGTTACGCGTGACCAACCAACGGGTGCGGTCAGTGATTTTATTGCCTGGATCCTGACGGACGGGCAGCAATATGTGACAGAAAGCGGGTATATTGCCCTGACACCCGACCAAATCACAGAATCGCTGAACAGGCTGAAGTAAATGGCGAAAGCGCCTGAAAAAGTTGATGAAAGTTATAACACGGAAGCCAGGAAAATACTGGCTTCCCGTCAACGCGCAGAACGGCAGGCATCCTTTGAGTTTCGCGCATTAAGTACCTTTCCGGCAGTTCTGTTTGTTGTGGTCCTGGCAGTGCTGCTGGTACGCGCCTGGCCCATCCTACAACAAAAAAGTTTAATCAACCTGCTCTTGGGGGACGTCTGGCGTCCTTCAGAGGGACAATTCGGTTTCCTGCCGTTCATCGCTGGCTCATTATGGGTAACCATACTGGCAATGGTCTTCGCTGCGCCTGTCAGCATTCTGTGTGCAATTTTCCTTTCGGAGTATGCCCGCCCTACGACAAAGGCTTTAATCAAGCCACTCATCGATATACTGGCGGCCATTCCTTCGGTAGTCTACGGACTCTGGGGGGTATTGGTAATTGTTCCCTGGGTTCAACAAAGCGTCGCTCCGACCCTTGGCCGTTGGTTCCCTTTCCTTCCACTTTTCAACTCCAGTAATCCGACAGGATATTCTATTCTATCCGGGGCGCTGGTGCTTGCAGTGATGGTCGTGCCTTTTATCATTGCCATCTCCTATGAAGTGATGCGGACTGTTCCACGTGGTTATCATGAGGCATCCCTGGCTGTTGGGGCGACCCGCTGGCAGACAGTGCGGTATGTAGTGTTTCCTCGTGTTGCAGGCGGATTGATAGCCGGGGTTGTTCTGGGTACTTCTCGTGCCTTTGGTGAAACTATGGCGGTGTTGATGGTCGTGGGAAATAACCCCATCATCCCTCATTCCATATTTGATGCTGCCTATCCTCTGACGGCACTGATTGCGAACAATTACGGCGAGATGATGTCGATACCGTTATACGATTCTGCCTTGCTGGCTTCAGCCCTGCTATTATTGCTGATCGTCCTGATGTTTAATGTTCTGGCTGCACTGGCATTAAGACGTGCCACAGCCCGGGAGCAGGCATGAAACGGATTACACGCAGGCATCTGGAAGAATTGATTGCTCAGGGCTTGATGTATCTGAGCCTGGCGCTGGTTGCCGGCAGCCTTGGATGGATCCTTATCACCATCATCGAGCGTGGAGCCCCAGCCCTCACGTGGGACATGATCACAAAAACCCCTCAGGGCGGTTTCTATCTGGGTAAAGAAGGCGGAGTGTTGAATGCAATCCTTGGCTCGCTTTACCTGGCATTGGGCGGTACTTTCGCTGCTCTGGTGTTCAGTTTACCCATAGCACTCGGGTTGAACATTTATATTCCCCGAAAATCTCGCTGGGCACTGCTTGTTCGATCTGTACTGGACGTGCTATGGGGGATACCATCCATTGTTTATGGAGCCTTCGGATTTACCCTCATGTTAGCCCTGGGTATGCGGGCTTCTTTACTGGCCGGCATTATCACTCTGGCTTTTGTGGAATTACCGATCATGGTTCGGGCTATGGATGAGGTCTTACGTCGTATGCCTCGAGACCTTGAGAATGCGTCTTATGCGATGGGCGCCACGCGTATCGAAACAGCATTACGGGTGGTGCTTCCACAGATGCTGCCGGGACTTGTGACCGCAGTGATGTTGGCTTTTGGTCGTGGGATTGGTGACGCAGCATCCGTGTTATTCACCGCTGGATACACAGACCGAATACCCACTTCTTTAATGGATCCAACCGCGTCCCTACCTTTGGCAGTATTCTTTCAACTTTCTATGCCATACCCGGAGGTTCAGAAACGGGCATATGCAGCGGCATTCATCTTAACTCTTCTGGTATTGCTGATCAGCTTCCTCTCCAGATGGATCTCTGCCAGACTTTCACGCTACTCAATTAAATAGGTGCCAGATGGAAAATCATATTCAAATTCGAGATTTGAAGGTACGCATCGGTTCCACAGAGATCATCAGGCATGCGAATATCAACATCCCCGACGGGCAGGTTACTGCCATTCTGGGACCTTCGGGCTGCGGCAAAACCACCCTGCTGAGGAGTATGAATCGCTTTCTTGACCTGACTGAAAACTCAAGGGTGGAGGGTGAGGTTTTACTGGATGGAAAGAATATTTATGCGCCTGGAGTGGATGTAACCGAGATCAGGCGGCGCATCGGCTTACTGGCACAACGGCCATATTCACTGCCCATGTCAATCTACGAGAATGTGGCGTACGGATTGCGTATCCACCGTGTCAATCAGAGTAAAAACTTGAAACCGATCATCCGGCATTATCTGGAAATGGCTGGATTATGGGATGAGGTAAAAACTAGGCTATCCGATCCTGCCAGCGCTTTATCCATAGGACAGCAGCAAAGGCTCTGCCTGGCTCGCGGGTTGGCACTTGAACCTGAAGTGATCCTGGCTGATGAACCTACCTCCGCGTTAGATCCGATCTCCGCGCAACATATCGAAGGAAAACTACAGGAACTGAAAGAGAAGTATACGATCGTACTGGTTACCCATACATTACGGCAGGCGCGAAGGCTGGCGGACCATGTTGTTTTTATGTACCTGGGTGAGGTTGTAGAGCAGGGACCTGCCCGTGAAGTTTTCGACAACCCTCAAATGGAACGTACTAAAGCCTATTTGCAGGGGTCGATCGGATAAACCCCACCAGCCTGATAAAAACTGGGACAAAAAAAGGAGCCTGTGATGGCTCCTTTTTTAATTCGGATGGTCAGTTATTAGAAAAGTCCCATCACTCTGCCTGTTTCAAGGTCCAGGTCAATATCATAGAATGCAGGACGCGTAGGCAGACCGGGCATGGTGCTCATCTTTCCCAGCAGCGGATAAAGGAAGCCGGCGCCAACGGATGCGCGAACTTCCCGGACAGTGATACGGAAACCGGTTGGGACGCCTTTCAACGTAGGGTCTGCGGTGAGGGACAGGTGGGTCTTGGCCATGCAAATTGGCAATTTATCAAATCCCATCCGGGTGTAATCCGTGATCTGCTTTTCAGCTTCGGGTGTATAGTCTACGCCATCAGCACCGTAAACCTGAGTAGCGATCGTTTCGATCTTTTCTTTGATCGTCTTATCCAACGGATATAAGAATTGGAAATGAGACGGTTTTTCAGCAGCTTTTACAACAGCTTCCGCCAGGTTCCGGGCTCCCGCGCCACCTTGCGCCCAGTGCGCGCTGACAACAGAATCTTCCGCCCCCGCTCTGATGGCCGCAGTGCGGATCATTTCAAGTTCTGCGGGAGTATCCGTAGCAAATTGATTGATCGCTACGACTACAGGGATACCAAATTTACGGGCTGTTTTAATATGGTGCAGTAGGTTGGGAAGGCCGGCTTCGAGCAGGGGGAGGTTTTCATCTGTGTAGGCTGGATCCAGTGGTTTTCCTGCAACAACCTTCGGGCCACCACCATGCATCTTAAGCGCGCGTACTGTGGCAACCATCACAACTACATTCGGAATCAACCCTGAGTAGCGGCATTTAATATCAAAGAATTTTTCCATGCCAATATCCGCACCGAAACCGGACTCAGTCACGACATAATCTGCCAGTTTTAAAGCCATCTGGTCAGCAAGGATGGAGCTGTTACCGTGTGCAATATTGGCAAATGGACCAGCGTGGACGAATACGGGGGTGCCTTCCAGCGTCTGCATCAAGTTGGGTTTGATGGCGTCACGCATGAGCACTGTCAGGGCACCGGCAATGCCGATATCTTCTGCTGAAACCGGGTCACCATCCCTGCTCTGGGCAACGACCATATTACCGAGTCGTTCTCGCATGTCTTTCAGGCTGGTGGTCAGTGCTAACACCGCCATGATCTCGCTGGCAACTGTGATGTCAAAACCGGTAGTGCGTTCGTGCCCGGTTTCTTCTGCACCTGTACCCACGGTAATGCCGCGCAGGAAACGGTCGCTGGTATCCATCACTCGCTTCCAGGTGACAGTCTCCGGGTCGATATCCAGCCGGCATAGTTTACGCTTCTCTTCAGCGGTCAGGTCATTGGGGTTTGTCTTCTGAATACCCAGTTTCTTAAGCCTTCCCTGTAAACCTTTTCCGAAGGTCCGATTGCCTTTTTTATCTGCCGGGCATAAACGAGTAAACAGCTGCTCATCTGTAGCTTCTGATTCGTGCAACATACGCACATCGATCGCTGCGGCAAGCAGGTTGTTGGCGGCAGTGATGGCATGAATATCACCGGTCAGATGCAGGTTAAAATCCTCCATCGGTATAACCTGGCTGTAGCCACCACCCGCAGCGCCGCCTTTAATTCCAAATGTCGGACCCTGACTGGGCTGGCGGATGCAGGTGATCACACGCTTACCCAGTTCAGCTCCCAACGCCTGGCTCAGACCGACGGTAGTGGTTGTTTTCCCTTCACCGAGCGGAGTGGGCGTTATGGCGGTCACGTCGATATATTTACCGCTTGGGGCATCTTTCAAGCGATCCAGTATCTCCAGCTTCACTTTGGCTTTATATGGGCCGTAGAGTTCTAATTCTGCGGGAAGGATACCCATGGTCTCAGCGATTTCGCTGATTGGATGGATCTCCGCATCCTGGGCGATTTCAATGTCGGAGGGAACAGGTATCTTTAGTTTTAGCTTGGTGGGGACAAATTTACGGCTGCTGGATGTCACTGGGCTCATAAGATGGTGCTCCTTTGCGTATATTTGTAATGGGTTGGATTGGGTAATTATGGTACAAGTACTCCCTTTGCGCAAGATGGAACTTGTGGGAGTATAAGATTTACTGTGGATGCACACCACAGAAGCCTATACAGGGTGGATGGAACATCCAGCCCAATATTGACAATTCTTATCCAGTAGATATACTATAAGTAAGTTAGTAATTAGTTAGCTCATTAATATTTGGATACGATAAGGGCAAAACCGGTGAAAACCGGTGACGCAAAGCCATGGGTCTACAACCTTCGGGTCATGACTGCCAGGTTACCGAAACCTTCCATGTTATTTATTAACATGCATATCTCGGAGCCCTTGTCGGGGAGAAGCACATGGCTCCGAGCCAACGAACCAACATTCTTAGATCAATTATCGCCCTCATCGTTATGGGGACGAATCTGTTGGTTTTTAACCCCGCTACCGCTTTCATCCCTGTAACAGCTGGAGATGCTGCTCAGCTAGATGAAAGCCAGGCAAGTGTTTCAAGCATCTCGCAGCCATTAATGGATTTTGCCAGTGCTATCCGCAATGGTGATAAAAACCAGATCACCGGTATCTTCGCGGAAGACACTCTGGCTCATCGGGTGGTGCAACAACCTTCCGGAGAACCCGGGTTTGTTTCAGGGGTGGATGGTGTAGTGACACAATTTGGCATGGCATCTAAGGTTGGGTCTATCGGCTTGCTGGCTCATAATTTTGCCGCCGGGGAAAGCTTCTTTCAATTAAAGGTGGGAATGAAAGTGTACCTGGTGTACGGAGATGGCCATGTAAGCGGATATCTCATCCACCAGATAAACCGCTTCCAGGCACTCACGCCTACCAGCCCGATATCCAATTTCCTGAACCTTGAATCCGGCGAAAAAATCTCCGCAGCTGAGTTGTTTACCCGAATGTACGGAGAACCGGATGTCCTGACATTGCAGACCTGTATCGCATCTGGGGATGAAAGCTCCTGGGGAAGATTATTCATCCTTGCAGAACCGATTTTGTGAGCAAGATCCTCGGTCACGTTTTTTACAGGAACAGAGATGTTCCTGTATTCATTTAATCAACCGCCAGCAAAAACATATACGATATAATCAGAACAATGATGATCAACCCGGATCGTTTACCTGGTTTTCGCAGCATATTACCTTTTACACTCTGGTTGGCAGGAGTCGGTTGGCTGGGGGTGATATTGCTTGTTTTTGCCACCTTGCCAACTCTTGGGCCGCGCTGGTTATTCTTTTTCTTCCTGGTGTTAGCCCTCACGGGTACTTTTTTACCGGTTGTCTTTTTCCTTAACCTTCGCTTCCCCTCCGTACCAGCGATCGGGTTTAGTGTAATCGTCCGGCAGGCTTGCTGGGTGGGTGTATACGGCGGATTGGTTGCCTGGCTGCAGCTCGGACGTGTATTGAACACCGGCCTGGGTGTGGGTCTGGCAGCAGGTTTCATTGGCCTGGAGTGGTTGATCCGCTTCAGGGAGAAGAACAAGGCGAGATTAGCCAGGCCATTCAAATACCAGGCACAATCAGAGATTGTGGATGAAGAAGTGACGGATGAGGAAGAATGATGGGCCAACGTCAGATCCCGTCTGTGGATTCCCTGCTCCGGTTGCCTGATGGTAGTCGGTTGATTAATCAATACTCACACACGCTGGTTGTGATTCAATTACGAGAAACCCTTCAAGAACTGCGCGACAAGCCGGATAGAGATATTCCTGATGGGGAGGGAATCCTTGCAATGGTTGAATCCCGGATCCAGACGAATACTCGGCCGACATTGACACCTGTGATCAATGCTACCGGTGTCATCTTGCATACCAATCTGGGGCGGGCGCCACTGAGCGCAGCTGCGCTGGCTGCCATGCAGCAAACCGGACAGTCTTACAATACCCTTGAGTATGATGTCACCGCTGGTGTACGTGGTTCCCGCCAGGTTCACTGTGAACGTTTGGTGACACGGCTAAGCGGTGCTGAAGCGGCTTTAGTGGTGAATAACAATGCGGGAGCCGTTCTGCTGATTCTTTCAGCATTAATGAAAAATAAGAGAGTAGCAATCTCTCGTTCACAACTGGTGGAGATTGGCGGCAGTTTTCGAGTCCCTGATGTCATGCGTCAATCCGGTGCGCGCATGATGGAGATTGGGACGACTAATCAGGTGCACCTCTCAGATTATGAAGATGCTTTAGCAAATGGTTCTGCCAGTATTATCCGGGTACACCCATCCAATTTTAAGATCATCGGTTTCACAGATCAACCCAGGCTGTCAGAATTGGGACGAGTCGCGCATGCTCATGGAGCGCTGCTGCTGGATGATCTGGGATCTGGATCTTTTCTGGATACCGCATCGTATGGCATGCAGCACGAACCGATGGTTCATGAATCGATTCTGGATGGAGCTGATATCGTAAGTTTTTCGGGTGATAAATTACTGGGAGGTCCGCAAGCTGGTATCATTGCCGGCAAGGCGGATTTGATTCGAAAGATCAAAAAACATCCCCTGGCGAGGGCATTAAGAGCCGATAAAATGACACTGGCAGGTCTTGCAGCCACGCTCGCACATTATATCGTTGGGGAAGCTGAGCAGCAAATCCCTATCTGGCGCATGATCTCCATGCCTTTAGCAGTTGTCCGTGAGCGG
>Ga0172375_10006298_pt1 | contig 16731 bp, 14 predicted proteins | sample LakKiv1m_FD_114537 | JGI IMG/M metagenome (GOLD analysis project Ga0172375, IMG submission 114537) | Freshwater microbial communities from Kabuno Bay, South-Kivu, Congo - kab_092012_11.1m | ecosystem: Environmental > Aquatic > Freshwater > Lake | place: Democratic Republic of the Congo...
CTCCTTGTTCGCCGTTGTTCGCTCGACGAAATCGCCAAGGGCCTTGTATTTCAGGTAGATGTCGTCGTATGCCGCTTTTCGCGCTGGATCCGGCTCATAGACGCGCTCGGTCGGGGCGCGCATCGCTTTTTGCGCGGCAAGCGCGTCGGGGTAGAGCCCAGCCACAACCGCGGCGAACATCGCCGCGCCGAGGGCGCAGGATTGGTCGCTCGAGGTGACCGCTATCGGCATGCCGAGAATGTCGGCGCTGATCTGCATGATGAGGGGGCTTTTCCGCGCGACGCCGCCTATCGCGGCCACCCGCTCAACCGCCACGCCCTCCGAGGCCAGGCGCTCGACGATGGCGCGGGAGCCGAAGGCCGCCGCCTCCACCAGGGATCGGTACAGGGAGGGGGCGTCCGTTCCCAGGGTCAGGCCGGTGATGGCTCCCGGCAGCGCCTGGTTGGCGTCGGGGGTCCGCCTGCCGTTGAGCCAGTCGAGGGAGACGAGGCCGCCCGCGCCTGGGGCGATCCGCGCGGCGGCCCGCTCGAGGGCGGGCAGGATGGCTTCCTCGAAAGCGTCGAGCGCCTCGTCGCTTTTCCGGCCGATCCCGCCGCCGAGCATCCCGGGCATCGCGCGCAGCGGCCAGGCGAGGAGATTCCGGAACCAGGCGAAAATGTCGCCGAAGGCGGACTGACCGGCTTCGTAGCCGATCATGCCGGGAAGCACCGAACCGTCGACCTGCCCGCAGATGCCGGCGACAAGGTGCTCATCGCGGGCCGGGCGCTCGCCTACCATTATGTCGCAGGTGCTCGTTCCCATGATTTTCAGGAGAGTGCCCGCGGCCACATCGCCGCCGACCGCCCCGATGTGGGCGTCGAAGGCCCCGACAGCGACGGGAATCCCCGCGGGAAGTCCGAGCCGCGCCGCCCAAGCGCCGTCAAGTCTGCCGGCAGGCTCGGCCGCTGTGTAGGTCTCGCCGCCGAGCGTCGAGGCCAGTTCGGCGAGTCGGGGGTGGAGCCGCGCGAGGAACTCCCCGGAAGGATAGCCGCCCCAGGACGCGTGCCACATGGCCTTGTGCCCGCTGGCGCAGCGGCTACGCTTGAGCGTCTTGATGTCTTTCACCCCGGTGAGGAGGGAAGGAACCCAATCGCAGTGTTCGATGATCGTGACTGCTTTGGCCGCCACCCGGGGGTTGCTCTCGACGACCTTGAGCGCCTTGGCCCAGAACCACTCCGAGGAATAGATGCCGCCTTCGTATTTGGTGTAGTCTTCGCCGCCCCAGGCCTTCGCGAGGGCGTTGACGCGCTCCGCCTGGGCCACTGCCGTATGATCCTTCCATAGTATGAACATCGCGTCCGGGTCGTCGGCGAAAGCCGGATCCAGCGCGAGGGGGCGGCCGGCCGCGTCGGCGAAACAGGGCGTTGAACCCGTTGTATCCACCGCTATGCCCCGTATCTTCGACGCGACACCCCTGATACCCGGCACCCCAGCGGCTTCGGCGCAGGCGGCCTTCACCGCTTCTTCCATGCTTTCCATGTAGTCGAGGGGGTGTTGACGGAAGCGGTTTTCGCGCGGCTCGCAGTATTTCCCTTCGGCCCAGCGCCTGTAATTGCTCACGCCCGAACCCGCGAAGGCGCCGTCGGCGGCGTCCGCCACGACGGCCCGCACGGAATCGGTGCCGAAATCTATGCCAAGAACGAAAGCTGCACCCTTATCCAGTTTCATCTCGTCTCCTTCTTTCAGCCCGATAATGGTTGGGCAGGTTTTCCTTGAACCATACCTCTATGGGGAGGTCGATGCGGTGAGACTGATGTTCCCCTATCGACGCGGCCCTGAAGAGATACTCCAGGCCGAGGCGCCCCTGTTCGAAAGGACGCTGCGAAATAACGCAGTCCACCGCCCCCGAGGCGAGTGCCGCCTCATTGGCCGGCACGAGGTCCCAGGAGACCAAGGGCTTTCCTTCCTTGAGCCCGGCCCCGACGAGCCAATCGCCGACAAAATGTCCCGAGGCGTCGGCGACAAGGATACCGCCAAGTCCCGGCTCTTCGTCCAAAAGCGCCGACAAGAAGCTCTCTCGATCCTCGCGCCCTTCGAGATGGGGGCACTCCCTTACGATAATTTCTGGAGCCTTCCCTATGGCGCGCGACGCGTAGAAGGCTTTGAACCCCTCGATCCTCTGCTTGAGGTGGCGATCCTCGGCGTGGGCGGTGATGGCGGCGAGGACGGTCGCCTCGGGCGAGAGAAGGCTCATCACGCGGCCGGCGACTCGACCCGCCGCCAAGGCATCCTGGCCTATGGAGCCGCGCGGATTGGTTCCCTCGAGGGAACCGTCGAAGAATACATAGGGTGTGCCGGGATCGAAACGCTCAAGCGTGGGCTTCAGTTCGTCCGGCAGGGTTGGGGCGACAAGGAGCCCATCGCCTGGATCGGCGATGATGGATTCGAGAATGTCCCGAAAAGCCGGGCGGTCGTACCGATCGAATTCTTCGATGCCGATGGTGGCTCGGTATGTCTGGAGATCTTTCGCGGCGGCCTCGATACCATCCCTGCAGAGGCGCCAGTAGCCCGAATCCTGGTCGGCCCGCGGGAGAAGAACCCTGAAATGATAGGTTTTGTTCAAGGAAAGCTGGCGAGCGAGGAGGTCGGGCTTGTAACCCGATATGTCGATTATGGTCTCGACCTTGGCCTTGGTCGCGGCCGACACCTCACCCCTTCCATGGAGGACGCGATCGACCGTTCCGATGGAAACACCGGCGAGGCGGGCGATTTCCTTGACCGTAGGGTGATTTTTTTTCGTCATTCTGGCTTCCGTGTACGTACACGACACTATCACCGCTTTTTGGCGCTGTCAATAATCCAAATCTTGGCGCGTTGTGACAGTGAAAGATCTTTTTAGAGTTATCATATATTGCATGCAAAACGAAATATGAAAAATGAAAAATTATGCTTGACAGGTTTTGCTTTCAGCCCTAGCATGCGTTTATGGGAACAATAGCAAAGCAGAGCCTGAGGGATTTGGCGTACCAAGAGCTCCACGAAATGATAGAGAATAGCCGCTTCACGCCAGGGGCGAGGATCAATGTCGAGGACCTCACGCTTGAGATGGGGGTGAGCAGGACCCCTATCTGGCAGGCCATCGGCCAGCTTGAAAAGGAAGGCCTCCTCTATTCGATACCCAACAAGGGCGTTTTCATGCAGGAGCTGTCCCCGAAGGAAGCGATAGACCTTTATTCCGTCCGGGAAGTGCTCGAGTGCATGGCGGCCGAGCTGGCCTCGGCGATGATCGACGAGGGGACCATAGGACGGATGGAGGCGAATCTGGCCGAGCAGCGGAAGGCGATAGAATCCAGCGATCTCGTCGCCTACTCCAAGCTCGATTTCGACTTCCATTTCGCGGTGTACAGCTCAACGGCGAATGGTTACTTGATTGACCTCCTCCAGGACATCAAAAAACGGATGAGACCTATGGTGCAGCAAATGAACACCATACTTCCGGAATTGTACCAGGACCATCTCACCATTCTGGAAGCGCTGAAGAGCGGGGACGCGGCGACCGCGAAGGAAGGATTCAGGACTCACAACGAGCGGATGAAGCGATTGATTCTGAAGTCGATCAAGGCGAAATCGGCGGATGAATGAACGAACGGATGAACGAGTGAATTTCAGGAGGTTATGACGTGAAAGTACCAGCCAAGAAAACCGCCATCGTGCTGATCGAGCCGCAGAACGACTTTTTGTCGAAAGGCGGAACCATGTATCAGTACATAGAAAAGCAGCTGAAGGAAAGGAATGTGATCCAGAATCTTCAGCACCTGCTCAAGAACGCCAGAGGCAAGGTAAAGATCTTCTATCTGCCGTTCCAGTCCTTCAAGCCCGGATTCCCGGAACTGAAAGCCGATGGTCCGGGCACTGGCGGCCTGCGCGGCATCGAGATGGCGATGAAGGCCGATTGGGGAACCGGAGCCTGGCTCGAGGGAACGCCCGGCCCCGAGATCATCAAAGAGCTGACGCCGGAAGAAGGCGATATCGTCGTGCGCGGGAAGTACACCCTCGACGCCTTCCACTCCACCGCGATCAATTATCTGCTGCGGGCGAACGAAATCGAATATGTCGCTTTCACCGGCTTTCACACGAACTGGTGCGTGGAGTCTTCGGCGAGGTCGGCCTACGACAACGGATACCGGGTTCTCGTGCTTTCGGATTGCACGGCCACCGATACGGAGCGGGAGCAGAAATACGCCGAGGAAGTGATATTCCCCAAGATCGGCACAGTCATGACTTCCAGGGAATTCCTGGAGGCGATCTCTTGATATGCGCGAAAAAAAGGAGATGAACATGAGACACAAAATGAGCGGATTTCTCATTCTGGCCATCGCATTCATCATGCTGTTTCCGGGGACTCTGGCGGCCCAGAGCAAGAAGGATGTCGTCACCCTCAATTTTACCTATTGGGGCGGACCTTACGAAAAGCCGACGATCGAGAAGCTGATCGCCTCCTTCGAGGCCAAATATCCGAACATCAAGGTACAGGGCCAGCACATTCCCGCGGATTACGAAGCCAAGATGAGCGCGATGGTGGCCGGCAACAAGGCCCCGGACCTCGGGTACGTGCGGGATTTCATGGCCTTGGATTTCGCCAAACAGGGCATGCTTTACAACATTTTCGACATGATCGACAAAGACAAGAGCATCAGCCGCGATGATTTCATCAAGGATTTCTTCCTCTACTGGGACAAGGACAAATCCTACGGCATGTTCACCGCCGCTGAAGCCTATGGTCTTTTCTACAACAAGCAGGCTTTCAAGGAAGCAGGCCTGCCGAATCTGCCCACGAAGATGGAGGACGCCCTCACCTGGGACCAGCTGATCGAGATCGCCAAGAAGCTCACCATCGACCAGAACGGCAAGAACGCGACCCAGCCCGGCTTCGACAGGACAAAGATCAGGCAATACGGGATCAGGTTCGATTTCAACCAGGGCGCCTATATGCCCCTCGTCAGGTCGAACGGCGGGGATTACGTGACCGACGACAACAAATTCGGCCTCGCCCAGCCCGCCGCCCTTAAAGTGCTTCAGAACATGGCCGATCTGGTCGTGAAGTACGGCGTCGCCCCTTCGCCCGCCGAGGCGAAGGCCCTTCCCTCGACAGCCGTGAGCGTGACGACGCGGCAGTCCGCCATCATCATGATCGGCCAGTGGGTACTCCTCGATCTCGCCCAGGCCGGGGTGGACTTCGGCGTTGGCGTGCTCCCCAATTTCGGGAAATATGTCACTTCGCCGGGCTGGGGAACGATCGGCATCTTCAAGACTACGCAGCATCCCGAGGAATCATATCTGTTCTGGAAATGGATATGCGATCCGAGCAATTCGATCGAGACGCACAAGGCGGGCTTATGGATGCCCCTGATGAAGAAATACTATACCGATGAAAGCCTGGTCAAACTTTGGGCGAAGGGGAACAAGGCCCATCCGGATGGATATGTCGACGCCTTCATGAAGCCCGTGCTCACGAACTTCAAGGTCCACCCCTCGTCGTACGTCAAGAATTTCGTCCTGATCGACGCCCTGGTTCAACCGGCGCTCGAGAGAATGTACATGGGCAAGGAAACCGCCGAGCAGGCGATGAAGAACATCGAGCCCGAGGTGAACAAACTCATCGACGGAAAATACGGAAAATAATCGCTGAGAGGGAAAGGGGCGGGCGATCCGCGAGCTCGGCCCGCCGCCTTTCCCTTGTCGCGTCGAGAGAGCGGGAGGAAAAGAGGAATGAGCGCAGCCAATCCAGCCACGCTGGGCGCGAAAAGAAGAGATTCCCTCGTAGGTATAGTGTTCACCTTGCCCGCGATTCTCGGGTTTGTCATGTTTTCGGTAGGCCCGATGATAGCCAGCCTGGTGCTCAGCTTCACCAATTATTCGATTTCGAAACCGCTTCAATTCATCGGAGCGAGCAACTATCGGGCGCTCCTGACGGGACAGGACACTTTCTTCTTCAATTCAATAAAAGTCACCCTCCTTTTCGTCTTGATGAATGTTCCCGTCTGCCTTGTGACTGCCTTCCTGATCGCCCTCCTCCTGAACAGCAAGAATATCGCGGGTCGCTCGCTGTTCAGGACCATCTTTTACATACCGACGATCATACCGATCATCGCCACGGCCATGATCTTCATGTGGATGATGAGTCCCGATTTCGGCCTCTTCAACGCGCTTCTGAAGCTGATCGGTATTTCGCCGAGCAAATGGATCTATGGTGAAAAATTCGTTCTGCCGTCGCTCCTCCTCATGACGGCCTGGTGCAGCGGGAACATCATGGTGGTCTTCCTGGCCGGCCTCCAGGGCATCCCGACCTCGCTCTACGAGGCGATCGTCGTGGATGGGGGCGGCACCTTCGCCAAATTCAGGCATGTCACGCTTCCCTTGATGACGCCGACCATTTTCTTCAACATGGTGATGTTCCTGATATCGAGCATGCAGGCTTTCCTGCAGGCCTATATCATGACGCAGGGCGGACCGAACAACCGCACCAACTTCATTGTCTATTACCTCTACAGGAACGCCTTCGAGTTCGGCGACATCGGCAAGGCGAATTCCCTGGGCTGGATTCTCTTCCTGATCATCGTCGCTGTCTCGGCGCTTTTGTTCTGGTCCTCGAAATACTGGGTTTACTACGGAGACGAGTGAGATGACAACGAATCTTGGCAAGACGCTGTTCAGAGCTTTCGTCGGGGTCCTCGCCCTCGTCTGGCTCGTGCCCTTCTACTGGATCCTCAGGAGCGCCTTTATGGGGATAAGCCAGATCTTCGCTTATCCGCCGGTGCTTTTCCCGAACCCAATAAAACTGGAAAATTTCCAGGCGGCGCTCACGTCGCTGCCTTTCGGCACCTATTACAAGAACACCTTCCTCATCGTCGCCCTATGCGTCTCCGGGATCTTGGTCTCCTGTTCCCTGAGCGCCTACGGTTTTTCCCGGGTGCAATGGAAGCACAGGGACAAGGTATTCTACGTCCTCATGTCGAGCATCATGCTGCCCTATTTCGCCACGTTGATCCCGAGCTTCATCATGTGGACCAAACTCGGGCTGACGGATACCTTCGTCCCCCTCACGCTTCCCTCCTGGTTCGGCATGGGCACCGCGAGCATTTTCGGCGGCGGGATGTTCAACATATTCCTGCTGCGGCAATTTTTCAGGACTATCCCCAAGGAGCTCGACGAGGCGGCCTTCATGGATGGCGCGGGGCACTGGATCATCTTCAGCAGGATCATCGTGCCGCTTTCCAAGCCGGCCCTCATAAGCGTGGGGCTCTTCACCTTCCTCAACACTTGGAACGACTTCATCAATCCGCTCATCTTCCTGAGCAGCGAGAAAAAATACACCATCCAGTTGGGATTGAGGACCTTCATCGGCATGTACAGCTCGCAGTGGAACCTCCTCATGGTCGCCTCGTTCACGGCGATAATACCGGTACTGGTCGTGTTCTTCATCGGGCAGCGCTATTTCGTCGAAGGCATAGCGACGACAGGGCTTAAGGGCTGAAAATCGCCCGCGAAAGGGAGTCATCATGAAGCAAGCGTTCGCGCCGCTGGGCATGAAAAACGTGGTTCTGACGGGAGGGCTGCTGAGGGAAAGGCAACGCGTAAACGCCGAGGTCACCGTGCCGCACATCTACGCCAAGCTGGAGGAAACGGGACGAATCGATTCCCTCCGCTGCGCGTGGAAAGAGGGTCAACCCAACCGACCCCATCCTTTCTGGGATTCGGACATAGGGAAGATGATCGAGGCCGCCTCGTACACGCTGATCACGAATCCCGACAAAGACTTGGAAGCGAGGATCGACGCGATCGTCGATCTCCTGGGCGCGGAGCAGCTGCCCGACGGCTACCTGAATTCCTACTTCAAGACCTGCGAGCTGGAAAACCGCTGGACCAATCTCTACTACATGCATGAGCTTTACTGCGCGGGGCATCTCATCGAGGGCGCGGTGGCCTACGCCGAAGCCACCGGCAAGCGGAAATTCCTGGATATCATGTGCCGCTATGTGGACCACATCAGGTCGAAGTTCGGACCCGAGGAAGGGAAGATACGAGGCTACTGTGGTCACCCGGAAATCGAGCTCGCCCTCGTCCGGCTGTACAAGGCGACGAAAAACGAAAGCTATCTCGAACTGGGCAAATACTTCATCGACGAGCGCGGCAGGCAGCCCTACTTTTTCGAGAGGGAATCGCTCGCGAGAGGCGTGGACACGACGAAGACCGCCAATCAGACTCGGCATCTGAAGTATTTCTTGAAAAGCCGCGGGCCCTTCGCCGAATATCAGGCCCACAAGCCGGTGCGCGAGCAGGCGGAGCCGGTGGGGCACGCCGTGCGGGCGATGTACCTGTACAGCGGCATGGCCGACATCGCCGCCGCCTACGGCGACGAAACGCTGCTCGGCGCCTGCAAGGCCATCTGGAAGTCCCTGGCCACCTCCCAATTCTATATCACGGGCGGCATAGGGCCGGCTTCCGACGGCGAGCGCTTCACCTTCGCCTACGATCTGCCGAACGAAATCACCTACAACGAGAGCTGCGCCTCCGCGGCCCTCGTGATGTGGGCGCAGCGCATGCTGCAGATCGAGGGCGAGGGCAAATACGCCGACATTCTCGAGCAAACCCTCTACAACACGGTGCTCGGGAGCGTCTCTCGCGAGGGAAACAAATTTTTCTACGCCAACTACCTGTCGGTCTATCCCGAGCGTTTCGCGCACGCGAGCGCCGCGGTCATCGACAAGATGAAGGCGGAGAGGCAGGAGTGGTTCGACGTGGCTTGCTGCCCCCCGAACGTCTCGAGGCTGATCGGTTCCCTCGGGAAGTACCTCTATTCCCAAGGCGATGAGAGCCTGTACATACACCTCTACGCCGACAGCGAGGCCAACTTCTCGGCGGGCGGCGGCTCCGCGAGGCTCAAGGTTTCGACCGACTATCCCTGGGACGGCTACGTGCGGATCGCCCTCGATTTCGAAAAGGAAACAGCTTTCACCCTTGGGCTCCGCATTCCCGGATGGTGCGTGAATTGGTCGGTGAAAGTGAACGGCAAAGACGTCGAACACCGGCTCGAGAAAGGCTACTGCCTTATCAGGGGCAATTTCTGGCTCGAGCTGATCGAGTTGAATCTGGCGATGCCGGTGACGCGAATGGAAGCCAATCCGAAAGTCAGGGAGGACTGCGGCCGAACGGCACTGCAGCGCGGCCCTGTCGTCTACTGCATCGAGGAAGCCGATAACGGGAAGGGGATCAACGACATTGCCATCCCCGACGACGCGGAAATAAGGCAGACGAAGGGTATCTCGGGCGTTTCGAATGAAGCCGTGACGCTGGAATTCCAGGGATACGCGAGGACGGTAGAGGATTGGGGCGAGAAGCTCTATAGTCAGAGTCCCGGCTCGCTTCGGGCGGTAAACGTCAAAGCGGTGCCGTATTTTCTCTGGGGAAACCGGGGCTTTGGCGAAATGCTCGTATGGATCTTGAGGCGGGGACGGTAACAGCGCCGCGAAGCCGACCGGCGTTCAGAAACCCCTAGGCGAGCTGAGCCTGCCCTCCTCGGTGACAACGAGGTCGACTACCGCGTCATTTTCTCCCATGGGCACTTCGTCCACGATCTGGGCGGCGTAGCAGAAGCCGCAGGCGATAATCGAGCCCCCTCGTCGCGCGGCGCCCGCGCGGGCGCCCGAAAGGAAGCGGTCGTAGTAGCCCTTGCCCCGGCCGAGCCTGCCGCCTTTGCGGTCGAAAGCGAGGCCGGGCGTCACGACGATCGCGGAGTCCGAGCACAGTTCTTCCTCCGAGAGTATGTCGGCCTCGGTGGGCGGGACGGGTATGCCGTAGCGGTCGCGCGGCCAGGAACGAAAATCGCGGGGTAGGCGAACAAAGACGATGACGGGCTCGCCCCCGGGCGAGTGTTCCATGCGGGGAACCGCGACGATCTTGCCCTCTTCCATGGCCGATCCGAGGAGGCTTTCGGTCCGGATCTCCTCTCCCATGGACAGGAAGGCGAGGACGATATGCGCTCCGGCGTATTCGGGCAAAGCCCTGAGATTGCCTGCCGCGCGCAGGCTGCGAGTCTCGGCTTCCTCCTGACTCATGGCCTTGAGCAAGGCCTTGCCACGCTTCCGGGTTTCAGCCTTTTCTTCAATCAGGGACATCGTTCTTCTCCATAGAGGTTTCGATAATCGTATACCATAGGCGGCGCGTTTTGGATACAATGACGGTAAGGATACACATGAAACCTTCAATCTCCATCGTTTACTCCGACGGCTTGCTCCTTCTCACCGCGGCGATCTGGGGTTTTGCCTTTGTCGCCCAACGCGTAGGCATGGACAATTTGGGTCCCTTCGCTTTCAACGCGGTGCGCTACGCGATCGGCGCCCTCGTCCTTCTTCCCCTCATACGGCGGAGGAGAAAAGCGGAAAGCTCGCGGATAGAAACGGCGCCGGTATCCCGGCCCAGGCGACTGGTTCCCTTCATTCTCGCGGGAAGCGCGATGTTCATCGGGGCGAGTTTCCAGCAAGTCGGGCTTGTCACCACGACAGCCGGCAACGCCGCTTTCGTGACGAGCCTCTATGTCGTCATCGTCCCGCTGGTTGGCTCGCTCTTCGGGCGAAGGACGGGCCCCAAGGACTATATCGCGGCGATTGTCTCGGTGATCGGGCTCTACATTATCACGGTCGGCGGCGGCTTCACGATGGCGCCCGGCGATCTTCTCGTGCTGGCGGGGTCTTTCTTCTGGGCCCTCCATATACTCGTTATCGGTCGATTCGCTTCCATGGTCGATCCCGTCGAATTATCGGCGGGCCAATTCGCGGTTTGCGGCATCCTGAGCTTCGTCGCCTCTCTCATCTTCGAACCCCGGCCGTACGCTGGCCTGTTCGCCGCCGCCATTCCAATCCTCTACGGAGGCCTTTTTTCCTGCGGCGTCGCCTTCACGCTCCAGATCGTCGCTCAGCGAACCTCGCCACCGGCGCACGCTTCCATCCTCCTTGCCATGGAAGGCCTTTTCGGCGCGATAGGCGGCGTTCTCCTTCTAGGCGAGCCCGCCACGCTCCGCCTCTTCGCCGGTGGCGCCCTCATGCTCGCGGCCGCCGTCCTCTCGCAGGTATCAATCAGGAGGCCAGGGAGATGAAGTATATCTGTTCCCGCTGCGGCGCCGCCGCCGAGGTGAGCACGAGGGCGGCCAGGTGCGGATGTGGCGGCCTTTGGAAGCTCGATTACAAGCCCAGGAAATTCGATCTCTCCCTTGTCGATCGCGACACGTGGAGCATTTTCAGGTATCGCGCCTTCATGCCCCTCGAGGGCGAAACGTGGAAGGATGTCAGCCTGGGCGAGGGCATGACCCCCGTCGTGCGATTTGACGAGGAGCTCCTTCTCAAAATGGACTATTTCATGCCGACCCTCTCCTTCAAGGACAGGGGCGCGGCTGTCCTCGTGGCCCACTGCAAGGCTATCGGCGTGGATTCCGTCGTGCAGGATTCGAGCGGCAACGCGGGCAACAGCGTGGCCGCTTATTGCGGGAAGGCGGGAATCGACTGCGAAATTTTCGTTCCCGAGGGAACCTCACCCAGGAAAATCGCGATGATCAAATCGCACGGAGCCCGCGTAAACCTGGTTCCCGGGACGCGCGACATGTGCGCCGACGCGTGCAGGGCCAAGGTCGATGGCGAAGGAAAATACTACGCCAGCCATGTCTATAATCCCTTCTTCCACGAAGGCACCAAGACATACATGTATGAAGTATATGAGCAGCTGGGTCGCATCCCGCGCAACCTCTTCATCCCGCTTGGCAATGGTACGCTCTTCATAGGCGCGATCAAGGCGTTGCGGGAACTGCTGGAGGGTGGGCTCATCGCGGAGATGCCTCATATCGTCGCCGTTCAGAGCGAGCGCTGCGATCCTTTCGGAAAGGCGGTTGCCAAAGGACTGAGGCATCCGGCGAAGGTGACGCCGCTTCCCACGCTCGCCGAGGGAATAGCGATCGGCGAGCCCATGCGCGGCGACGAGATCCTCGACTATATCTATGCCTATGGAGTGGAGGTCGTCGCCGCGCCGGAGGCGGGCATCCTCCCCGCCAGGGCGGCTTTGGCGGCGCGGGGCGTTTACTGCGAGCACACGACGGCGGCCACCTACGCGGCCTGGCTCGCGTATCGTGAGGCGTGGGGGAAGCTCGAAGATAGCCTCATTCCCATGTGCGGCGCCGGACTGAAATCGGATAAGTGAAAGGAAGCGAACGCCTCCTTTCACAATGCTAGCGGCTGTCGCCTTGTGGAACCGTCCTCAGCTTTGAAATAAATATTTTCTTTTGAGGGCACCAGGAAATAGACAAGACCCCCTAGAATCAGGTGGAGGTAGTACGCGCCAAAACGCCAGATCAGTATCGCGCTGAGCGTCGCCGCGGGTTTTCCCGTGAGCGCGCCCAGGACGATCAGATGGGTGGCCTCCACGCTTCCGGAAGCCCCGGGGGTGGGGATGAACAGCGAAACGAGGGCGCACAAGATATTCGAAAGAAGGAATTCGGGGAAAAGGACCGGCGAGCCGGTGAGCATAAGCAGCGGAATGTAGAGCCCCATGGCCGATAAAATCTGATCCACCATATACAGCGCGATATCCAGGATCATGGTGCCGAAGTTGTGCCGCCATAGCACTTTGAAACCAGCTCCCAGTTTTTGGCTCCAAACGGAAATATCCTCGGCCCAGGCTGGCTTCCGCGTAATCCTGGCGATGAGTTTGCCAAGCCACGATTTTTCGAGCTTGAGGGCGATCACGCCGAGGAGGCGAGGGTTGAGGAAACCAAGAACGAGCACGACGGTGAGGAGGACGGTGGCGAACATTCCCGCGATCAAAAGATAGGAACCATTTCCCTTCGCCGACATCATGCCGATACCCTTGTCGAAGAATAAAGCCACGATGATCAATTGCACGAGATTGGACTCGATGAGCCGGGAGAAAGTGACGTTGGATGATATGATGGAATCGATGCCCAGCTTTGAAAAATGCAATGCCTGGAAAGGGAGCCCTCCCACCGAACCGGGCGTTATGCTGCAGAAAAAATAGCCGATGACGTTATTGTAGAGGGAGTCAAAAAACGACAGATGAATATCGAATTTCCTGAACACAATTATATACCGCAGCGAGTCGATCGCGTAAATGACAAGCATGAGGGCGAAGGGCGCGATCACGGCGATGGCGGAGGTCTGTTTGAACGCCTCGAAAAGATTGCCGAAATTGACGAAGAGCCCAATGAGGATGTTGATGAGAAGGCCCGCCACCACGGCGAATAAAACGTTTTTGAGCATTTTCCTGTTTGATGTCACGGGGCTCTTGGCTTTTCCCCCAGGTTCTGTCGCTCTATTCATGCCAGAAATATACAATGCCCAAGCGGACATTTGACAAGTGGCCTCGATGGTCGCGAGGCGCCCGCGCGTTGTCCTTTTGGGCTTGTCGTGCTACTCTGTGCGAGGTGAGGCAATGAAGCATGAATAAAACGATGTTCTATCTCGCTTATTTTTTGTCGCCGCTGATCCCCATCATCGTCTACTTCGTGACCTTGGGCATTCCGATCGATCTGTACGCCTTTTCCATCGTTCTTGGGATAAGCGCTTTCATATTCCTTTGCGATCAGTTCATCCTGGCATCGCGGCCAGTCTGGGCGGTGAAGGCGCTCGGCTTGAAGCGGCTCACGCGGCTCCATTCGACGATGCCCGTCGTGATCGTCACCCTCGCGGCGATCCATAAGTCGGTCAAGCGGCTCGCGGGTCTGGACACGGGATCTTTGCAGGCGGATTTCGGCGCGGCGAGCCTGGCCATATTCGTCATTGTCATCGTTTTCACCGTGCTTTTCATGGTGACCACCTTCTGGATGAAGATAGATGCCTTAAAAAAAATCAGGGTCTGGGTCTACGAAAGGACAGGGCTCGATTATAAAAAGGCCCGCTTTCTGCATAACGCGACTATCGTGGCGGTTCCGCTGCTTCTCACGCATGTTCTGCTCGCCTCGAGTTCCAGGTTGAGCGCCAACCCTGTCGGTGCCTCGGCCTTGGCGGGTTGGATGGTTATATCACTCGGCTCTTATATCCGGTACAGAATCAACGGCAGGGTGGCCAAAGCGGCGATAAGGGCATAGAGAGGCCAGGCCGCGAGGGCCCACGCTCGGGCGCTTACGTTTTCGCGGGCGGGACGAGGCGATCGTTCCACGCGTCGAAGGCCGAGATATCATCCAGAGGCTTCCTGACCCGGGCTGATGTTTCACTCGCCAAATGCTTTTCGCTAAGGCCGGAAGAATCGCCGGAGAATCCCAGTATTATGAGAGTTTCCAGTATGGCGCTTTCGGGTATGCCGAGAGCCCGCTTGGCCACCGCCGGGTTGAAGCCGGCGATCGGGTGGGAGATAAGGCCTTCTTCCACAGCCTGAAGCTGGAAGGCCATGGCGGCCATCCCAAGATCGAAAAGCGCGTAATCCCGGCCGCCGTCGAGGCGAGCGTCCCAGTCGAGGCTGGTCACGAAGGCCGCGATCGCGGGCGCTTTTTTCGCCCAGTAGTTGCCTGAGCTGAGGGCGAGCTTGAGCGCCTCGAGACGCGTCGCTTCGGTGACAACGATGATCCGCCAGGGCTGATTGTTCGAGCAGGAAGGGGCGAGGTGAGCGGCCTCGATGAGCCTCACCAATACTTCTTTCTGAATGGGGGCGGTATCCAGGGCTCTAAAAGCCCTGCGCGCTTCAATTGGTCTCAAGAGAGGCATCGTGGTCCTCCTTTCCATGTACGGATTGCCCTGCTCCCAAGGGCGCGGCGATTTCAGAAGAGCAGCTCGTAATATTTCTTGAACACGTCGCGGATGTTGGATATGTGTTTCCTCATGCATTCCTCGGCCTCATCCGCGTCGCGCCTCTTGAGCGCGTCGAGAATCGCCCGGTGCTCCGCGAAGGAGTTTTCACCCCTGCCCTGGATGAAGATGGTCTTGACATTGTAGCGGTTCAGCTGGTTCTTGATGGACAACACGATTTCTACAGCCGGAAGGTTAGGGCAATTCCTGTAGATCACCTGGTGGAAGTTCCAATTGCCCAGCGAATACTGCTTCATCTCGCCCTCGTCGAGTTTTTCCCTCATGCCAGCGAGGATTGATTCCATCTCCGCGAGATCGGCGTCGCTCATCGCGGGGGTCGCCTCCCGGATCACGAGGCCCTCGAGGAGTTCGCGGACGCGGAGGTACTGGAGGACTTCGTCGACGGAGAATGAGCGCACTGTGGCGCGCTTGTTCTCCTCGATGACGACGAGATTCTCGCTTGCTAGTTTCAGGAGGGCCTTTTTGACCGTGTTGCGGCTCACGCCGAGATCCTGGGCAAGCGTGAGTTCGGTGAGGCTTTCCGCAGGGCGGTAGACCCCGCACAGGATTCTTTCCCGTATGATCTGATATGCCTGAGTCGCCTGGTTTCGCAAACTATACTCCTGTGATCACGTCGCTTATTATAACTACCTTTCTTCCGATAAAAAAGGCCCGAAAAGCCGGTCTCTGATGTCCCGATCCCGTCCTTCCCCGGGCTTCGCGCGTCGAGCAATTATGCCAAATAGTTGGGCGACGCCCCGCTCGGGTTTAGCTATCCGCTTTTGGGCGGCTCCGCATAAAAATGCAGAAATTTGCCGTTTGTCCGGCGCAATGCCCTTTCGCTCGCTGTGCTGTTTCTGTATCATTAGAAAATTTTGCGCCCGGAAGGGATACACAAGGAGATGCAATGGCAAAGACACAGGAGAAGGTCGTCGGCTATCTGCCGGACGAGACCCCGACCACGGGGAAACTGATCGTTTTCGCGTTTCAGCAGCTGCTCGTCATGTTCCCTGCGACCGTTACCGTCGCGCTTCTCACGGGATTCCACGTCTCGACGACGATCTTCGCGAGCGGCCTCGCGACCATCGCCTTCCTGCTCATCACGAAAGGCAAGATCCCGCTCTACTACGGATCGAGCTTCTCGTACATCGCGGCGATCGTGAGCATCACCGGCGCCTCCTTCGGACAGGTGGCCCCCGACGCCCTGATCTCGCAGGCCCAGTTCGGCATCATCATGTCCGGCCTCGTGTCCATCGGCGCGGGCCTGATCGTGAGCCGCTTCGGCATGGAAGTGATCGAGAAGGTCCTGCCCGCCTCGGTGACCGGCTCCATCGCCATGGTCATCGGCATCTCGCTCGCCGGCACGGCGATCACCGGCGCGGCCGGCTGGTCGAACGGCGCCGCCAGCGACTCGGCCTGGATCGCCGGACTCGTGACGCTGTTCTCCACAATCATCTTCTCCGTCTACCTGAAGGGCGTCCTGGGCCAGCTCCCCATCCTCTTCGGAATCCTGGTCGGCTACCTCGTCGCGATCCCCCTCGGGCTCGTGAACTTCGGCGCCATCTGGTCGGGCACCGTGATCTCGATCCCGCACTTCACCCTGCCCGCGGCGAGCTGGATGGCCGTGGCCGCGATCATGCCGATCGCCATCGCCACCATCCCCGAGTCCACCGCCCACCTCTTCCAGCTGGACATCTACGTGAACGACCTGGCCAAGCGCAAGGGCAAGAAAGAGTACAGAATCGCCGACAAGCTCGGCATCAACCTCTCCTTCTTCCAGCCCCTGGCCAACGCGATCAACTCGGTACCCTCCTGCGTGATCAACGGCGCCTGCGTCTACCTGTTCGGCGTGATCGGCGCCCAGGGCGTGGCCATCATGATCAACAAGAAGGTCGACCTCTTCGACGCGCGC
>Ga0172375_10006299_pt1 | contig 16731 bp, 15 predicted proteins | sample LakKiv1m_FD_114537 | JGI IMG/M metagenome (GOLD analysis project Ga0172375, IMG submission 114537) | Freshwater microbial communities from Kabuno Bay, South-Kivu, Congo - kab_092012_11.1m | ecosystem: Environmental > Aquatic > Freshwater > Lake | place: Democratic Republic of the Congo...
AAGCGCCTTGATGTCGAAGCCTCGCGGCGGCTGTGCTCATATTCCTTCCCCGGCAATATCAGGGAGCTCGAGAACATCCTCGAACGGGCGATGATCTATTGCGAAGGCGATCAAATCGGCGCCGCGGATCTCGATGTGGCCATACCAAAACAGGCTGTCGAGAATTCAAAAGGGAATATATATGCAATTGAGCCCAGTTCGATGGATGAAATCGAACGGGAAGCGATACGGCGCGCGCTCGACCTCTCTGAAGGGAACCGCAGCAAGGCGGCGGCGGAGCTGGGCATAAGCAGGCGCACTATTCAGTATAAAATTAAGCGATATGGTCTTTAAGGCTTGAATTGGCGGGCCTGGGCCGAGCCCGGGCGTCTCGCTCGACGTTGGCGCAAGCAGCAAAAATCGAACGCTCTTTCTCTTGACTTGACTCCGGGCCTGTTCCATAGTCTAAATGATTATAGACTGCGAAGCCCAAGGAGGGTTGAATGAAACGAGCACTGGCACTGTTAGTTCTGCTTACGGCGGGAATTTCCATGGCCTTTGCGCAAACCCCCGTGAATCTTTACGGGCGCGGCGCGCAGGGCGCGAATGGAGTTGTCGCCGCCGCGAAGCCCGAAGCGTCCCAAGTGGGCGCCGATATACTGAAAAAGGGCGGCAACGCCGTCGACGCGGCCATCGCCACGGCCTTCGCCCTTCATGTCCTGGAACCCAACGCTTCCGGCGTCGGCGGCGGCGGTTTCATGATCATCAAGATGGCGAATATGCCCAAGGCCGTGGTAATCGACTTCCGCGAGAGCGCGCCCGCGGCCTCAACCCCAACGATGTACCTGGGAGCCGATGGCAAAGTGATTCCCAAATCCACCTATGAGGGCGGCCTCTCCGTCGGAGTCCCCGGCGAGGTGAAAGGCCTCCTCTATGCCCTGGAGCACTTTGGCTCCGGCAAGCTTTCGCGCATGGACATCGTCCAGCCCGCGATCGCTTGGGCCTTGAAAGGCGTTCCCGTCACCGTCAACCTCGCCCAGATCATCAAGGACAATTACGAGAAACTGGTCAAATACGAAAACGGCGCCAAAATTTATCTCAATGATGGACTCCCCTATGAGATCGGCGACACCTTCACGAACCTCGATTACGCCAACACCCTCGCCAAGGTCGGAATCTACGGCGAGGACGCGATTTACAAGGGTGAGATCGCTCAAGCCATCGTGAGCGAAGTCCGGAAGCGCGGCGGCATCATGACCATGGAGGATCTGGCCAATTATCAGATCAAGATCCGCGAACCGGTACAAGGTACCTATCGAGGCTACACGATTCTCTCCGTGCCTCCCGCCTCCTCGGGCGGTACGCACTTGATCCAGATGCTCAACATCATGGAAAACTTCGACGTCGCCAAGTCGGTTCAGGGCAGCGCGGCGAACGCCCACCTCTGGGCCGAGACGCTGAAAATGACCTTTGCCGACCGTTCCAAGTACATGGCCGATACGGACTTCGTGAAAGTTCCTCTGGCTGGTCTCACCTCCAAGGCGTATGCCAAGACTCTCGCCGCCAAGATTGACACGGCCAAGCCCATGGCATCGGCCACCGCCGGTGATCCATCGAAGTACGAATCCGGTTCCACCACCAGCCTTGCCGTCATGGACAAGGAGGGAAACATGGTGAGCCTCACGAAAACGATCAACTACTTCTTCGGCTCGGGCGTCGTGGTTCCCGGAACAGGCATCATCATGAACGACGAAATGGATGATTTCGTGCCGACCCCCGGATCGGCGAACTCCGTCGAGCCCGGCAAGCGCCCCCTGTCCAGCATCAGCCCGACCCTCGTCCTCGATCCCCGGGGCAGGTCTTTCATGACCCTGGGATCCCCTGGCGCCACTCGCATTTTCCCGACGGTGGCTCAGGTCATCTCCAATGTCATCGATTTCGGCATGCCGATCCAGGATGCGATTCTGGCGCCGAGGCTGTTCCAGATGCAGTCGGGCGCGCTCAACATGGAAGGACGCTACTCCATCAACTCCTATGAAGCCTTGAAGAAGATGGGGCATGCGATCACCGTGCGCGGTGACTGGGATGCCTATTTCGGCGGAGTCCATGGCGTCCTGTACGATTATGCCACCGGCACGCTTTTCGGGGGCGCGGATCCTCGAAGGGATGGAGAGGCCGCGGCATATTGAGTCTTAGGTCGATTCAAGAATAAGATTGCCCCACCGTGCGCCGCTCACCGCAGCGGCGCACGGTATAAAGGAAGGCTCGTCCGATGAAACTGCTCAATCGTGTCTTTACTCAGCGTGATTTCGGCGGGGCGCGCGGCAAGAGAGCGCTGAGCGCACTTTTGCTTGCCCTCGCGGTTTCCGTTCCTCTTTTCGCGCAGAGCTATAATCTCAAAGCCCCCTTCGCCTCACAGCCGGCTCTGCTCACCTCGGTGGGACAAAGTGCCGATGTCGAAATGGTGAAGGTCTTGCTGACGCGCGCCAAGATCTCCTTCACCCTTGACGGCAAGGTGAAAGCCGATGGCCTACCCGTGGGGGCGAAAACCTTGATCCTTGCCATTGGAGGTTCCTCGAAAGGCCTCGGCGCGGCCGGGATCGCTCCCGAAACCGAATTGGAGCGCGTAAAGGCGCTGATTACCGAGGCAAGGAAAAAGGGCATGAAGATTATCGGCGCCCATGTGGGTGGCGAAGCCCGACGCGGCGAACTCTCCGATAAGTTCATTCAGTTGGCGGTGCCGCTCTGCGATTATGTCGTCATTGTCGCCGAGGGAAACGCTGACGGGCTTTTCACCAAGCTCTGCGGAAGCAAGATTCCCCTCGACGCCGTCGACAAGATCGCCAAGGTGGGTATTCCTCTCGCGGCTGCCTTTCTGAAATAAGGGGAGGACGAGGTGTCGACTGAATTCATGATTTTTCTCGTCATGGTCGGTGTCTTCATAGCCGGATGCTTCGCGCTGAAATGGCCGGTGTCGGTTTCGATGTTGGCGGCTTCCGTGGCGGGAGCCCTCGCGGGCGGGCAAGGCATCCCGATCCGCCAATTGGTCGAAGGAACTTTCGGCTATGTGGATACCATACTCACCATAGCGACCGCCATGATATTCATGAACGCGTTCAGGGAATCGGGCGGGCTTGAGGCGCTCTCTACCGCCGTGATCAAGCGTTTCCACAAAACGCCGGCGATTCTTCTGATCCTTCTCACCTTCGTCGCCATGTTCCCTGGCATGATCACGGGATCCTCAAGCGCCGCCGTGCTTACGGCGGGTGCTGTCGTCGCTCCCATGCTGGCCTTGTTGGGATTGCCAGGAGTGAACGCGGCCGCCCTTATCGCGATGGCAGGTATCCTGGGCATGATAGCGCCCCCGGTGAACATACCAGCGATGATCATCGGCGGAGGGATCGACATGCCTTATGTCGGTTTTGAGATACCGCTGTTATTGCTCACCGTGCCTCTCGCGATTTTTGCAGCGCTCTGGTTCGGTTACCGTTACGCAAAGAAAACCGACATGTCCAAATTGCTGGCGGCGCTGGATACGACGATGCTGGATCGCTATGGGGCGCTTCGTCTCTTTTCGCCGGTGCTTTTGGTTGTCATCCTCATGGTAGCCGACAGGGCGTTTCCGAAATATTCCAACCTTGGAATGCCGCTTATCTTCAGCATAGGAGCGGTGCTGGCTTGCTTTACCGGAAAGCGCTTCAACGTGCTCGTCGCCGCTAAAACGGCCATGGAACAAGCTTTGCCCGTGCTCGGCATACTCGTCGGCGTGGGAATGTTCATTCAGGTGATGACGCTTACCGGCGTGCGCGGCTTTATCGTGGTGAATGCCCTATCGGTGCCCCCCGCTTGGCTCTATGTCGCCATCGCCGTGACGATGCCGCTTTTTGGAGCCGTATCGGCATTCGGCGCCGCCAGCGTCCTCGGCGTTCCCTTCCTGCTTGCCCTTCTGCAACAAAACCAGATCATCACGGCGGCTGCTCTTTCACTTATCGCCGCGTTGGGCGATTTTATGCCGCCGACGGCGCTCTCTGCAATTTTTGCCGCACAAGTAGTCGGGCTCGATGGATATGGCAAGACCTTGAAAAAATTGATTTTTCCCTCTCTCATCCTGCTGGCGTGGGCGCTTATCTTCATAATTTTCTCGAAGCAAATTCGCGCGATGTATTGAAAGGAGGCCGCGATGCTAATGACAGTGATCTATCTGGCGATTCTCGCGGTCGTGCTCGGTTTGACCGTCTGGTGTCTTGTCAGTTCGAAAAAGCCAAGTTTCCAGGCTACCGCCGCCATGGTGGTGGTTCCGCTGTTGCTTCGGCTATTTCTCATAAATTAGGAGCGGTGGCATGAAAAAGCATCAAATAACCGCCGCGATCTTTCTTGCGCTCGCCTTGGCGGCCGCGGTGGTGGCCGGCTCGTCATTCCTTTCAATGCGGAAGGTAGAGCCTATCGTCAAGGGACCGGGCGTTTCTGACATGAAAATGCTTTCGGACTGGTTCCCCGGTTTGAAGGGTACGGCGGGCGATACCGAGGTCTATATCATGAGGCCGGCGATCGGCGCCGACCCGACCGCGGCTCCCGGGGCTTCCATGCTCGTTCTTGGGGGAACCCATCCCAACGAGCCGGCGGGTTTCATGGCGGCGGTGCTCCTTGTTGAAAACGCGGTTCCGTCTTCCGGAACACTCTACGTGATCCCCAGGGCGAACGCGTCGGGATTCACGCATGACGACCCGCAGGAAGGATCGCCTCAGCATTTTACCATCAAAACAGCCTTCGGCTCCCGAACTTTCCGATACGGCTCGCGAGCCACGAATCCAATCCACCAGTGGCCCGATCCCGATGTCTACATCCACGCGTCCTCGGGGCAGAGATTGTCGGGCAACGAGACGCGAAACCTCAACCGAGGATATCCCGGAAGGCCCGATGGCACCCTCACCGAAAAGGTCTGCTATGGCATCACCGAGCTTATCAAAAAGGAAAAAGTGACCATTACCGTCGACCTCCACGAGGCTTCTCCCGAATACCCCGTGAACATGGCCATGGTGGCACATCCCAAAGCCATGAATCTGGCGTCCGAAACCGTGATCGGACTCGAGATGCAGGATATCGCGATAAGCCTCGAGCCTTCGCCGGTAAACTTGCGCGGCCTCACCCACCGGGAACTTGGCGATTTTACCGATACCTTGCCGGTGCTGATGGAAACGCCGAACGCCTCCCAAGGCCGCTTGCGAGGAAAGACCGATGAGGCCCTCGTCCTGACCGGAAAGGATCCCTGGTACGTCCGCGCCCAAAAGCTTGGAAGGCTCTATGTGCCCTATGACGAGAAAGGGCACCCCATCGAAGAGCGCGTTGGCAGGCATCTGGCGGGCGTTTCCGAGCTGGCCTTGTCGTGGACGATGGAAAATCCGGATCGGCCGCTTGAATTCTCAGGGCTCCCCGCGTTCGCGGAGATCCAGTCGACGGGGCTTGGCGCTTGGCTAAAGCCCGTGCCGTGAATGAACCGGGAAAGTGCCTCGCTTTTCCCCTTGGGGCATCTTCATAAGCGCGAGGCGCTCCGATGAACAGCCTTGAAATTCTTGGTCCCGCGCTCGCGATATTGATCGCGCTGGGTGGCGCCGAGCGCGCCGCCCTTGCGCGCGCTCGGCGTCGCGTCCGGATCCGAGTTCACGTCAATGGGACGAGAGGCAAGTCCACCACCACGAGATTGATACGCGCCGCTCTCGCCGAAGGGGGACTAGTCTCCTTCGGCAAAACGACGGGCACGGCCGCGAGGTTCATTCTCCCGGACGGGACCGAGGAAACGGTCGTTAGGAGAGCTTCGGCCAATATTCGGGAACAAATCGGCTTTTTCCATCGAGCCAGGCGCCTTGGCGCCGAGGCCATCATCCTTGAATGCATGGCCTTGAAGCCTGAGTTCCAATGGTTTTCGGAACACGGCATCATCCAATCGACGATAGGAGTCATAACGAATGCCCGCCTTGACCATGTCGAGGAGATGGGGCGGTCTCCTGAGGAAATCGCCGCCACGCTCGGCAATACGATGCCCGAAGGCGCGGTTCTTGTCACCGGCGACAAGATTGTCGCCCATGTCTTGGCCGAGAAGGCTTCCCGTATAGGCACGGAAATCGCGCTCGCGACGCCGCTGGAGCCTCCGCTCCGCGTCTCGGGGGATCCGGCCTGGTGGGCGGAGGATGCCGGTATCGCTCTCGAAGTGGCCAAACGCTGCGGCATTAGCGAAAGCCTTGCCCTTAAGGGGATGAGGCGCGCGATGCCCGATCCAGGCGCCGCGAGAGAGGTATTCCCTTGGCCGGGTATCGCCGCCCTGGATGCTTCCGCGGCCAATGATCCGGAATCGCTCCTTGAGCTTATCGATGAGGATGGGGGAAGAAGCCGACCGCTTCTTCTCATTTACAATCATCGGGCGGATCGTGCGCCGCGGCTCGAGTCTTTTCTCCGAGCCGATTTGCCCGGGCTTCTCGTGATCACGGGCGACAGGCCGAAGCGGGACGTTTTTGGGATTTCAAAACGCAGACTTGTGCATCCTCAATACGTAAAGCGAGGACATCTTGATCGCTTTATCGCCGAGAAAATTGCCGCGAACGAGGGCAGGGAAGCCCTTAAGCCGCGCGTCGTGCTTTGCGGCAACACGAAAGGCTGGAAGCTTTACGCTGACGGGCTGAATTCTAAGGAGAGATCCCGATGACGCAGGACATCGCCCTTGGGCTTGGGTTGCTCGTGAATCTCCTCTCTACCGAGGTTTTGGGATTTCCTTCGGGGGGCTTCGTCGTCCCGGGCTACCTCGCCCTCTTTCTCAACAGACCGATCAGGGTACTCGCCACGTTTTTTATCGCCTTGCTCACCTGGGCTATCGTCCATTTCATTCTCTCGAGGATCATGCTGCTCTATGGCAGGCGCCGATTCGCCCTGACCCTGCTGGTCGGGTTTATCATAGCGGCGCTCTCAGAAAGATTCCTTGGCGGAATACAGGGTGTCTCAGCGGAGATGAGGAGCATAGGGCATCTCATCCCAGGCCTTTTGGCCGCCGGCATGCTTTCTGAAGGAGTGATTCCCACCGCCGCGGCGGCCCTTGGAGGCTCCGCCCTGGTACGGCTTCTCCTCGTTTTCCTTGGAATCGCCGGTCTATGAGAGGACTCGTAAAGCCTCCATCGCTATTCGATCGGCTGATAGTGGGGCTTAAGGATCGCGGCGCTTCCGGAGGGGAAGGGCCGGGTTTGGCCGATACGGGCTTTCGGAAGCGCGGGATTCTGATTCAGATCGCCGCGTTAGCCTTAAGCGGCATAGCGGCTTTCGCCGCCGCTTCCCTGCGCCTTCCCGGCGAAGGCGATCTTTCGGTGCCTCAGGCCATCGAGGCCGCGGCGATAAGCGCGGAAACGGAAATGAGCCAGGCCGAATCATTCCTTACGCAAGAGAAAATCGCCGCAGGGATCCCGGTTGAGGTCTTCAGCCGGGGGCTGATCGGCGACGAATACAATGACCTGACGACGACCTTGGGGAGTCTCTCGGCCAAGCGTACGGCGGAAAATCCGCTATGGGCTTCGGTTCTCGTCAAGAGGCTTTGGCTAGCTGGCCTTCGCGAGGGTGATCTTGTGGCCGCGGGGATGTCCGGATCCTTCCCGGGCTTGAATCTCGCGCTAGCGCTCGCCTGCGAGAATCTCGGCCTGCGCCTTGTCGCGATTTCATCGGTGACGGCATCCACCCATGGCGCCAATCAGCCTGGATTCACGTGGCCGGAAATGGAGGGCATGCTTGTCGCCCAAGGCTTTTTCCGCGCCGTTTCCGCGGGGATAGCGGCGGGCGGGTCGGGCGACGTGGCCGCCGACCTTCAACCTGAAGGGCGAGCCCTCGCCCTCGCCATCGCCGAAAGGTCGGCGGCCAGGCTCGGCGCCCGATTGCTCGTCCCGGCGGATGAGCGCGACGCTGCTGCGAAACGCGTTTCCTTATACCGCGACATCGCCAAAGGAAAACGCATCGCTCTCTATGTCAACATAGGAGGCACCGAAGCCAGTCTTGGCTCCAGCGCCGCCGTGCTGGAGCTGTCGAGCGGTTTTTTGCCGGCCATCCCTTTCGATCTGTCGGAAACGCGAGGCGTGATGGCCATGATGATGGAAGCCGGCGTTCCCGTGCTCTCGCTTCTCAACATTCGCGATTTGGCGCTCAAATGGGGAGTGCCGATCGAGGAATAAGCGGCATTTTTATTGATAATTATGCAAAAATCATCTTGACTTCTCGATAAAATTGCGCATTACTGTATCTGTAGATAGAAACAAGAAGTTAGTTCTTTCTATTTATAGCCCCGTGGGGCTTGAAGAACGCAAAAACTTGGAGGTTCTCATGCCGGCGCTAACCGCAATTTTGATCATCGCCATCATCTATGCGATCGGAGACTATGTATCGCATAAAACCAAGGCGATTTTTTCCATGATGTTCACCTCTGGCCTGCTTTTCTTGGTCGGCTTCTGGGTCGGCATTCCCAAAACCCTCTTCGACGACTCGAAAATCGCCCCCGTGGCAATGGCCTTCATCTCGATGCTCATGGTCTACATGGGAAGCCTCATGAAAATAAAGGACCTGAAGGATGAGTGGAGGACGGTAGTTGTAGCGATCTCCGCCCTCATCGCCCTCTCGGTCACGCTCTATTTTATCGGCACTCCCCTTATCGGGCGAGAACAGGCGCTCACCGCGATCGGGCCGATCTCGGGCGGCGTCGTCGCCACTCTCATCGTAAGCGAAGCGGCGAAAGCCAAGGGCCTGGAAGCCCTCACCGTCTTCGCCACCCTGCTCCTGGTTCTCCAAAGCTTTATCGGCCTGCCAATCGCCTCCTTCTGCCTTAAGCGCGAAGGAAAAAGGTTGCTCGCCGGTTTCAGGTCGGGAGCGATCGTGGAAAACCAAGCCGCGAAAAAAGCCTCGGATCCCGAAGTACCCACCTGGCGATTGATTCCCGCCTTGCCGAAAGCTCTCCAGACTCCCTTCGTCCTGCTCGCCAAGACTCTCTTTGTGGCTTGGCTTTCCGTAAGCGCCGCCGGCCTCATCGGCAATGTGATCCATCCTTTTATCGTCGCTCTCTTTTTCGGCATTGTCGCCTATGAAATTGGCTTCATCGAATACAAGGTCCTTGACAAGGCGAACTCCGCCGGTCTCGCCATGTTTTTTCTCCTGGTTCCCATATTCATCAGCCTCTCCAAAGCAACGCCCGAACTTGTCGTCTCCCTCCTGATTCCCATGCTCCTCGCCTTCGCGATTTCAATGGTCGGGATGATCGCCGTGGCCTTGCTTTTCAGCAAGATATTGGGCTATTCCTGGGAATTGAGCCTGGCCATCGGCTCCACCTGCCTTTTTGGCTTCCCTGGAACGTATATCATTTCCCAGGAGGTCGTAGGCTCGCTTGCCCAGAATGAAGGCGAAAAGCAGTTTCTTACAAAGCGGATTCTGCCCAAGATGCTGATCGCGGGATTCACCACGGTTACGGTTGCCTCGGTGGTGCTCGCCGGCTTTATCGTGAAACTGTTTTAAAATCTTGGATTGGAAGGAAGCATCCTATGAATCTTGAAAGAACGATCGAGTTATCGATGAAAATGGAAAAAGATCTGATCGCGCTGAGGCACGATATTCACGCGCATCCCGAGCTAGGGTGGAAAGAGCTTGGAACCTCAAAAAAGATCGAGTCCATTCTTAAAGATTTAGGGTGCAAAAATATACGACGAGGATTTGGCGGCACGGGCTCTGGCGTGGTGGCTGATATCGTAGGGGGGTTGCCAGGGCCCTGCGTCGCGCTCCGGGCGGATATCGACGCCTTGCCCATCGTCGAGGCTAACGATATTCCTTATGTATCCACCACCGAAGGCGTCATGCATGCATGCGGGCACGACGCCCATACGGCGATACTGATCGGCGCCGCCCGGATACTGAGCGAAATGAAGGATAGCGTTCCGGGTTGCGTTCGCCTTATTTTCCAACCCGCCGAGGAAACAGGGATAGGTTCCGGCGCCCCGAAGCTTATCGAGGAAGGGGCCTTGGACGGAGTCAGCGCGATCGGCGGACTTCATGTGATGTCGGAGCATCCCGCCGGTGTTTTGGCGATTAAAAAGGGTCCGATAATGGCATCCGCCGACATTTGGGAAATAGTGGTTCAGGGTCAAGGCGGACACGGCGCGATGCCGCACAAAGCGATCGATCCAACCATAGCCGCCAGCTACATCATTTCGATGCTCCAGACCGTGGTAAGCCGCGAAATCAATCCCTTGGAGCCCGTCGTCCTCAGCGTGGGGAAGATAGAGACGGGAAGCGCGCCGAACATCATTCCCGACAAAGCCCTTATAACCGGCAACGTGAGGACAACCGATCGGTTCACCCGATCCGAAATGGAATCGCGCATCGCTCGGATAGCCGGAGGAGTCTGCTCGGCCCTGCGCTGCGAGTCCACGCTACGCTATACACAGATTTACGGAGTGACGGTAAACGATCCCGCATTGACGGAAATCATGGTAAACACGGCATCGGAGCTCCTTGGCAAGGAAAAGATCCGGGAAATACCCATAGCCATGGGCTCGGAAGATTTCAGTTACTATGGCGAAAGGGTTCCCGCCGTTTTCGGCATGCTTGGCATCAGCGATCCAGCGAAGGGAACCGATAAGCCGCATCACTCGCCCCATTTCAACGCGGGGGACGACCAGCTCGCGAAGGGCGCCGCTCTTCTCGCCGGATTTGCGCTTAACTACCTCGTGCCTTGAGCCGCTCGAGGTTGGTGAGGCCTGACGGTTTCAGGCCAGCTCTTCCGCCCTGATACAGGCCACGAGCCGGTCCGGCTCGACTTCGCGCAAGGGGGGATCCGCGATCGTGCAGGCATCCACCGCGTAGGGACAGCGGGGCGCGAAGCGGCACCCAGGCTCGGGGTCGATGGGAGAACCGATTTCTCCTTTCAGGAGTATCTGTTCGCTGGCGTCGTCGGGGTCCAACCTAGGTATGGCAGACATGAGGGCTTTCGTATAGGGATGCGCCTGGCGCGCGAAAAGCGCTTTGCTGGGAGCCATCTCCACGATTTGGCCGAGGTACATCACCACAATGTCGTCGGATATGTGCTTAACCACGGACATATCGTGGGTGACGAACAGGTAGGTGAGGCCGAGCTTGTCTTGGAGGTCCTGCATTAGGTTGAGAATCTGTGCCTGGACCGAAACGTCCAGAGCCGACACTGGTTCATCACAGACAAGAAACTTGGGCTCGAGGGCTAGCGCCCGGGCGACGCCGATACGCTGGCGTCGCCCCCCGTCCAATTCGTGGGGGTAGGCGTCGTAGAGCCTGTCGGCCAGCTCCACCGTTTCCATGAGCCGGTGTACCCTGCTCTCCAGTTCCTTGCGGCCGCTCACTCTCCGGTGAATTGTGAGGGGTTCGCCAATGATGCGTGAAACCGTCATGCGGGGGTCGAGGGATGCATAGGGGTCCTGGAAAATTATCTGCATCTGTTCGCGCAGCGCGCGCATGCGGGATCTGCCGGCCTTGGTCACGTCTATGTCCTGGAAGATGACGGATCCCGAGGTTGGCTCGGTCAGTCTGAGAATCGCCCGCCCCGTCGTCGTCTTGCCGCAGCCCGACTCGCCCACCATTCCAAGGGTTTTTCCTTCGTCGATAGCGAAGGAGAGGTTGTCCACGGCCCGCAGTTCACCCTTTGGCGTGTTGAAATACTTTTTGAGGTTGCGCACCCGCAGGATGGGCGCCGTTCTCTTCTCATCCATGGTTCGCCCCCATCTTGTTTTCGATGACGCCCTCGTACATGAGGCATTCGACGCGTCGCCCCTCGGTCTCGACGGGCTCGGGCGCCCGTTCGGCGCATACGTCGCGCGCGTAAGGGCAGCGGGGTTTGAAAACGCAGCCGGGGGGAAGGCGGGAAGGGTCGGGCATGAGTCCCTTTATCGGCGTCAGGCGAGCGCTTTCCACTTCCATGCGGGGGATTGAGTTAAAAAGCCCCTCCGTATAGGGATGAAAGGGCCTGCGGATGATGTCGGAGAATTTGCCATATTCGACGATTCGCCCGGCGTACATGATGGCGACCTTCTCGCAGATCTGGGCCACGACGCCCAGATCATGGCTTATGAGGATGAGGGTCGTGCCCAGTCGTGCCCTGAGGTCCTTGATCATGCGCAATACCTGGGCCTGGATGGTGACGTCCAGCGCCGTCGTCGGCTCGTCGGCGAGGAGAAGCTCGGGATTGCAGGCGAGGGCGGTGGCGATAATGACGCGCTGTTTCATTCCCCCTGAAAATTGATGGGGATAGTCCTGGGCCCTTCCGCGGGGAATGCCGACCAGTTCGAGCATGTCGCCGGCTTTTTCCAGGGAGGCGGCGTGGTCGGCCTTGCCGTGGATCTCGTAGACTTCGGCGATTTGTTCCCCAACCGTGAAGATCGGATTGAGCGATGTCATGGGATCCTGGAATATCATCGAAATCCTGTTCCCGCGTATCGAGCGCATCTCTTCCTCGGAAGCCTTCACGAGGTCGAGGCCCTCGAAGAGTATCTCTCCCGCGGCGATGTCTCCCGTTATCTTGGGCAGAAGGCGCATTATTGAAAATGCCGTCGTGGTCTTGCCGGCGCCTGTCTCGCCGACGAGGCCGAGGCTCTCGCCCTTGGCGAGGGCCAGGTTTATCCCGTTTACCGCGCGGACCACCTCGCCCTCGGTAGTGTAGTGGACGTGCAGGTTCCGTATGGAGAGCTGGGCGGTCGCCGCCCTGCCGGTCTGGTTTTCCATGGCTTCCTACCTTTTGAGTTTGGGGTCGAGGGCGTCGCGGAGCCCATCGCCTATCAGGTTGTAGGCCAGTATGACAGTCATGATGGCCAGGCCGGGGAATATCAGCGTGTGCGGGGCGCTTATGATGTAGGATCGAGCCTCCGAGAGCATATTGCCCCACTCGGGCGAAGGCGGCTGGATGCCGAGGCCGAGGAAGGAGAGGGATGTCGCCGATAGAATTGACTGGGCGATGCCCAGTGTGGCTTGCACGATTACGGGGGCCATGCAGTTGGGCAGGATGTGGAGGGCTATGATGCGCGGGTCCCTGGCGCCGAGGGCTTTCGCCGCCTCGACGAATTCCTGATCCTTCACCGTGAGGACGGAAGCCCTCACGAGGCGGATATAGACGGGGATCGAGGTTACCCCGATCGCGAGAAGAAGATTGCGGAAACTGGGGCCGAGGGCGGCTACGATCGCGAGGGCAAAGAGTATGTTGGGGATGGCGAGGAGAATATCGGCTCCCCTCATGATCAGGGTCTCCAGCTTGCCCCCGTAGTAGCCGGCCACGGCGCCCAGCGTGCCGCCCACGACCACAGCGAAGGCCACCGTCGTGAACCCGATGATCATCGACACGCGCGCGCCGTGGACGATGCGGCCCAGGATGTCGCGCCCGAAATTATCGGCTCCGAAAAGGTAGAGATGTGGCTTCTCGACCCCGTTCCACTCCACGATCTTCGTCTCGCCCACCTTGGCGAAGGTGTTGGATATCTGGTTGCCGGTCACGAAATCGTAGGGGTAGATGAGGTCGGCGGCGAGAGCCATGAGGATATAGAGGAGGACGACGACGGCTCCCGCCACCGCCAGCCTGTTTTTCCTGAAACGGAACCAGAATTCGCCGAAGGGCCCCCTGCGGCGGTGGGCCGGAAGCGCGCCAGGGAAGGCCGCCTCCATGTTGGTATCAGCTCCGAACTGGGGCATTGAGGGTATTCCTCCTGCTTTTCTTTTTGAACAAGTATTGGGCCTTGATGCGCGGATCTATGAGGGCGTAGAGGATATCCACGGCGAGGTTCATGAGGGCGAAGACGATGGCGACGAAGACAACCGAAGCCAGGATTTGTGGGGTGTCCTTGCGCTGGATGGCGTCCACCATGATGGTGCCTATTCCGGGATAGGAAAAGACCGTCTCGGTCAGCACGGCTCCCACGAGGAGCTGCCCAACCTGAAGGCCAATGACGGTGACCACCGGTATAAGCGCGTTGCGGAGCGCGTGCTTCCTGACCACGGTCTTTTCGTCCAGCCCCTTTGCCCTCGCCGTCCTGATGTAGTCCTGTCGTACCACTTCAAGCATGGAGGACCTCGTCATTCTGGTCTGGACCGCCGTGTTCATGGCCGCCAGGGTTATAGCGGGCAGGACGATGGACCAGAGATTGGTCGGGGTGGCCAGGGAAGGGAAGAGGCGCAGTTTTACCGAAAAAACCCAGATCAGCATCATCCCCAGCCAGAAGGCGGGCACCGAGAGCCCGACAAGGGCGAGTATGGTCACGGCCATGTCGGTTTTCGAATACTGCCGCGTCGCCGAGATGATGCCGAAGGGGATCGAGATGGCGATGGAGAGGGAGAGGGCTATCAGAGCGAGCAGAGCCGTGTTGGGAAACCGGGCGAGGATGGTGGCGAAGACGGGACGGTTTGAAACATAGGAGCGTCCCAGGTCCAGGGCCACCAGCCCCCTGTAGTCGAAGGAGCCGTCTCCCGGGCTCTTGAAACCGAAAAGAAAGTGAAAGTACTGGGCGAGGAAGGATTGATCGAGCCCCATGAGGTGCCTCATGTGCTCGACATCCTGGGTCGTCGCGTCCTGCGGCAGGATCATGCGTGCCGGGTCGCCGGGCGAGATGTAGGTGAGCGTGAATACGATGAAGGTAACCCCGAGGATGACGGGTATGAGTTGCAGAATCCTACGCAGAATATAACGGGTCATACGGCTCGCCTCGCTTGATGGAAGGAAGGAGCCCGCGCGGGCTCCTTCCTTCTCTAGGCTCGGGCAGGGGGCGGCTGTTCGGGGCCGCTTTCCTGCCCGGCGTGAGAGTTTACTTCTTGAGTCCCTTCGTGGCGTCCACGAGTCTGAAGGAGCCGGATGGGAAGAGTTCCACGCCGGCGATGTTCCTCTGGCAGGCCGAGATGCCGAGTATGGCGACGAGGGGCACGCGGGGCATGGACTTCAGGACTTCCTTGGCCGCGTTCTGATAGGCGATGTTGCGCTCCGGGCCGTTCGGAAGGGAGTTGCCCTTTTCGATCCATTCCTGGGCTCCCTTCGTGTAGTATTTGGTGTCGTGGAGGAGGGAGGTGTTGTCGCCGTCGAAAGCCACGAAGATGTAATAGGAATCGTCGGTCTGGGTCCAGTTGACGATGCAATCCCAGACTTTAGGGTCGGCGTTGCCGCGGCGGGTGGCCAGTTCGGAGAGGGCAACCTGTTCGATGCTGATGAGATCGACGCCCAGGGTTCGCTTAACCTGGTCCTTGATCACGAGGGCTTCCTTCACGTAGGTGCTGCCCGACAGGGCCGTAAGCTTGATCGAATTGGGTTGCTTCAGTTCCGGAGGCAGGGAGGCAAAGAGTTCCTTGGCTTTCTGCGCGTTGTAGTAGCCTGTCTTTTCGTTCCCCTCGACCATGCGGGTTCCCGCGGGATCGTCGATGTGGCCAAAAGGCAGGGTTTCCACGAACTGGAGGCTGACCTTTCCCATTTTATCCATGATGTCGGGCGACTTGACAATATCGGAGGGGTTGACTGAATAAACGATGGCCATCCTCAATTTCGCCGAATTCGCGTTCAGGTCGTAGACGCCGTCCAAATCGGCCGAGCCGTCCGCGTTCACCTGGCCGACCCTGGGGGACTTCATGTTGAAACCGAGGTAGTGGTACCCGAAGTTGCCGTTGGTGAGAAGGATGGTCGCGCCCTGGCTCTCGAGCTCCCGGGCATCGAGAGGAACGACGTTCATGATCAGGTCCACTTCCTTGTTGAGGAAGGCCGTCTTAAGGGCTGAGGGGTCCTTGATCGTCTTGAATACTATCTTGTCCGCGTTGCTGCCGATCTTCGTATCCCAGTACTCCTTGTTCCGTACCAAGACCACACTGTCGCCAAGGCTCCAGGACTCGAACTTAAAAGGACCGGTTCCCACGGCCCAGGTGATGCCATAGTCCTTGAGGGTTCCATCCGTCGCGGCTTTCTCCAGCGTCGATTTGGATACGATCGAGGCGCCCAGCCAGGTGAGCTGATTGAGTTGGGAACCGAAGGCTGTCGGCTTGAAGTAGGGAAGGCGGGCCTCAAAGGATTTGAGACTGTTCTCGGTCGTGCCGGCCTGAGCCTTGGAGGCGTCAAATTTGCCGGTGCGGAAGGAGAAGGTGAAGTCGTCGATCTTCTTCATGTCGTACATCATGGCGAAGATGGACTTCATCTGTGACTTATCGTGGAAGGCTCCCCGGTTAAAGGAGAAGATGACGTCGTCGATATTGAATTTCGCTCCGTTGTGGAATTTGACGCCATCGCGAACCCTGATGGTGTACTTGGTGCCGTTCTCTTCTATTTTGGGAAGATCCACGGCGAGGTTCGGCACGATGCGACCGTCCTTCGTGAGATCGTACAGGCGATCGTACACCAGCAGGTTGATGTTGTGCGTCGGCGTGTCACTGTACATCGGGGGGTCGAGGATCACCGGATCGGTACCTTGCCCTACGACGATTTTGACTTCGGCGGCCCCGGCTGCGGCCGCGACAAGCAGGCTAAACGCCAGCACCAAGGCCAGCTTTTTCATAAGACCCTTCATCGCATACCTCCTGAGTAAAGATATCCAACGGATTCTACGCCCGCTTCAGGGATTTTTATCTGAAGAAGTGCTTAAGCGAAGATTAAAAAATCATTAAGAAGAGAGATTTTTGCTTCCAGAAGGGCTTGTTGGAGTTTATACACAGAACCAAGGACGCTGTGGAGGGGACATGGACAAGAGAGGGATTTACTCGGCGATCGAG
>Ga0172375_10006300_pt1 | contig 16730 bp, 15 predicted proteins | sample LakKiv1m_FD_114537 | JGI IMG/M metagenome (GOLD analysis project Ga0172375, IMG submission 114537) | Freshwater microbial communities from Kabuno Bay, South-Kivu, Congo - kab_092012_11.1m | ecosystem: Environmental > Aquatic > Freshwater > Lake | place: Democratic Republic of the Congo...
CAGCACTTAGTAGATATCAGAAATTTATGTGACCATAACAAAGAAAGAGAACCCAAGAAAGAGGAAATTGATGACATAATAAATGGGGTTGATAAGGTTATTAAAACGATATTTTGAGGTTTGAAATGGTTTTTAAATTGTATGTTAATGACCTGATTCGATGGTATATTCATGACGGTCTGTTCCTGAAATCCTTTTTGGGATCCCAAAATTTTTCAGGTTCAAACATTGACATGCAAGGGGCATAGTTTTTTTTCTTTCGGATTATTATTATTCTAGGTTAAATAAAAACTGATCCCTTTTTTCGGGAAGGCAGAACGAAGGAAAATGTTGTAAGTGGGGCTCATTTGGCATTATGTTTTGTGAAACAATTGCGAAACAATTTGCCAAACTCAGACGGAAACCAGGCTTTTATTTAATGAACGCAAATTTTGTAAAAGGCCTTAAAACCTCAGGTTTAATGAAAGATTTTGAATATTGACTTATTTTTGTTATTAAATCCGGTGGAGTATAGGGGAGTCGAACCCCTGGCCTCTAGACTGCCAGTCTAACGCTCTAGCCAACTGAGCTAATACCCCAAAATTGTCGCAAAGTTAAAAATTATTTAATTTGCATTGATATAGGCATTCTGTATGAGCCGTTTGTTTGTTGCAATAAAAATCGAATATGATCCTGGTTTTTTGGAGGTTTTCCGGTCGATTAAAAGTCGTTTGAAACATGAACGAATTAAATGGGTTGAAGAAGACAATCTTCATATTACTTGTAAATTTTTAGGTGAAACCGAAGAGGGATTAATCCCAAAAATTCAGACTATTCTTGAAGCCAGAGCTATGACCGTTAATTCATTTGGTTATTCGCTCAAGGGTCTTGGGATTTTCGGAAGCAAGCATTCTCCACGAGTAATATGGGTGGGCCTTGATCCTTATGAGAATTTCGCCTTTATTATGAAAGAGATCCAGCAGGATTTTGAGTTAATCGGATTTCAGAAGGATCGTCAAAATCATGTTCCGCATTTAACCCTGGGACGAATAAAATCAATTACTGATAAAGTGGTTTTTCAGCAGACAATAGACCAGTTCCGAGAGTTTTCTTCGATATTGCACAGGGCAGAATTTTTAACTCTCTATGAAAGTATACTTAAGTCGACGGGGCCGGAGTATCTTATTCGTAAAAAATATTGTTTTGTAACAAAAGACCTCCCCTGAAATTTATTGAGATAAGAAAAGAAATAAATGGAAGGTATTGGCGAATTTAGGTCTTTGTTGTTTCCTTCTCTTCTAATTTGTAAGTAATAAGGTGATATATTATCAAACCAATACCACCAAATAAACAAATCATTGAAAAAAATGCGGGTTCTTCATCCAGGCTAGTATAAACTGCCAATACTTTCCCTAACAGAATTCCAATTCCAATTCCAACAAGCAAAAGTCCCCATTTTAGTGATGATGTGGCTTTTTTAGTAGTTTCAAAAATGGTGGCATTGGTTCCTTTTGCAATTAAGGCCAGGCGTTCCTTTTTCCTGATAAACAGGAATACAATTCCATAGACCATTGCAAAGAATGAAAGCGGGATCAAAAATTGAGTTTCCATTTTCGTAAGTTTTATTATTTTTCCGTTATTTGATCCCTTTGACGCAAGGGTATCTGTTGGGTTACACTCTATATCCGGGCGGTCATTGAACAATTAATTTCCTTGTTAAGGATTCTTTATTGGCTATTAAACAAACAAAATAGATGCCTCGTGACAATCTCGATATGTTTATTTTTTTGATAATCAATTGAGGTATGAGCTTACCTTCCTCAAAAAATTGCACCCTGCCAGTAATATCTGTTATTATAAGTTTATATTGTTGTTTATTTCCGGGAATAGTTATACCGATTTCGCCATTAGCCGGATTGGGGTAAAGACAAAATAATTCTTGTTTTTGGTTCTCATATATTCCTGCGCATGGATTTATAACAACTTCTTTATTGGATTCATCGCCTTTGCCGCATCTGTTTTCACCAAAAACATTTATTGTCCCAGAGATTGCATCCAAACTGAAGAAAACGGTAATTATATTCGTTCCTTTTCCGTCGGTGATTTCAGCACCTTCCGGCAGGTTCCATTGATACGTTGTAGCGCTTGGAATAGGGGGTATGGAATAATTGTAATCGGAATGATTTAAGCAGGCTGTATCCTTTCCGGTAATCATTCCTGCTGGTTCCGGCAGGTTCTCCAATAAAATTGATTTGCTTGCTGGTTCCCCCGGGCCGCAAAAATTTTCCGCCGATACCGTAATGTTTCCAGGAGTAGAACCCCATGTTACTTCAACGGAATCTGTACCTTGTCCATAGTTTATCAATGCATCATCCGGAACGCTCCATAAATAATTGGTTGCCCCTGGTGATTCCAAAATATAAAATTCTATCTTTTCATTTATACACGCAATTCCTGGCCCTTCAATGTTTCCAATAATCTCAGGAATTTGTTCAAGTGTTACCATTAAAACACTTGGGTTGCTATTCCCGCACTCATTTCCTGCAATGACGGAAACAGGTCCTGGGGGGCCGCTCCATTTTATTTCCACCTGCGTTGTATTCTGTCCGCTGATAATTGTATCTCCCTGTGGGACAGTCCAGGAATAAGACGTACAATCATAGACTTCGGCTATGGAGTACGTTTCTGTTGAATCCTTGCATGCGTTGCTGGGTCCGGAAATTGGTCCTGGGGTTTGCGGGGGAGTTTTGACAAAGACTTCGACACTATCAATAGCTGTCTGCATCGAATTATCAGTAGCAGTCAGGGTGTATGTTATTGTTGATACCGGAGAGGCTATGGGATTTTGGGAGGTTGGGTCATCCAGTCCGGTTCCAGGTGACCAGAGGTAGGTAATTGGTGGGATACCACCCGTAGGATTAGCCATTAGTTGTGAGGACATGCCGGGACAAATTGTATCTGGCGTTGCTGTGGGCAAAACATGAAAATCTATAGATTCGTTGATTGTTTTTGCTTTAGAGGGAATATTGTTTTCGTATACTGGATTAATACCAATCGATAAAATTACAATTGTAATAACGAGGAAAAACCGATTTAGGTCAATTATCATCTTTTCTTTTGAATCAACACAAACTTACAGAAAAATTTATTCTTTTACAAACTTTTCCGATATCACAATCATATTGAGTGTATTTTTGTAAAGCCCGTTGTAACCCACTATTTCAATAACCGTCTAAGCCAAGGATGAAATACCAGGACGACAACTTCTATATTGAACGCGTACTGAGTGGTGATGTCTCCGCCTATGCTGGGTTAGTTACAAAATATAAAAGCCTGGTTTTCTCCATTGCTCTTAAAATCCTGAATAACCGTGAAGATGCTGAAGAAGTTGCTCAGGATTGTTTTTTAAAAGTATATCAGTCTTTAAAATCTTTCGAAAAAAAATCAAAGTTTTCAACCTGGTTATACCGCATCGTATACAATGCTGCAATTTCTAAAACCCGAAAAAAGAGGCTTGAGTTTGTTCCGATGGATAAATATGTTATTCAAAATTATTATGATGAAAATACACCAAAGACAATAATTGGTCTTGATGAGCACGAACAAACTCTTTTGATAGACCGGGCACTTCAGCGATTGTCGGGAGATGAAAACTTGTTAATCTCTTTATTCTATAAAGGAGAAAATTCTATTGAGGACATCAGCTTTATAACGGGTTTATCCGTTTCAAATGTTAAAGTCAGGTTACATAGGATCAGGAAAAAGCTTTATGGAGAGATTTCCGAGATAATGCAACAAAAAGCAGTTTAATTATTATTTTTACCTTCGTAAAAATATGGAAACAAATAATATTATAAAAGATGATTTTTTAGGGGATCTGATTAAAAAGAGCTCTCCCGATAATCCCTCTGATATTTTCGTTGAACGTATAATGGACAAAGTTCAAATAACGCCCGAATTTTCTTTTTCTAAAAAATCTTTTTATCTATACTTGTGGTCGGCTCTTCCTGTTTTTTTACTAGTTACAATTATTTTGCTTTTCCTGCTAACTTCCGACATGCCATTTAGTAAATATTTCCCTGGAAAAGATTACTATTCACAGACCTTAATACCTTACTTGCTCTCTCTTTCAAATAGCTTTAAAGAGCTAGTAATTTCCAAGTATTTTTCTTTCGCATTTATTGTGATAGTCGCAGCTGGTGTTTTGGTTGTTATTGAAAGTATATTAAGTACGAAAACTAAGGATTTCTTTCTTTCCAAAGGTCTTTAAAACTTTTTTGAGCAATTTTCGGAATTGTTCTTCTCGGTCCCCAAAATTTTTTCCCAAAATGTTTTATTACCCTGTTTTTAAGTATCGGGCCTGGTTTATCAAGCATCCATCTGTTTAGCATTATCATTTTCCATCCGGAAACTAATCTTCTCCACCGGAAGGTTGAATGTTTTTTAACAATTGTTTCGTGCCTGTTATATAATAACAGTTCGTGGATCGGAATTTTTATCGGGCAAACCTCTGAACATTTCCCACACAAAGAAGAAGCAAAGCTAAGGTGGTTATAATCTCGTAATCCCAAGTAGTGGGGTGTTATGACAGATCCTATAGGTCCAGAATAGGGCGCTTTATAGGTATATCCGCCAACACTGCGATAAACCGGACAACCATTGAGGCATGCACCACATCTGATGCAGGAAAGGGCACGTCGTTGTTCCTTAAATTTTAATAATTCTGTACGACGATTATCAATAAGAATAACATACATTTTGTCTGGGCCGTCTGGTTCATTTTCTGCTTTTGGACCAAATACTAAATTGTTGTAAACTGTTATATGTTGTCCGGTTCCGTGATGTGCCAGCAAAGGAAGAAAAAGATCTAGATCTTCGATTGAAGGAATAAGTTTTTCGATCCCAACTATAACGATCTGAATCCGTGGAAAGGCCATGCATAATAATCCATTACCCTCGTTTTCGGTCAGAGTAACTGCCCCAACGTCGGCTAACAGGAAATTTCCACCGGTAATTCCAATGTCGGCACGAATAAATGATCCCCGAAGTTTTTCTCTTACAAATTGGGTTATTTCTTCCGGTTTACTTTCGGGGGGTAAATTAAATTTTTCATGGAATAACAGAGCAACATCTTCCTTCGATTTATGCATCGCTGGAGTGAGGATGTGATATGGTTTTTCATGAGCAAGCTGGACTATAAATTCGCCGAGGTCGGTTTCAATCACCTCTCGTTTGTTCTTTTCAAAAAGTTCATTAAGTTCGAGTTCTTCCGATACCATTGTTTTTTGTTTGACAATAACGTGTGCTTTAGCTTTTTTGATGATGTGCATGATTTCACGCTGTGCATCTTTCTCAGTTGGGGCCCAAATTACTTTTCCTCCCCGTTTTTCAAAGTTATTCTCAAATTCAACAAGATACTTATCAAGGTTATTTAATACTTTTTGCTTCAGATTTGCTGCTCTGCGTTTAGCAAGTTCAAGATTTTGAAATTGATCAATTCCTTTTGACACCGCCAGATCATATCGCTCAATACTGAAGTCAAGTCGTCTTCTGTGTTCTTTATCAAAAGATTTTTGTTCAGACTCTTCAATAAATTTGTTATAAAGTTGGTTCATCTGTCGGGAGAATTAAAAAACATTTGAGATTTTATCTACCCTTGGAATATGTCTGCCTCCTTCGAAATCGGTAGATAAAAAAACTTTTGTCATATTAAGAGCCTCATCGGGGCTGATAAATCTTCCCGGGAGTACTAATATGTTCGCGTTATTATGTTTTCTGGCAAGTTTTGCTATTTCCTCATTCCAACAAAGTGCAGCCCTTATTTTATGATATTTATTTGCAACAATAGCCATACCGTTGCCGCTTCCACATATAAGAATACCAATTTTATACGTATTATTCTGAACCGATTTTGCAAGTTTATGAGCAATATCAGGGTAATCTGCAGGGATTTCTGAACTAGTGCCAAAATCTTGAAAAATGAAACCTGATTTTTGCAACAGTTGCAACAAGTGCTCTTTTAATTTAAATCCTGCATGATCAGAACCAATTGCTATAATATCCTGTGAATCAACCATTGTTAATAATTTGAAACAAATGTAACGATAAAGAAATCATAATGAATAATAAAGAAAATTAATAGAACAATATTATCTTCAATATCAATTTTTTAAATTTTACACAATATAATGTTAACAAGTGATTATTTTTGTTTCAAAACTCTTATAACTTCACAAGAAACCCAAAACTTTTCCAATAATTTTTTTATATGCTATCAACGTTGTTTTTTATCAAATAGTCTTAACATTTTTTTTGAGTATTAAAATATCAGTGTTATTAACATAAATTTTTATTAACAATTACAAGTATATGTTTAATAACATTATATACAACAAGTTAATGTTTTATAACTTATACCAAATTGTTTAAAGAAAGATGTTAACGACAATTAAAAAAAATACTTGAAAAAGAAATTAACCGTTCTAACAGCTATTATAATAAACATAAAAGAGAATAAGAATTTTATTTATTAAGAAAATGAAATCAAAAGAATCTGACAATATAATCAAATCCATTCTTAACCTTAAATATGATAAAAAAGCTGTAATTCTTGCCCATTATTATCAGGTTCCGGAAATACAGGATATTGCTGATTTTGTCGGGGATAGTCTTGCTCTTTCACAGGAAGCTTTAAAGACAAAAGCTAAAATAATTGTTTTTGCAGGAGTACATTTTATGGCCGAAACTGCTAAAATTATAAATCCAGATAAAAAAGTCTTGTTACCTGATCTAAAAGCAGGTTGCTCCCTTGCGGATTCATGTCCCCCCTTGGAATTTAAAAAGTTCATAAATAATTATCCAGGGTATGTTGTTATCTCTTATATAAACTGTTCTGCAGAAATAAAAGCCTTATCAGATGTTATTTGTACCTCCAGTAATGCTGTTAAAATAGTAGAAACCTTCCCAAGGGATCAGCCAATTATTTTTGCCCCTGACAGAAATCTTGGAAATTATATTAATGGTTTAACCGGAAGAAAAATGGTTCTATGGGACGGTGCTTGTGAAGTTCATGATCTAATTAAAACAGAAGCAGTTATTAAATTAAAAACTGAAAATCCGGATGCAAAACTAATTGCACATCCCGAATGTAAAGGGATTATTCTTGAGATGGCTGACTATATTGGTTCTACAACAGGATTATTAAATTATTCTATAAAAAGTCCTGCAAAAAAAATAATAGTAGCCACAGAAACTGGAATTTTACATCAAATGAAAAAAGCTTCACCTGATAAGGAATTTTTAATTGTACCTATTGATGAGACCTGTTCCTGTAATGATTGTCCATATATGAAAATGAATACCCTAGATAAACTATATTTGTGCTTAAAAAACGAGACTCCGGAAATCAAACTTTCGCAATCCTTGATAAATAAAGCTCAAAAGCCCATCCTTCGGATGCTTGAAATTTCCGGCTAACTGCAGATTAGTTTTTATGATTGAAATAAAATGTCATTATTACCCGGTCATTATCACGGTTTTATTACTGGTGTTTAATTTGAATTCCATAGATGGACAAGAGGTTAGCCCGGGAGATGGGTATAAAAAGTTTAATTATCCCAGTGGCAATATTTCCAGTGAAGGAATCATAAAGAACGGAAAGCCGGACGGATACTGGAAGTCTTATTTTGAAAACGGGAAAATAAAATCTGAAGGTAACCGGAAGAATTTTGAACTTGACAGTTGTTGGAAATTTTACAATGAAGAAGGAAAACTAATTTTGGAAGTCAATTATAAAAAGGATAAAAAAAATGGTATAAAGACAAGTTACCTTGATAAAGAAACCATTAAGGAACTTTACCATAATGATATCAAAGAAGGACTGACAAAGTATTATGATCCCGGGGGGAACCTTAAAACTGAAATTCCGTTTGTTAATGGGCAGGAGCAAGGTTTTGGGAAGGAATATGCTACTGATAGGACAATTATAACCCTTACAGAATACAAACGTGGGTTTATTGTTGACAGAATGAGAATAAACCGGAGAGACAGAAATAATTATAAACAAGGCCGATGGTATTATTTTTATGATTCCGGTAGTATAAAATCAGAAGGCTCTTACAAAGATGATAAGAAAAACGGATATTTTAAAGAATATACAGAAAACGGAGATCTGATCAGTATCCAAAAATATATCGATGATATTGTCCAGCCGGAAGCCGAAGAGATACAAAAATTAGATATTCAAAATGAATATTATCCATCAGGAAAGATCAAAACCATTTCTATGTTCAGGAGCGGTGTTCCCGAAGGAGTAAGAAGGGAATTCTCACAAGATGGCCAAATTGAAAAGGCCACACTCTTTAAGAACGGGATCCTTATAGGTGAGGGAATTATCAAAGAAGATGGCAACAAAGATGGATTGTGGAAAGATTTTTATCCAGATGGGAAGATAAAAGCCGAAGGAAAATATGATAATGGAAAACAAATTGGAGAATGGAAATTTTATAATCAAAACACAAAACTTGAACAAACAGGAAAGTTCAACAAACAGGGTCGACCCGATGGTGTCTGGAAATGGTATTACGAGTCAGGACAACTTTTAAGGGAAGAAAGCTTCAGAGCTGGGATTAAAGACGGCATGTCGGTAGAATATGACGAAAACGGAAATACTATCCAGGAGGGTGAATTTATCAATGGCGCCGAAGATGGACCATGGTTTGAACTGACAGGCGATGTTTATTTAAAAGGGAATTATAGAGACGGATTCAGAAATGGACTTTGGTCCTATTATTACATTCAGCGAAACGGTTCTGCAACCGATAGTGTTATATTTTTTAAAGGTAATTTCATCGATGATAATCCCGACGGACGTCATACCTATTACTGGGAGAATGGAAAAATAAAAGATGAAGGGTTTTATGTAATGGGTCGAAAAGAAGGTGAATGGTTAAAATATAATTTTGACGGAACCTTGTTTATGATTATAAGTTATAAGGATGGAGTTGAAATAAGGTATGATGGAGTTAAAATAAAACCACCTTTTGAAAAGACGGATGAATAGATGATAAAAGAAAACAGAAAACGTTTAAGAAAGATCCAATCAACCGGGGAAAATCTTATAAGGTTGAATAAGTATATTTCGAATTCCGGTGTATGTTCACGCCGGGAGGCAGATAAACTTATTGAAGCTGGAGCTATTAAAGTAAACGGGAAAATTGTGACAGAGCTTGGCACTAAAATATCTCCAGCCGACAAAGTTCAATATGGAGATCAATCCATCAGCAGAGAAAAGTTCAGGTACATCTTATTAAACAAACCCAAGGGTTATATTACTACCGTTGACGATCCTGAAAAACGGAAAACCGTTATGGCTCTTATTGAAAATGCTTGCAAGGAAAGAGTATATCCGGTTGGGCGTCTTGACCGTAATACAACCGGATTGTTACTATTTACGAATGATGGAGATGTGGCAAAAAAACTAACGCATCCACGTTACGGAGTGAAAAAGATTTACCATGTCATCCTTGACAAACAGTTGAATAAAGTCGATCTTCAAAGTATTCTAAACGGATTTAAGCTGGAAGATGTAATTGTCAAAGCTGACAGCCTTGAATATGTTGGTGACGGCAGAGATAAAAAGGAAATCGGTATAACATTACATTCGGGACAGAATAGAATTGTACGAAGGATTTTCGAGCATTTTGAATATAAAATAGTCAAACTCGATCGTGTATATTATGCCGGCCTGACAAAAAAAAATCTTCCAAGAGGACATTGGCGCTTTCTTGAAGAACACGAATTAAATTTATTGAAAATGATCAGTTCCCCTGATGTATGAAAACAATTAGTATTTATATCGTTGAAGACGAACTTCTGATTTCTGCAAGTCTGAGGGCTCAATTACAACATTTTGGATATGAAATTTTAGGCGCCGCTACACGGGGAGAATCGAGTCTGGTTGAAATTGAACAATTATCCATTCAAGGCCGGGAGCCCGAAATCATTTTAATGGATATTCATTTAAGGGGGGAACTCGATGGAATTGAGACTGCTAAAAGAATAAATGAAAAATATAATTGTGGAATTATTTTCCTAACCGGACAAAGTTCCAAAGAAGTTTATGAACGGTCATTCAAGATAAAACCATTTGGTTATCTTCTTAAACCAATTGATATGGAGCAAACAAAAATGACCATAGAAATTGCAGCATACCAGAGGAATCTCGAGTTAAAAAATATTGAATATCAACAAAATCTGGAAACTCTGGTTACTTTAAGAACCCAGGAAAAAAATGAAATCCAGCAAATGTATCATACCATTTTAGATAATTCTTTAATGGGAATTATGATAATATCGAAGGAAAAAATAATTTATGCAAATAAAAAGTGTGCGGACATATTTGAATGTAATTTGGATGATTTTATAATCCTTTCCCCGTGGGAAATACTCCGGAAGTTAAATGAAGAAGACCAACTAAAGATAATTATCCCGGCAGAAAAATATTTTGCAAATTTGATAAAATCACATACAATTCAGATTCGTACCAAACTCAACCATGTCAAAGCTAAATGGCTGGAGATCAAAATTGATACTTTTAAATACCTGGAAAAACAGGCCCTCTACCTCTCTTTTTATGATATAAGCAATTTTCAAAACAATCAATCCTCCCCAAAGGCCTAAAGTTTAACGCTATCCACCAAAAGTAAATAATAAAACATACTCTTATGATCAAAATTTTTTTCTTAACCATTTTTTTTAATATAACATTTTCTGTATTAGCCCAAGAAACCGTCCAAACCCTATTACAAAAGTCGGGAGATGTTCTTAAGTATCCTAACGAAAACCGTTTAACGGTTTTCGATAGTACACTTGTTGATGTCCAGGAAACAGGGCTTACTTATGTCGTAAATCATACCCTGACAAAAATTTTGACCTCCAAGGGAGCATTGGAACAGAATGTTATCAAATTCGGATATGATCCGATGTCGGCCTTTGTTGAGATAAAAAAAGCGCAGATCTATCGTAAAAACGGAACAGTTGAGGTGTTGGATATAATGAATACTCTGGATTATCCTGCCCCCGCAAGGGCGATATATTGGGGAGCACGTGAAAAAATGTTGAATATCGGACGACTTGAACCAGGTGACGCCATTGAAGTTATTATGTTCCGCAAAGGATTTACATATGCACTTTTAGGAAATGATGAGGATGACAAATATATTCCTCCGATGCGTGGACATTTTTATGACATTGTCGAATTTTACAGTTCCTGTCCATATAAAGTCAAAGTTTATCAAGTTTCAGTACCCAGAGACAAAACCCTCCAATTTGAATTCTATAATGGAGAAGCCCAAACTTCATCCTGGTTCGAAAATGGAAAAAATGTTTACACGTTTACTAAAAAAGATGTTTATCCGTTTAAAGGCGAACCCAGAATGGTCGCCCTTTCCGATGTGGCCCCAAAGCTTTTACTATCGACAAGTCCTGATTGGTTCGCTAAATCGACATGGTTTTTTAAGGTAAATGAAGATTTTGGAAGTTTCGAATCAACTCCTGAAATAAAAACTAAAGTCAACCAAATTTTATCCGGAGCAAAAAATGAATCGGACTCAATTTCCAGACTCACCCACTGGTGTGCTGATGAAATCCGCTATTCGGGCATTTCAATGGGGGAGGGGGAGGGGTTTACCCTGCATAAAGGAGTAATGACTTTTACGGATCGATGCGGAGTATGCAAGGACAAAGCAGGCATGTTGATCACTATGCTAAGAGCTGCAGGCTTTAAATCATACCCGGCGATGACTATGGCCGGTTCGAGGATCGACTATATCCCAGCAGACCAGTTTAACCACTGTGTTACTGTTGTCAAACTTCACGACGAAAAATACCATTTGCTTGATCCAACCTGGGTGCCTTTTGTACGCGAATTGTGGTCAAGTGCAGAACAGCAACAACAATATCTGATGGGAGTTCCCGAAGGCGCTGATCTGGCATCCACACCCATATCTGATCCAGTGAACCATATTATAAAGATTGATGATAGAGCTGATATATTGGCCGACGGAACACTGAATGGACAAATCACAATCACAGCCGAAGGACAATCGGATGCCTCCATTAGAGGACTGTTTAAATATTCGAATAAAACAATGTGGTTTCAGAATGTAGAACGTGAACTATTGAAACTTTGGCCCCAGGCTAAGATAACAAACATTGATTTTTCAAATCCTGCCGATTATATATCGGAACCCATAAAAGTTACTATTTCCTATTCGATCGCTCAGTTTGCGGTTGTGGCAAAAAACACTGTTATATTTACGCCACTTACGACTGCTGAGATTTTTAAGGCTTTTCAGGGCCACCTCTCGTTTGATACAGGATTAAAAGAACGTAAATATCCTTTCCGGGACCGGTGTTCAAGACTTGTCCAAATATCTGAAACGATAACACTTCCTTCGGTTAAAAAGATTCTCAGAATTCCGGAAAGTATATCAGAACCAGGAACTGCAGCTTCTTTTGAAGGAGGATACCAGATAAATGGGAATGTTGTTTCATTTACCAGCAAAGCCATTCTGGGTAAAAGAATTTATGATCCACAGGATTGGCCAGAATTTAAAAATGTTGTAGATGCACAAAATCTTTTCGCGGAAAAACCAATTATCATCGAATTATAAAATAAGATAAAATTCCACATTGATGAAAAAAATATTAATACTTCCAATTATTTTTATTCAATTTTTTTTCCCGCCAATCGGACTTTTTTCACAGGACGAAAATTATGATGCCGTTTATCTTTCGTTGATAAAAGAATACATCCTAAATCCAGATGGCAGTATGGATTTCCGGTATTATAAAGTCCAGAAACTACAAACATACAGAGCAATCAACAACATTTATGGTGAAACATTTGTCGTTTACTCACCGCTAAACCAGGAATTGAAGATCAACGAGGCATACACGATTATGGCAGACGGAAAAAAAATAATTACCCCCAAAAATGCATTCAATCTTGTTTTACCTGGTTTTGCAGCTAATGCCCCTGCATATAATTCATTAAGGGAAATGGTCATCACTCATACCGGTCTTGAGCGGGGGGCTATAATTAACCTCGATTACCAAATCCACAGCAATGCAAACTTTTACCCTACCCTCATGGGAAATGAATTATTAGTAGAATCCGAGCCAATCAAAGAGCTAATCCTGAGAGTTAAAATTCCCACTGGTGAAAATTTTTATTATAAAACAATAAATACCAATATTGTGCCAGTAAAAAATGTTGAAACAAATTATCAGGTCTACACCTGGAAATTAAACAATATTACAGCAATGTCGGCGGAAGAAGCGCAACAGGGGAATAATGAGCGTTATCCCCGAATTCTTTTTTCAACATCTGATGACCGGAATAAAATTTACGAATCAATAACTACTCAAGAAGCATTTAAATACATCATTTCCGAAAAACTGAAAAATGAACTAGACATAATCCTATCGGGGAATAACGGAAAACTTAGCAGTGCACTTAAGATACAAGAAAAAGTCGTGAACGATATTCGTCTTTACCCGATCCCACCGAAAATAATCGGCTATAAATGCCGAACCCCGGAACAAGTCTGGAATGACAATGGAGGAACCGATCTCGAAAAAACCATTCTTCTGGTTGCCTTTCTTAAAGCAGCCGGATTTGAGACTGAACCTGTTGCAATTGTCCGTACATCTTTTTTTAATGATAAACTGGGCACAGTTGCCAATATTGAAGATTTTGCGGTTAAAGTTGATTTTAAAGAAGAGGGAACAATGTATTTGTCTGCAACAAACCTGAATAACCAAAACCTGGCCTTATCTATGCCAGGCCGGACCTTTATTTCGTTCAACCCCGAAGGAAAAACAACCTATTCAAATACGGGAAATCCGAAACAAAGCGTAACAATTCAGGAACGATTTATTTGTTCTTCGGATCCAAAAATGACTGGAGAAATTACAGTAAATCTAAGCGGTTCAATTAATCCATTTTTGGGATTACAAAGAGATAAAAATAAAATTAAAAATGGGATCTCGGGTGGAATTTCATCAGGCGACATCAAAGATGTAAAAATCACAGACTTTAATGTCAACGAGGCATTTCAGACTTTCGTTTTTCAGGCAGACAAACCATTTAAAAAAGATACCTTCCTTTATATTTTCAGTATCCCATCTTTTAAAGGTGGTATTGACAGCTGGAATATTAAAACACTTTCTTCAAAGCGCGAAACCGACTATGAATTGCCAAGTCAGGCAGAAGAGAAATATAAATATGAAATCTCTCTACCCGACGGTCTTGTTGTATTATCCCCTGAAACGAACATAAATATTGCAAATAAAGCCGGAAATTTTATATTTGAAATCAGAGTGTTAGAAGGGAAGCTAATAATCAAAAAGGAAATTCGCCTATTTGAAAGGATTATCGGTCAAAGTATTTATAAGGATTTTAAAATGATCTTGGATGCCTGGAATAATCCGAGAAACCGGGAAATTATTTTTAAAACCAATAAGTAAAAAAATACAATTCATCGTCAGTGGGTAATTATCCGGCCCAACTTTTTATATACATCAGTACTCGTCTTTTTTAACTTTTGCCATTGCTGTAAAAGTTCTTTTTCCTGCTCGGGGGTATTTTTTTGATGCAACCTTTTGCGGTCGTTGTCCTCTAACATTTTTTTAATTTTCCGGGCCTTGAAGGATAGAAGACTGTGCTCTATGTGCAAGCGAAGACGCATTTCTTCAGTTTCTACCAGAATGTTATTTTTCGCCCAGTTCAGGCTTAATTCATAAGGGGTAAATATCAGGTCGACCGTAATGCGGGAAATATCCATATTCTGATTAGAAAGAAAATAATTCCTTTCGGGAACAATATCATCTTTCAAATTAGCCACATAGATTTCAAAAATCTGTTTAAATATTGGGTTTTCAAAATTCAACTCGTCCCTTTGAATATCATGAACCACAAAATCGGCTACCATAACCGGCACCTCCTCTTTTTCTTTTGGGTTATGTTTAATATGAATTATATCCTGGCCATATAAAAGCAGAATTCTAATGATTTCCTGCTCCTGAAATTCAGCAGAATTTTGATCGGCTTCCAATTTTATCTTAGATTCGGGGAAATCCCGGATAAAATCTTCAGAAGCAATTTCAGAGCCGGTATTGTTCTTGAGTACTTTTTTGCGTAAAAGACGATTAAGCTCATTCATTAAAACACTTTCGGAAATCGACATCAAAACCGAACACTCTTTTACATAAAGCGAACGTGAAATTACATCCGGAATCAGGGAAATGGAAAGAACAATTTCTTTTATAAGAGAGGCCTTTTTAATAGGATCGGAGTGAGCCTCCCCGAGCAACAGTTTTGTTTTAAATAAAATAAAATTAACTGCATTTTTTTGAATAAAATCCTGAACCTCGCCCGGCTTATACTTTTGTGAATATGAATCAGGGTCTTCGCCATCGGGAAACAGAACAATTCTAACATTCATACCCTGTTCAAGTATCATATCGATACCACGGAAGGAAGCCTTAATGCCGGCAGGATCCCCATCAAAAAGAATAGTTATGTTATAAGTATACCGCTGGATCATTCTCACCTGTTCCGTTGTGAGCGAAGTTCCCGAGGAAGCAACTACATTTTCAATACCGGTCTGGAAAAGGGAAATTACATCGGTATAGCCCTCAACCAGGTAACAGTTATTTTTTGAAATAATGGAATTTTTAGCGAAAAAAATTCCATAGAGGGTTTTACTTTTATTATAAATGTCTGATTCTGGTGAGTTTATATATTTTGACCGATTTTTGTCGGGACTGAGGATACGCCCACCAAAACCAATTATCCGACCCGAAACACTGTGAACTGGAAAAATTACCCTTGAATGAAACCGGTCATATATACGTGATTCCTTTTCAATTGAAAGCCCTGTTTTCAATAAAAATTCTTTTTTATATCCATTCTGAAGGGCAAATTCCGTAAATGAATCCCATTTGTCAGGACTGTACCCGAGTTGAAACTTCTTTACCAAATCTTCGCGAATACTTCGTTCTCTTAAATATGTCAGGCCGATGGCTCTTCCCTCTTCCGTTTCAAAGAGGATACGGGAAAAATATTGGTGAGCAAATTGATTAAGATTGAAAAGACTTTCTTTTTCACTGACTTCCTGAATCTGTTCGGGTGTTTGGACTTCCTCTTCAATTTCAATGTTATATTTACGGGCAAGATAACGTAAGGCTTCGGGGTAAATATAATGCTCGTGCTCCATTAAAAAATTAACTGCATTACCAGCCTTTCCACACCCGAAACATTTAAAAATTCCTTTAGAGGGGGAAACAGTAAAAGAAGGCGTTTTTTCGTTATGGAATGGACAAAGACCAATTAAATTAACACCCCGCCGGCGCAATGTTACAAAATCTCCAATGACCTCCTCAATCCTGGCGGCACTGATAATGTTATCGATAGTTTCGCGAGAAATCATAATGATGTAATACCAAATAGCTAAAGTACTAAATTAGCTTGAGAGAAAGTTGTAATTTTATCCCAAATTGACAACATACTTTTGAAACTTCTAAAGCCAATCCGGATAATTTTCTCATTAATTTTCTTCTTACTTATTTTGCTTCTTTTTGTTGACTTCTGGATCATTTTTTCTGCAACAACCATTCAATCGATTTTATTTTTTCAATTTGTACCCTCTTTATTGAACTTTATTGATCTTTCCACCCTTGCTTTC
>Ga0172375_10006301_pt1 | contig 16729 bp, 14 predicted proteins | sample LakKiv1m_FD_114537 | JGI IMG/M metagenome (GOLD analysis project Ga0172375, IMG submission 114537) | Freshwater microbial communities from Kabuno Bay, South-Kivu, Congo - kab_092012_11.1m | ecosystem: Environmental > Aquatic > Freshwater > Lake | place: Democratic Republic of the Congo...
ACGGATACGGTGGATGCCATGATCCGGGTATGGAGAAGCAACCTCTCCGGCGAAATCCTGAATGTCGGCTCGGGGGCTTCCGTCAGCATCAACCAAATCATCGAATTGCTCGGAGGAGGGCCCGTCGTCCGCATCCCTAAACGTCCGGGCGAACCCGACTGCACCTTCGCGGATATTTCAAAAATTCGAAAACTTCTGGGCTGGTCGCCAAAAGTCCCGATCGAAAAAGGAATCGACGAAATTCTGAAACATGCTCACGACTGGGATGATTCGCCCGTCTGGACACCGAAAACGATCGCGAGAGCCACCCAACAGTGGTTCCGTTATTTATCCCGATAAAGCGCTTGAACCCTTCCCGCTCAACCGAACGTCTTAGGCAACGAACTTGGCTCATCCTGCTCGGAGCGGGACTCGTCGCCCTGCCTCATTTGGTGTATGCCTCCCTCTTCGGTCGCCCGCCACTCAATGATTTCGATTCACAGGCGCGTCTACTGACCCGGTTTTTTTATTATTGGCGGGACGGATATTTCCCGCTTTGGACGATCCAACAGCACGGCGGAATGCCCATGAGCTACGACCTCGCCGGGTCCGGGGCCCTTGCTCCGTTTAACTGGATTTACGGGTTCTTTCCTTCGGTCTACGAAGGACGCATCCTCCCCCTTCTCTTGCACGAAAAACTTATTTTCATTGGTTTGGCGGCCCTTTTTGCCTATCTCTTCTTTAAGAAATGCGGAGCCTCTAGAAGCGGTTCTCTCCTTGGCGCAGCGGGTTTTGCTTTCGGCGCGCGCATGCTCGACCACTTACGCTACAGCACCCCGCTCGAAACCCTTTGTTTAGTGCCTGCCCTTGCCTGGCTGATCGAAAAAATGCTCGAATCCCCACGCCGCGTACGATTCGAGATCGCCTTTTCGGTCATACTGGGGCTCATGATTCTCTCGGGCCAGCCCCAACACCCGTTCTACGTACTTCTTTTCATCATTCCCTATGCGACCTATCGAATCGGGCTCAAACCCTCGGGGGTAAAACGCTTGATTCGATTCCTTTCCTTCGTCGCTCTCGGCATCGCCCTGGGTGCGCCGTTTTGGTTGCCTTTCATGCGGGACGCCATGCCGATTCTGGGAGACCGCGTATCGGGCGCTTTGATGTGGAACGACCAATATCAAATGGACGGAGTTTCGTTTTGGGCCAATTTCGGCTTTCCCTGGTTCGCCGACGTTCATTCGGCCTACGCCATGTCGGTCCCTGTCCTCGTCTTCTTCGTCTATGGGATCTTGCACGGGCTTCGGCCTAAAAATTCGATCGTGCCCCGAGAAAAAATCGTTTTCTTTGCCCTCTTCTTCATCATCTGCCTTTTTTATGCCTTTGGGTCCAAAAGTCCGATATGGCGGCTCATCACCGACCTCATTCCACCCCTCCGGATGCTGCGCGCTCCGGGCCGCTTTCTCGGAGTCGGGTCTCTTTGTTTTGCCGGAGTCGGCGCTCTGGGTTTCTCGGCATTCATTAAAGATCTCGAAAACCCCCGCCGGGTTTTCCCCTGGGTCACGGCCCTCGCCTTGACGGCAATCGGAGTCGGGTTCGCGCTTTTTCTTCGGCGCGGCGGAGAAACGGCTCTGGCCCCATTCTCCCCCTGTCGAATTCATTCGAGTCTTCCTTTGGCTCGATTTCAATTTTTTTTCTATGTTTTTTATTCCGCCGTCACGGTGTTCCTCATCGCCTCCTATCTCACGCGCCGTCTGGCCCGCCCCTTCATCATGTCCGCGTTTTTGGTTCTCTCGATTTTAGAACCCGCCGTTTACGCGCATTGGGGTACATGGTATAGCGACATCCCCGTTAAACCCCTGACGTCCCATGCCGTTTTTTCGTCGATCGATACCTTTCGCTATCGTTCGGTAGAGCTTAATCCCGTGGGAACCTTTTGGCCCGTACTCGACGGACGCGTGCATTTCGATGCGCCGGCTTCAATCGGGCAGTTCTTGATCGACGGAGGAAATGCAGCCGCAAAACTTTACGTCGACATCGATGACGGGATCTTGAGTTACACGGCCAACTACGTTCCCGCGCCGGAAGGCGTGAGATTTCGGGTCTTCCAGGGATCCGGCCTTCCCCTGCGAGACGTGACCGTGATTGCCCCTGAAGATGTGCCGGAAGACTTGCCGGCAAAACGTTTAAATCCCGCCCTGATTCCAAAAAATAAGGAAGCCCGATTCACCGTTCTCGAATACACCCCCAACCGCATCCGGTTCCTTGTCTTTTTGCCGGAGAATGGTTTTGTGAATTATCTCGAAAACATCCACCCGGGGTTCAAGGCGACGGTCGACGGGAAACCCGCTCGCCTGATCAGAACCTACGGCACGTTCCAGGGACTGTTCTTGAAAGCCGGTTGGCACGACGTGTTCATCGAATACCGTTCCCGCGCATGGACCGTCGGATTGGCGCTTTGCGCCTTTGCGGGAGGTCTATTGATTCTATTGGCCGCGCGAAGCCTCACAGCCCGCGGACCCTCTTGGGCCAAAAGATGGCCGGTCCTCATCGCGATAGTACTTTATGCCGCCGGTTGCGTCGCGTTGAACCACGCACTCGAACGGCGGATTTCTAAAAACGGCCGGTATCAATTCTTTCCGTGGCAACCTCCGACCGGCGTCATCGTCATGAAAAGATAAATCATGAACACGCCTGTTTGCCCGATCTGTAAGGACGTACGAATCACTTCTTCGGATCGGCCGGGATTTGTACTCCACCGCTGCCGCGGATGCAAACTGGTCTGGGTGAGCGGAATTCGCGAAAACGAAATCACGGCTTATTACCAAACTTATTTTTCGGAAAACCAAGACGGCAACGCGGACTATCGACTCGACGAAGCCTGCCACAGAAAAAACGCCCGCGAATTGATCGGGCGGGCGGCCTCGTTCGCGAACTTGCGCAACGCCGACGTTCTCGAGGTCGGCTGCGCTTACGGCTTTCTTCTCGACGAAGCCGGACGACGCTTCGGTTGCCGGCCGTTCGGAGCCGAAATCAATCCCGAAGCGGCCGGATTCGCCGAAAAAGAGTTCGCGATCACCCTTCTGGATCCGTCCTCCTTCGCCGAAAATCGCGAAGGGTTCTTTGACGCGGCCTTTCTGATCGGCACTCTCGAGCATGTCCCCGATCCAAGAAAGCTGCTTGGATCCTTATTTAAATGTCTGAAACCCGGAGGGATTCTCGTCCTCACCACGATCGATACGGCCGGCCCCCTTCCGGTTTACGCGGTGAAACCCCCGGAACATCTCCATTATTTCAATCGAAAAAATCTGGGCCTGCTCCTACGCCAAACCGGCTTCGAAATCCGTTCGATCAAGATGTGGACGCCGCGCTATTCCGCGCACCGTTTCTTAAGACTCTTGGCGGGACTTCTACGCTTTAAAAGATGGGTACCTCTTTCGGAAGTGATTCGAAAGAAAAACCCGGAACTTTCGTTCCGGGTCCCATCCAACGAACAGTTGGTCATCGCCCAAAAACGCTAACCTGCCTTTTTGGGTCTCCCTGAAAATTTCTTTCCGTCGCTATAGGCCTTGCCGACCCTGGAGCCGATCGACCAGTAACCCTTGTCCGGCGAGGTGTAAAGAAAGGGCTTGGTTTTTTGAAGATCCAGTTTGCCGTCGGTGAGGTAACGCTCTTCCGAATAAATCGCCTTCACGCGCCCGATGAAGAACAAGTCCCCCGGCAACTCGACTTTTTGCACGAGTTTGCATTCGATCGAAACCGGACAATCCACGATCAGCGGCGCGCCCAACTCGCCGTCGAACGTCTCGAAAACGCCCGATTTGTTTTTTTTATTTCCGGTGACGATCCCGCAATAATCAGCCGGGATGATTTGCTCCGTCGAAGGGATATTGACACTGAAACATTTATTCTCGAGGATCCCCTCGTTGGTATGGTGTCCCTGCCCGAGCGCCACCCCGATCATGGCAGGGTCGTAGTTGACCTTCGTAAACCACGCGACCGCGAGAAAATTGGGCTTTCCCCGCACCTTGGCGCCAACGAGAACCATCGGCATGGGATAAGGAGTCAGGTTCGCATCGAGCTTGATCTTTGTTTTCATCGGCCCGCCTTTTTGTCGGACAAGTTTAGGTTCTGATAAATTTCCCGAGTCGCATGCGATTTATTGAGAGTATAAAAATGAAGCCCGGGGGCTCCCGCCCGCAAGAGCTCCTCGCACTGACGCGTTGCGAATTCAATTCCGAATTCCTCGACGGAAGCCTGATCTTCCCCGAATTTCCGGATCGCTTCCCGAAGAGCCGACGGAATCGTCGCGCCGCATGTTTTGGCAAAACGTTCGATTTGGGGCCCGTGCGTAACCGGCATGATCCCCGGAACGATCTGGACGCGGATCCCGATCTTTCGGGCGCGGTCGACGAAGCGGAAATATGACTCATTCACGAAAAAAAGCTGCGTCAAAATCACGTCGGCCCCCGCATCGACTTTGATCTTCAGGTGTTCCAAATCTTGGTCCGGGTCCGGACATTCGATATGCCCTTCGGGGTAACCGCCCACGGCAATCGAAAGGCTCGACGAAAACTGTGGCTTGGCGCGGATATAGCGCACCAAATCCGAAGCATAGCGAAACGCGTCGCGGCGGATGTCATGGTTCCCGCCGGGCGGAAGATCGCCTCGTAGCGCCACGACATTTTCGATGCCTAAAAGAACCAGTTGATCGAGGAGCGCTTGAATTTCCTCCTCGGAGTGACCGATGCAGGCTAGGTGCGCGGCGCATTCCATGCCGATGGTATTACGGATCGTATCCACGATACGCAGGGTATTGGAACGCGTCGAACCCATCGCTCCGTAAGTGACGGAGACAAAGGAAGGGTTGAGCGGTTTTAAGACCGACACGGCCTCAAAAAGACGCTTCTCGCCGTCCTCGTTTTTCGGCGGGAAAAACTCGAACGAAATGACCGGCTTTCCTGTTTTGTAGAGATCGTGGATCTTCATCGATGGTTTTACGGCAAACCGGTTGTGCCGGCTTACGCGGATTCTTTTCCCGGAATGCGGCTCAACGGATTCCCCGTGTAAATCTGACGGGGGCGACCGATGCGGGTCTTCTCGGTTTCGTATTGCTCTTTCCAATGGGCAATCCAGCCCGGAAGACGCCCGATCGCGAAAATGACGGTAAACATGTTCGTGGGAATGCCGATCGCGCGCAGCACGATGCCGCTATAAAAATCCACGTTCGGATAGAGTTTCTTTTCGGCGAAGTACGAATCTTTGAGCGCCGCTTCCTCGAGACGTTTGGCGACATCCAGACAGGGATCGCTGATCCCGAGCTTGGCGAGCACCTTTTCGCACATCTCTTTCATGATTTTGGCACGGGGATCGTAATTCTTGTAGATCCGGTGCCCAAATCCCATTAGGCGAAAAGAGCCCGCCTTGTCTTTGGCCATCGTGATATATTTATCGACATCACCCCCTGTCGCAACGATCTCTTCGAGCATTTCGATGACCACTTGATTGGCGCCACCGTGGAGCGGACCCCAAAGCGCGCAGATGCCCGCCGCAACGGATGCGAAAAGATTCGCCTGAGCGCTGCCGACCATGCGAACCGTGGAGGTGCTGCAGTTTTGTTCGTGATCCGCATGCAGAATCAGAAGCTTCTCGAGTGCGCCCACGATGTCCTTGTCGAGAGGATACTCGTCGACGGGAGTCGAAAACATCATGTGAAGAAAATTATCGACGTATTTATACTTCCGCTTCGGGTAAATGATCGGGTCGCCGATCGATTTTTTGTAAGAATAGGCCGCAAGCGTCCGTATCTTGGCCACGAGCTCCGCAACGACTTTGTTCATTTCGTCGCCCGCAATCTTGGGCTTGGCAAGCTCGGGATAATACGCCGAAAGGGTCACGATCATGGCCGAAAGCGTCGCCATCGGATGGCTCGTGCCCGGAAAATTGTCGAACAGCTTGACCATGTTGTCATGAATCATGCAGTTGCTGGTCAATAGCTGCGAAAAGTTGTTCTGTTCCTTCGTTGAAGGCAGATGTCCATAAATGAGCAGGTGAGCAACTTCGATAAAGGTGCAGCGCGCCGCCAGATCTTCTATCGGGATGCCCCGATGGCGCAAGATCCCCTTTTCCCCGTCGATGTACGTGATGGAACTCCTGCAAGAGGCGGTATTTCCAAAACCCTCATCGTAGGCGACATAGCCGGTTTTGGCCAAAAGACCCGAAATGTCGATCCCTTTTTCATCATCCGTCCCTCGAATGATCGGACAGTCAACGCTCTTCCCATCCACGTTGAGCCGGGCAATTAAATTGGCGTCTTTCTCGGGTATCTCCATAAAAACCTCGCAATTAGGGCCTATTGTAGCACGACTCGTTAAAAATGAAGCCCTTTGAAAATCAGTTTCTTGCTCGGGTCTTTCTTCGGGATTTGGGGCAAAAAAAGGGATTGTGCCGTTCGCAAACCCAGGCTTTGGACGGACTAGGAATCTTTGGATCGGTGCAAAGCAACTCTTTGGTAGGCTTCATAGGCGGGTTTCTTTGAAAAGTCGAGCCGCACCAGACCAAACTGATCGATCCCGTTCTTGAAATGATCCGGAGTATCTCGGAAGAAAGCCCAAAAAACGCGTTCAACCCCTTCCCACGTAAGACTCTCGCGATAGAGGGCTTCCACCCACCAAGCTTGCTCGGCTTCGGTCGGATTACGGCCCTTCCACCAGTTTTTCCGGGTCGTGTCACCCGTACCGGGGCATCCGATTTCGGTAAACCAAACGGGTTTCTCGCCGTCTCCGTTCAAATTCATGATCCGTCGCACGCCGCGATATTCGCTCCGAAGCAGCTCGAGGGGATTCGGAAGCAGCGGATCGATGAAAGGATGGATATTCATGACGTCAAAAAAATCTTTGCCTCCGTTTTTGTAAACTCTTCTCGCCGAAATAGGAATATTTTGAGAAAGGCCCCCAAGAACCACCTTTGATGTCGGATCGACCTTCTTGATAACCGGATAAACCGCTTTAAGAAGGCTGACGTAGGATTTCATTTCGTCCTGCGGTTTCCAATAAATGTCCGAATCGGGTTCGTTCCAAATCTCCCAATAGCGAATCCGGTCTTTGTAGCGGTCGACGACCGCCTCGGCGTAAATCAAAAAGTCGGATTCGGAAGGAGCCTCGTTCCATTCTCCGGCCCATGCGGCGTTATAGTGAAGCATCGCTAAGATCCGGATGCCGTGCTTCGAAAGAATCGATACAATCCGGTCGCTTTTCTCGAAATCAAAGCGCCCTTTTTCGGGCTCGATATCCGACCACGGAAAATCGACGCGGACAAAACCCACGCCGGCTTCTTCCATGAGCGTAGCGGCCCGCTCGACCTCGTCCGCCCCGTAGTGGTATCCGTTCCAGCTATGGTCCCAAGCGAGGAAATCGAGAACTCCGAACGGATTCTGGGAATCGCGCGGATCGGACTCCGCAAATACGGCGAAAACGGAGCCAAAAACAAAGAAAAAAAAGATGAAGCCAACGATCTTTTTTGTATCCATTACCGATTATAACTCTTAATTCTTGCCGAGGTTGTCGCCCCACCCGGAAGAACCAGTCCCGGAGGGTTCTGTTTTTGATACACGACGTCAAAATCCGTAATGACATTCCCCTGCCAAAGATTGTTTTGGGCGAGAATCGAGCCGGTCACGTTGACCTGCGTGTTAATCCCGATGAGACCAAAATCCTGGCCCGCATAAACCAATCCGTTGGCGGTCAGTCTTCCGGTGTCGATGCCCGCCGTCAACAGATGAATGTTCCCCGTTTCCGTCATGATCGCCGGATAAGTCTGAAACGAAGCGGCCTTCTGCTGAATTAAAGTCCCGTAAAGAAAAATGTTCCCGGTTACGATGAGACTGCCCGTGATTCGATTATTATTGCCGTAAACAAAAACGTTCCCATCGACAAAAACAACTCCGCCGTTGGCGCTCGTATCGTAATTGCAATTATTCCAGACCTGATTGGTGTTGAAATAATAAGGAGCCCCCGGCTCATTTTGAGCGATCAAGCGATACAGGTTGAAGTTGTAAACGGGAAAAGTGATGTTCCCCGCATTGGAGGTAGCGGACGTCCAAGTCACGTTGCCCCATTTTTGAGCGGTCCCGCCCGCATAGACTCGCCCGTTGACTGTAATCGGGGAAAGCCAAAAACCCACGGCACTCACGTTGCCGTTGGCAAACAGATCGCCCGTGATATCCGCGTCGGAAAAAATAATCGTCAACAAGCTGATATTTCCTCCCGCAGACTGGGTGTATTTCAAAGCGCTCGGCATGAGATCCTCGACCTCGAGGGTCGCCGTGTAAGACGCATCCCCCATCGTCCCCACCGAACTCAAAAGAACCCGGCCTCCCGACTCGTTCACGGTCACGTCGTACGTCCCGCCCTCGAAAGCCGTCGCGGGAAAGAGCGCGGCATTGTTTTTATTATCGAAATTCTGCGCGAGAATCGCCACCGCATGGCTCAACCCCGCCTCCGCGATATATCGGGCCTGCACATCCCGGCGGAATCGCGAAGCCATATGAATTTGATGCATAGAAAAATTGAGTAAAAAACCCGCCAAAATCCCGATCAACGTCAATAAAATGACGGTAGACAAGAAAACATTCCCGAGTTGGCCGAGCGTTTTAAAATTTTTCATTTCCCCGTATTCATCGGTTTGACTTCGGTACGCGCGGAAGAACGCACCGGTTGGTTGTTGAACTGGCTCGTTGCCTCAACCCGGACTTCGAGCGCCTTGACCGTCGGATTATTATCCACCAAAACTTTAAACATTCCATAACCGGGTCCCTTTGTGTAATACCCCGATAATTCCGTAAGCACCGAAGGACGCTGCCAAGTTAATTTCACGTTGTCAACGATAGGTTGAGTTGCGTAGGGAGATCCCGATTGCAGAGCAATTTGATATTGTAGGTATCTTTCCGAAGCAAGAGCCGTCAAGGAGGCCCCGCTTGAATAGCTGGCCAAAGAAGCCCAATCCGTCGCTCCCGACATATCGGAGTTGGCGGAAGTCCGTACTTTGACCGAAGCGGAAGAACCGCTCGGCAACGTCGAAATCCAATCGATTTGTTGATAAGCGGGTGCGGAAGCTTGAGTGTCGACGATCCGCGATGTCGCCGTACCCGACGCGGTCCACGCCGCCACTTGCGGTACGGCATAAGAATTGGATGTGGCCGCATAAAACGGCTGGAGCGAAAAATCCTGAACGGATCCCGCAAAATCTCCGAGCGCGTAATAAGAACAGGTTGAAGAACTTGCATCGGTCCACGTCGGACAATAACCTTGTGAAGAATTGTCCGATACTTTGTAGCTGACGAGATAATCGGGAACGGCAGAAACGCTCCATGAACATAGGAACCAATTAGACCAAACATGATGATTCGCGGGGATGGTGATAGAAGTCGGCCCGGAACTCTCCGTCGACCCGACCCCGTCCGAATCGCCCTCTTCGACGGTCGAATTGCTGAAATAAAGCTGCACGGGAGCATCCGAAAAATTGGCAGTCTGCCCACTCCTCAAACCGAAAGTAGCCGAATCGATCGTAAGGTCGGACGTCTCGGGAGCTTTAAACTGGATGCGAACCATCGTGGCGGGACGGTTGATGAGCGAGCCTGAGATGACATTGCGAATCGTGTATCCGTTTAAAAGCGTGTTGGCCCCCATTGGGCTCCCCGTTTGGGCCTCGACCTGCCAAGCCGGAACCGCGCCCTGCTCCTCCCGGCTCTGCACGGTCAAATAAGGGTCCGATCCTTCGACGGAAAGATAATTTCTCGTAAAATAATTGAAATTCGATTCGAGCCACTGATCGTAATAAAACTGAAGCGAAAAATAATTCGCCGTGGCCGTCGCGGGAAACACCACCTGATTGTTGCCGCTCCACTGATTCCCGGTCGAGAGCATATCTTCCTTGGCCGGAGTCGCGCCGCTGGCCGCAACGGCCGGAAGCAAAGCTTCCGCCTCGATGGAACCCGCACCGCTCGGAGCACCGAGAACCGAATCGATGCCGATTTGATACCCCGTCGAGGACGCGTTTTTACCGGTCACCTCAAAACGAATCGTATGCAAACCCGGCGTCAATGTCACGCTTCCAAAAGCGCTATTGGGGCTCCGCGTCACCTCGCTTGCGTACCCGTCGAAAACGGGAAATTGCGGAATAATCCTCAGAGAAACATCGGATGCGGAAAAAAGAATTTCAGTCGCCCCCTCGCCCGAGACCGCCGTACCGGATGTCAAAAGAGCGGTAAGCGCCGTTTGTCGGGTCGCGGCACTCGTATTAAAAGAATTCAAAACCGTTCTTCGTAGTTGCTCTTCGGTTCCGGTAGAATACACGTGATAAATCACGGTACTATTCCACTGAATCCCCCCGCCCGAGAACGTGAGAAAACCCTGCGCGTTGGAAGTCGAGGCCGGCATTGAAATCGCCGTATACTCTGCGCCACCCTGGGGATCAAAAATTAAATAATTACCGCTGGACAATCGTAAATCATGCTTCAGGATCTCGACGGCATTTTCCACCGACAAATGCAATCGACCGCGTTCGTTCATTTCCTGCCAAGACTTGAGAGAAAAAAGAAACGCAGCCACCACCCCTGCCAAAACGATAAGACCCATTGCCAGAGAAATCATAAGCTCGACCAAAGAAGTGCCTTCGGCGCGACGCATCGATGTCATTGATTCACCACGAGAGTCGCAAATCGAATCGGGGTCGATTCGGCTCCGTCAAAAGGATAGGTTACCTCGACGGAAATTTCCGTCAGTAACGCGTTTCCGCCGTAAGAAGGTGTGATCGTCGTCGTGCGGTTGAAGAGACCTTGCGCGTTGGCATTGCCCTCGTCATCGACCTTCGTCGCCAATTCGCCGGCACTCGGCAAATCCGAAAAACTAAGCGAGCGAACACGCTCAATGTGGCTGCTGGCGATATTAAAAGCGATATGCTGGTAGTCGGCTAAACGTTGAAGAGAAGGGCCCTTTGTAAAGGTTTGAAGAAGAAAATCGAAAGCAAAAATGAATAAAAAAAGTGCACACAGAACCTCGACGTAGGAAGTACCTTTGCGACTCCTCATAGACCCAAAGAGAATCATATTTGTAGCATAGCCAAGAGAGGTCTTAAGTGTCAATCGAGATGAGTCGTTAGAACGAAATCTCCGAGGCGGCCTTGATCGTTTTCGCAAGATGAGCGGAGGCGTGACTGAATGAAACAAATTGGGCTTCGAACGGAGAAGGTGCGAAATAAATGCCCCTTTCCAAAAGCCCGTGGAAAAACCGGGCGTAACTGCGGGCATTCGACCGCTTAGCTCCTTTAAAATCCCGCACGGGACCCTCGCAGAAAAAAACGGTAAAAAGAGACCCGGCCCGGTTGAGAGAAAAAGAAATGTTCTTTTCGGAAAAAACGTCGCTCAGGCCTCGACAAAGAGTTTCGGTCTTTTTCTCCAAGACGCCGTAATCCGCTTTTTTCAATTCGCGAAGCGCGGCCAGTCCTCCCGCCACGGCAACCGGATTTCCGGAAAGCGTCCCGGCTTGGTACACGGGCCCCAAAGGAGCCACTTGGGCCATGATCTCTTTTCGACCGCCATAGGCCGCCAAAGGCAACCCTCCTCCGATGATCTTCCCCAGACATGTCAAATCCGGCTTCACGCCATACCGCGCCTGCGCCCCGCCATAACCGAGCCGAAAACCCGTGATCACCTCGTCGAAAATGAGAAGAATCCCTTCTTTGACGGTGCGTGCCCGAAGCGATTCGAGAAAAAACGGCTCGGGAGGCACCACCCCCATGTTGGCCGCAACGGGTTCGACGATCACCGCGGCGATTTGACCCGTATGGCGACGAAGAATACGGTCGAATGTTTCGTAATCGTTGTAAGGGCAAACGAGGGTCTCCCGTGCAAACGCTCCCGGAACACCGGCGCTGTCCGACAAACCTTGAGTGGCCACTCCCGATCCGGCCTTCACGAGAAAAGAATCGTGATGCCCGTGATAACCGCCTTCAAATTTCACGATCTTCGACCGACCGGTGAATCCTCGGGCCAAACGCACGGCGCTCATCGCCGCTTCGGTCCCCGAGCTGACAAAACGCAGTCTCTCGACCGACGGAATCGTTTTTTTAATTTCTTCGGCAAGCAAGTTCTCGGCGCGAGTCGGCGTGCCGTAACTGGTCCCGAGACGAGCCGCCTTCGAAACGGCCCTGACTACGGCCGGGGCCGCATGCCCCAAGATGAGCGCCCCCCAGCTCATCACGTAATCGATCAACTCGTTCCCGTCCGCATCGCGCAGCTTGGCCCCTTGCGCCTTCTCGATAAACAATGGCACCCCGCCGACCGCTTTGAACGCGCGCACGGGACTGTTGACCCCGCCCGGAAAACAGCTCAGGGCTTTTTGATACAACGACCGAGACGCGGATCGTTTCATCTCGGTGCCCTTCTGAATTTTTCCGACAACCACCGCGAGGCATCGCATGCGTGATACGTCAAAATAAAATCGGCCCCCGCCCGGCGCAGCCCCGTCAGAATCTCGAGAACGCATTTCTTTTCGTCGATCCATCCGGCCTTGGCGGCCGCCTTCACCATGGCGTATTCCCCGCTCACGTTGTAAGCGGCGACGCGAGCCCGAAACCGCTCTTTAATTTTTGTGACGATATCCAAGTAACCGAGAGCGGGCTTGACCATGACGATATCGGCTCCCTCGCGAAGATCCGCCGCCGCCTCATTCATAGCGGCACGCGTATCCGAAGGATCGAGCTGATACGAACGTCGATCGCCAAACCGGGGAGCCGACTTCGCCGCGTCACGAAACGGAGCATAGAAAGACGAGGCGAATTTCGCGCTATAACCCATAATGGGGATTCGCCGATATCCGTTCGCGTCCAACGCCGAGCGAATCGCCGCGACCTGGCGCTTCATCATGGCCGAAGGCGCCACTCGATCGGCTCCCGCACGCGCGTGCGAAAGCGCCGTCGCCGCAAGAGCCTCTAATGTTCGGGGCAAGTCGATGAATCCGCGATGGCTTTGGGTTGATCCCTTGGAACGCAAAAGACCGCAGTGCCCGTGACGGGTATACTCGCAAAGACACACATCGGTGATGAGCTCCAAACGCCGCGTCTTTTTCTTGAGAGCGCGGAGGGCCCGTTGAACAATTCCCTCATCGGCAAAAGCGCCTCTACCCGAGTCATCCTTCGTCCCGGGAACGCCAAAAAGAAGAACCGCTCCGATCCCCAAGTCCTCAGCCTTGCAAACCTCCGACACAAGACAATCGACCGAATACCGGCACACTCCCGGCATGGAGCGCACGGGGCGCCGAATACGGCGACCGGGTACGACAAAATACGGCATGATCAGTTCTTGAGGTTTTAAAAGCTTCATCGATGAAAATCGTACCGTTTTTTATAAAACGTCTCAAGCGCTTTGACAAGCCCCTCGACCGTGGACTCCCGGGCGACGGCGGAGGCTGGAAACCCCGCTTTCGCGGCCGTATCGGCCGTCACGGGACCGATCGCTCCGATGACCACCCCCTCGAGCTTCTTCCGGAGACCTTTCACGGCCTCGCGAAAACTTTCGACTGCCGAAGAGCTTGTGAAAAGCACCGCATCGCATTTTCTTTCGTCGATGAGACGCCGCACACGTCGATGGCTCGAAAAAAGCGGACGCGTTTCGTAGACCGTCCACCGATCCACGCGACATCCGGCGGCCCGAAGCCGCCGGCTCAAAACGGTACGACCTTGTTTGGACCCGACCAAAAGAACTTTCGCGCTACCCCCTCCGATCTGCTCGAGAAGTGCCCGCGCCAGATCCTCCTGAACAAACTCGCCGGGAACCAGACGAGCGCGAGATCCCTTCGCCGCGAGAGCGCGGGCCGTTTTTTTTCCGATGACGGCAAAGCGGGTCCGAGTACTCGTCATTTTTCGACCTCGAAGATTCTTGAAAAAAAAGTCGACGCCGTTGGCGCTCGAGAAAACGATCCAGTCGTATTCACCGATCCTTTTTAAATAATGCGACGCCCGGGCATCCCGTACGGGACGAATCGCCACCAAAGGAACCGAAACAACCCGGGCTCCTTTGCGGGCAAGAGTTTGTTGCAAAACCGGGGACTGGCGCGAAGGCCGCGTGATGAGAATCTTTTGATTGAAAAGCGGGCTGGCGGTTTTTCTCATGACATGCGAAGAATGGATTTCACCCATCCGGACTCATGGCTTAAAAATTCAAGGGCCAATCGCCGCCCGAGGCCTTCGGGATCGTTTGGAGAACCGATTACCTTTTTTTTAAGGCAACGCGTTCCGTCCGGACTCGAAATCTCGGCAGTCAAAGTCAGCTGGCTCTCATGGACCACGGCAAACGCCCCCACGGGCAAACTGCACCCCCCGCCCAGCTCCCTCATAAAAAAACGCTCGGCTGACGTGCAAACACGTGTAGGCTCATGATCGATTTTCTTCAATACCTCCGCCAAGGACGAGTCCCCTTTCCGAATTTCGACCGCCAGAGCCCCCTGACAAGGCGCCGGCAACATCCGATCCAAAGGGATCCATTCGGTAATTTGGCTTTTCAGGTCCAATCGCAGGAGCCCGGCAGCCGCAAGAATGAGGGCGTCCGCCTCGCCGGCCCTCAATTTTCTGAGGCGCGTATCGACGTTACCGCGAAACTCGCAAAGCTCGAGATCGTTTCGGATGGAGAGGATTTGGGCCCGCCGGCGCACGCTGCTGACTCCGATGCGGGCGCCGGGTTTCAGCGAATCGAGCGTCGCCGTTTCGTTGGCGATGAGTACCTCGCGCGCATCGAGACGTTCGCAGACGGCGCCGATTTCCAAATCTTTAGGAGTTTGGCAGGGCATGTCTTTCAGGCTATGGACGGCCATGTCGATGTGGCCCGCCAAAAGAGCTTCTTCGATTTCTTTGACGAAAAGACCGACCTGACTTTTTGCCTTCGACCAATCCTTCACGCGATCGCCGGAAGTTTGAATCGTGTCGAGCCGGAATTCCTTCTGGGGAAAGTTTCGTTTCAGACTTTCGATCACGCCTTCGGTCTGTCGCAGCGCCAGCGCGCTGTTTCGCGACCCAACACGAATCGGTTGGGTCATGCCAGAACCCGTTTGACCGGTAAACGCGAACGTTTGAGGAGAAATCCGTAAATGAAAGGGGCTTTGTTCATTAAATTAAAGAAGGATCGCGTGACTTTCTCGGACCGCTCCAGATCGCCGATCCACGAGGCTCTTTTCCATAAACGATAAAAAAAGGCATTCCATCTTTTCTCATAACGCCGGGCAATCTCACGCTCGGATCCGCCTTGAATCAGCTCCTCGGCCAGAAGGCTTCCTCCCGCCATCGCGACGGAAATCCCCCCTCCGACGATGGGGTTGACCATGGACACCGCATCCCCGGCATAAAACACTCCGTCCGAAAAAAAGACCCGATGCCGGTCGGGCTCGGCCACGCAAGCGCTCCATTTCCCCGTACGCTTGGCATTCACAAGGCTTTCTCGCAACGCCACGTTCTGGGACATAAAATCATTCATAAGGCCGTCACGGTCTCCGCCATAACGTTTGAGGTAGTCACCGGAAGCATACGAACACATCGTCACGCGGCCCCGTCCCAGAGGATTGAGGCCCACATGCCCGTTACGTACGAAATGAAGCGCCACGGCCTCCTCGCGAACGTTTTCGTAAAGGGTCTTGAACGAAAAATAAGCCGGAGGCCCGTTCTTCGGAGGCGGGCGCCTTCCGTTGGCCTTGACCCAATATTTGGTTTTGATCTCGTGCGAAATTCCCTGGCGGGAAATCGTCAAACGCCAAAATCCGCGTTCGGCCTTTTCGATGGAGCAGGTCGATCCCAAAAGCACTTCGGCCCCCGCATCGGCCGCACACAGATTCAATTCCCGATTATATTCGTCTCGATCGATGCCGAATCCCGGACCTTCCGTGAACGTCCGGCGAAGCCGGAACCGCTCTCCATAAGTGACAAGTGCCTCCCAGATAGGATGGGGATTCAGTTTCTTGAAACGCTCGCCCAATCCGTTGGCCTGCCAAATAGCGGGAATCTCGGGACCGAGAAATCCGCCGCAGACATGTTCCTGCTCGGGACGTCGCAAGTCGAGCAGGAGCGTTTTCCGGCCGTTCCGGGCCAACTGCATGGCGAGCATGCTGCCCGCGGGACCGGCCCCCAAAATCACGGTGTCATAAAAAGCGCTCATCGGGTCGCTCCGGGACCGCTCGCCTTGGAAACAACCAGTGAAGAATTTTTGGAGCCGAAAGCGATGGTGTTCACGAGAACGTTTTTGATTTCGCGCGCCCGGCCGCGGCACGGGGTATAGTCGAGATCGCAGTCGGGATCGGGATTTTCGAGATTCGCGGTCGGAGGAACGAATTGCGCCTCCAAAGAAAACAGGGCCGCAGCCAATGAAGAGGCGCCGCTGGCGCCCTGCGGATGCCCGGTGATGGATTTGAGCGCCGTGAGCGACAGGTGGCGGGCCTGATCCCCGAACACCAACTTCATCGCGCGCGTCTCGGTCGCATCGTTCATTTTCGTGGCCGTTCCGTGCGCCTGAACGGATTGGACGTCCGCCGGAGAAAGTCCCGCCGCTTTAAGCGCCTGGCTCATCGCCCGCGCGGGTTCGACCCCGTCCGCTTTGACCGCAACCCGGTGATACGCATCGCACGTCGAGGCGTAACCCCGGACTTCCGCCAAAATGTTCCCACCGCGCGCGAGGGCGCGCTTTCGGGACTCAAAAACAAACATCCACGCGCCT
>Ga0172375_10006302_pt1 | contig 16727 bp, 15 predicted proteins | sample LakKiv1m_FD_114537 | JGI IMG/M metagenome (GOLD analysis project Ga0172375, IMG submission 114537) | Freshwater microbial communities from Kabuno Bay, South-Kivu, Congo - kab_092012_11.1m | ecosystem: Environmental > Aquatic > Freshwater > Lake | place: Democratic Republic of the Congo...
ATGAGACGCTGGACGAACGCGACCGACGGCATGAAGCCAGAGGGGGCCCGGTAGGAGAACATGTACGCACGAACCATGTCGAGGTTCCGCGGGCTCGACGGGTACCAGTTGAGCTGCACGTCGTTGACGAAGGCCCCGCCAAGGTCTGTCAGCACGATGTCGCCGATCAGCATGTCCGCTCGTCCCCCTGTCCTGGTGACCGCGCCGCTTGTAGGCTCGCCACGCGGCTGCCGCGTCGCCAGTCCGCCAGGGCCGCTTCGCACGGCTGCAGGTCGCGAGCCGCCTGCGGTACCCCCAGAAGGAGTGCCCTGCGCCGGTGTCCAAAGTGCGCGTACAGGTCGCTCCACAACCGTTCGCGTTCAGATGACGTTAGCCGCGCCAAGGCGACATCGAAGTCAGCCACAAGCACAACGTCTGCGCCCTGCTCGCAGCTTGCGACGGCATCCAGTCTGCGCTCTTCCCGGTCAACAGCGATGCCGAGGGTGCGGGCGCCGGCTGGCGCGCTCGAAAGCAGCAGGTCAACGTACGTCACCGCATCTACCTGCAGTCGAGCGGCAACCTCACGCTCACGGCCTACGACGGACGGTGCCAGCAGCAGAATGGCTGTCCTGCTGCGGAGGACGCCACCGCGAAGCACCGCGACGACCTGCCGTGCTACCTCAAGTTCCATACAAGGCCCCCAGCGCCTGTGCTGGAGAGCGCCACGCGCGCATCACCTGGTATGGGGCAACCGACCGTTGCACCTCGAACAGGCCCATCCGTTGCCCGGTGCGCAGGAGCCGGTTGGTGGCTGCCGTGCTGAGCATCAGGAGCGCGGGCAGGTCCGATCTAGCTGTGAGCTCCGCTAGGTCGACGGTGTTCGCCCCGCCGAGGACACCTTCCCAGTAGTCGCAGACCGCGTACGCGAACACCTCCACTGGTATGTCATCCGGCTCACACACCTCGTACGCGCCGCGTTCAGAGCTCCGGAGGAGCCCGAGGTTGCCCAGCGCCTCTGGCTTGGTGTAGGTGCCAATGAACGCGGTGGCGGCGCCGCGCAATGTACTATCGCCTACCTGGTGCTTCGTAGTGCCGGCCAGGCAACGCCGTACCTCTCCTGCCAGGTCTGCCGCGGTAACAACACTGCTGGGCGTGAGGCATCCGACGACCAGGTGCTTCCAGAAGACGGGTCCTCCTCGGTGAGGAGCGCTCAGGTGGTAGTGCAGAAGCCACTGAGTAGCCGGGAGCGACATGGCCGGGTCGCGCTCCATCACAAGGCGCCCGAAGCTGAGCGGCTGGTTGGCGCTGCTCAGTAGGCCAGTGGCATATGCATATCGGGGCACGGCCTCGACTTGGACTGTACCAAGACTGGTCTCTTGCCTGAGGAGGTCCGACGTAAGCCCATCGTGCCGGACGGCCACCCGCAGCACCTGACTGAGACTGTCGCGTGACAGGGCAAATGTGCGGTGGAACGAGGTGCCCAGTTTGTGAGACCGACATGTTCCGATCGCTGTGTCCATGCGGGCCGATGCCTCCCCCTAGAGCTCGCAGATAATGCACGGCCGCTCCAGTTCAGCCTCATTCCCGTCGGATAGGATCTCTCCGAGCGTCATGCCGCTCCGGCAGACTCGCCTCGCCGACCGTTCGGCAAACTCCCGTTTGATCTCAGCCACTCGCTCCTCTGTGGCGAGTTCGGCCAGGCTTTCGCGAGCTACCCACGTGTAGCGTCGGCCCGACGCCGGGTCGGCTCGCTCGTAGCCCGCTGCCTGCCAGAACCGATCCGGGTGGTTCTCCAGCAGACCGACCCACTCTATCCTCTGTTGGAAGAAGCAGAAGAAGCAACCGGACCGCGAGCGCCAGCGGTAGTACTCTGGCAGCCCGAGGCCGGCGTCTTGCAGGATTCGGTGCACATCGGCCTTGGTGATTCCATCCTCCCGAAAGGGATAGCGTGCGCTGATGTTCGGCTTGCTCGATATGTAGCCCTTGCGGTCCTCGTCTGCACGGAGGCCGATGTAGCTCACCACACGGTCCGATCCGACGTAGTGCTCGAAGGGCCGTATCTTCAGAAGCTCAGTGCACCACCGCATCTGCGGCGATGGCAGGAAGTTGCGCCTCTGTTGGAGTAGGTCGTCGAACGCATCGTCGGACTGCCTCAGCCGCACAATCGGTGCGCCCAAGTACGCCTCTAGCCTGTCGATGTACTCATAGGTCTCGTCCAGTTCCTTCGCCGTGTCGCAGAACACGTACTCCATCGTGGCGACTCGGTCTCGCATGTAGACTGCGAGCGCCGAGCTGTCCTTCCCGCCCGAGATCGAGAGTATGTGGCGAACGGGCACCTGCGCGGTATCAGTCCGTTCCGACATTCGGGTCACCTCCCGCCTGGTCGCTGGCGTCCGCACGGACCGCAGGCTCGCAGGTCTGTAACGCCCTGGCGAGTGCCGCCCGGCGTAGGCCGGCCGGCATGCCACAAAGGGCGGCATTCACGAGAGCGACGGCCTTCATCACCTCGCTCTCGTCCACGTCGAGCGCAGGTTCGACCGTCCCGCACAGCGCCTGACTGGCGGCTTGCGAGAAGAGCTCCCCAATAGCCCTGGCCCTGCTGTGGCACCGCGTAACATCAGCGTCAGACCACGTGCGGGGCGGTTTGTCGGCAACGTATGCGAGCACCTTGTCGACCAGCGTCGTATCGTCGGCAGGTTCGGCTGCTCTGCGCACGAATGGCACCAGAACTGCGTTGGTAACGATGGGCTCCATCCGACCGGCATACTCGCGTAGGAGCCGTAACCCCTCATGTCCGGGCGGCAGGCCGCACGCCCCGAGAAGCACGGCGAGCGCCTGGCCGGTTGCGGTTGGCAGGGCTTGCCCGAGCGCCCGCAAGACATCGTTCAGAGCGCCGAAGAAGCCCTCGATCGTCTCCGGGTCCGGGTCCCCCGTCCCAGGCAGCGCGACGCCTAGTGCCGTCGGTATGTCTGCAAACAGCAGGGCCTCCGGCGCACGGGCTCGGTCCATGGCCTCGCGAAACCTGACGGCCGCCTCAGGCACCTCCATCGTGCGAAGGGCGTGGTCGGGAAGCTGCTTCCTGTAGCGATACAGCGCCCGCACTACCGGCAGTACATCGGCCTGTGTCCCGAGCCCAGCGGCGAGTCTGTCCACAATGGCGCGACGATCTCCCGTCACGCTGCACCCTGCAACGGCGAACAGCTCGGGCCGCCGGAGGAGGACCTCCCAATCGGCGACGGTGGGCTCCGGCAGGAAGGTCCCATCTCTGTACAGCGTCGTCTCGCGCTCGTGAGCAAGCAGGAACGCACATAACAGGATAGGCGCTACGCCCTCGGTAACGCCCAACGGTGGTGCCGCAAGAGTGGCGATGACCTCCGTGACTGGACGGGCGACGATGGCTTCGCCGAGAACCATGCGGCGGAGGGTGTCCCATGTTGGGCGCAGTCGCGCTGGGTCGTCGGGAGATGGTGCGCCGAATGCCCATCCACCAGAGCTGTCGCGTCGGTGCAGGCCCGAGACCCGCAGCACGCACTCGTACATGCTTGCTTGCGGCGGATAGGCAGTGATGGCCAGCCTCGCATGGTCCCTCTTGGTCAGCATCGCCTCTATAAGGCTTCGACGCCCGGCGGCGGCTGACGACGAGAGCGCGTGCCGGTTCACCAGTTCGTTGTGCAGAACGGGCGTGTCCGCGTAGGTCCGGTCTGCCATCAGCGACAGGACCTCGGAGAACGAACGAGAAGACGTGATGCGTGGCCTCTCGCCGAGCCAGAACCAGCTCGCATTCTGTTCGGTCGCACCGAACAGCCGAGCCCACTCCGCGCGGAACGCAGCTTCCGCGTCGTGCCACCTCGCGGAGAGTTCGAGCCTGGCGGCGCGGTCGGTCTGCAGGTCAGGGAGTCTGTCTGGCAACTCGTGAGCTGCCGCAACGTCACGAGCGGACTCCCGGAGAATCTCGGTCTCAATCGCGATGCCTACCAGTGCGTTCGGCTTCGCACAGAGCTCGGCGACTGCGGCAGCGTCGGCGTGTGCACTGCGACTACCAACGAGGCACAGGACCACGGTCAGGTCGGCGGCAGCGCTGTCGATCGTGGTGGCGAGGTCGTCGGCTTCGCACACACGGGTTCCAACGACGCGTAGAGTGCCAGTCTCGTAGGAGTGCCTCCTAGCGCATAGCTGCGGCGGAGGGCATAGCAGGCGAGCGACGCGCATGACGACGGAAGGCGGCAGTGACGACCGTGCAAGAAGTAGCTCCGCATCGATGTCGATGTCGCCGCCTTCACAGACACGATAGGTGCCGCGGAACCGGCTGTGCGCGATCAGCCGGCGGTCCTGGAGCTCCTGGAGGGCGGCACCGATGTCGGCCGACGAATGGCAGGCGTCGGCGAGCGCGAGCCTCAGCAACTCGGGCGTGGGAGGAAGGCGGCTGTCCCGGAGGATGCCGAGCAACGCGAGGCACCTGAGAACGCGACGCGCCACGTCCGACACGCCATCTGCACGGTCCACAACGTCCGTTGCCTGCGACCATGCGTGGGATAGGGCAGGCGGCACCCATCCGTCGAAGAGGATGGCAGCCACATGGTCGTACAGCATATCCAGGGTCAGCAGAGGCGGCGACTGGGGGTCGTAGGCCGTGTCCCTCAGGTACCTGCCAAAGCCGTGCGCATCCTCCGAGCCAAGGAAGCCGAACACGCTGCGGTGGCTCTGCCCCGCCCTCCTGTAGAGCGATGGCAGGGCGAGGAGCGTGAGGGGATGTAGGGGATACGCTGCGCGCGCCAGAGACGGGAATCGCTCCCGTAGGCCACTATGCTCAATGTCGAGGGAGCTCCATGCATGGAGTACGCCATCGAGGCGTGTTCCCAGGTCCAGCTCCCGCGAGTGCTTGATCGCACGACCGACCATATCCATTCGCTCCCCGAGCGATGGGTCGAAGTGCAATTGACGGTAGCGCTCGACGACCTTCGCCCATTCGGCTTGGTCATCGCGTGGTAGGCGGTGCGCGTACGCCTCGGCGCCCTGGTGAAGGACCGCCAGCACAAGCAGGGGAGCGTGGTTACTCCTGGCAGCAACCTCGGCTAGCCACTGCAAGACGAACAGGTCAGATTGGTCCGGATGCTGGGCTGCGTACTCCAGCACCTTGCCCATCTCGTCAATGACCACGAGCATCCCGGAAACACCATCCGTTGCGGCGGCGGATGTAGTCTCGACGAAGAGGCCCGCTAGATCGCGCGGTTCAGGCATAGTCGCGAGCATAGCCTCGGCTGTTGGTGCGACCTTGGCAAGCAGCCCCCTATGGCGCCCGCGCCGCAGGGCAGCGAGTAACCCCAGGATCAGCACTCGGTGGATGGGTTGGCGCGCCCCAACGATGGGAACGGACAACAGACGCGGTGCAGGATCGGTGAACCGCGCCGCGAGGGCGGGATCGACGGAACGCAGGTGCTGCAGGACGTGAGGGGCATCGCGACTGACCAAGCCCGCCAACGCAAGGCAGAAGGCACTCTTGCCAGAGCCATAGGGCCCAACAAGCACCATGGCCCGCTCGGCTGGGCGCTCCAGGCTCGATGCCACGTCGGCGAGCATCCCGAGCGGCCCCTCCGTCAGGTGGTAAGCGGTATCCGTCGCAGTACTCGAGTCCTTCTCCACATTGACGGAGCGAGTGAACGTTGCCCGGACCGACACGTAGTCCGACAAGGGCCGCAACCTACCTGGCATAGTATGCTCCTAGGAGGTCCAAGCCACTGAGGTCGGCTTCCGGGTCGCGAATGATCTGGCGGACGAGTGCGGTGTCTTCGAACCTGAGCGCGCCGCCTGTAACTTCAGATGCCATGTCGAGGTACGCCAGCACGCTGTCCTCATCCAGCTTGAACACCTGGCCAGGGCTGCCCTCGTGGTACATCACATCCCGCACATGCAGGGCAGGACGCTGAGGTGATAGCCACTCCCAGAAGCCGCAAAGGGCGTAGTAGAAGACCGCTGGGGGCATCGTCGCTCGCGGACCAATCGTAAAGCGATAGGCTTTGTCCATCGTCTCCCGGATCACGCCCAGGCTGTGGAGAGGGCAATCGAGGTTGTCCTCGCGCGCACGTGTCAGTGGCGACGGAACATACGTGCGTACGAGGCAGTCCACATCCCTCGCGATTGTGTCCCTCGACGGTGCGCGCGGCACACGGGCGGTCGGGCCGCTCAGGATGGCATCCGTGAGCCGGTCGCGCGAGAACTGGTAGTCGCGGAACAGGTTGAAGGTGTATACCCATGTAAGAGCGGCGCTGCCGGGGCCGGCGATCTGCCAGTGGAGCAGCCACACGGTGGCTTCGTCCTCCAGGTAGGGATCCCATCCTGGTACACCTGGCCCTCCGAGCACAGAGGAGCCCAACTGAGTTGGCTCGAGCACGCGGCCCGCCGGGGCGATGGTCTCCTGCGCCATGCGCGTCGCCACGGTCCAATGCCGTATGGCCTGGACCATGTTCTTGCCGACCCCGAGCGTGACCAGCGCGTCATCGCGGCCGAACACACCACCGCCCCCGTGGCGCTCCGTCTGCAGGGCATCCAGGGCCTTCTTCAGCCACCCGGATCGCAATGGGAATGTCTGGTGGCCGGCGAATGTCGGAGTGGCGTGCAATAGCGAGCGGCTTGCCTCCCCTCGACGTCCAACCGCTGCCGTCGACCTAGTACCACGACCCACTGTGTTTGCTGGCCCCGTCACGCCATACCCCTACTTCCCTTGGTGATCAGAACTGCCGGCGCTGGCCCGTCACTCATCACGCAGCGCGGAGAACGCCCGTTGGTATCCGCAACCGTATGCCCCCTCGTCCGCTAGGAATGCGAAGGCAGGGCGCGCAAGGACGCGGCGCTCCGCACTGCCAATGAGTAACTCGAACGGCGGGAGCGTATCCGGTAACACAGCACGCCGCACTCGACAGCCGAGGGGACGTTCGTCGGCCCGCAACTGCCGCGAAACAGCCCGGCACGCCGCTCAGAACAGATTCGCTGCTTGCGGGCAGGTTCCCTTCGGACTCTGGCGCAGCCCGGCGGATTGGGTACCACTTCGAAGAGCGCGCTCCGCCCGTCATGGGCCGTTGAGTTGAGCCAGCACGACCCGCTCCCAGTAGCTCTTGCGACCAATCCGGTGGACGTCAATGCCAGGCATAGCCAGCCATCTTGCCGAGCGCGCCTTATTGGCCTCCACGCTGAAGCCAGGGTAGTCGTCACGAACCATCAGGTGCTTGTGGTGATAGATGAACGGGTCCGGCCGTTGGCGGAGACACCTTACCGGGCCGCTTGCAGGTACGATGATGAGGTCACCCACGGTGGGTTCATCGGCGGTGTCGAAGTCCTCCGACACAACGAACGTGACGGTGCCGGTGCGCGGCGTGAACTTCACCACCGTGTACTCGAACTGGGAAGGAATGCGAGCGCGTGCGATGGCGACCGCCGCGCCGAGCTCGTGCTCGTACTTTCGGTGCACGTAGACGGCACCACCGATCTCCTTGCCGACGCCGAACCGGCGCGACCGCGATGGCAATGGAACGTGGCCCATAGTGGTGCTTCGGTACTCCTCTCGGGACATGAACTCGACTGAGGCGGCTTCTCACATAACTATACCGCGCCACAAGACGGCGATCCGTCGTCCCGGCCTCTCTGTGCCGGTGCAGTGCCTATTGCGCGACGGCATTCTGCGAGCTGACCGCACGCTGTTCGACTATGGCTGCGGTCGTGGTGGAGACCTGGAGATGCTCGCAGCACAGGGCATCGCGTCGTCGGGCTGGGACCCTGCCTACCGCCCCGATGCGCCGCGCGCCCCCGCTGACGTGGTCAACCTCGGCTATGTCATCAACGTGATCGAGGACGCCGCGGAGCGGGCTGAAGCGCTTCGCCGGGCTTGGGAGCTTAGCCGCAGTGTGCTGGTGGTTTCGGCAGTCGGTCCCGGCCACTCAGAAGCCCTCTCAGGTGCGCAGAGCTTCGCAGATGGCGTCCTCACGTCGAGGGGCACGTTTCAGAAGTCGTTCACGCACGAGGAACTTCGCGCGTACATCGAGGGGATCATTCCCGCAGATGCTGTCGCGGCGGCACCCAACATCTACTATCTGTTCCGATCCGAGGATGCTCGTCAGCAGCTTCTGGCCAACCGTGTGCGCCGCCGGATCGCAGTCCCGCACAAACGCGTTGCCGACATGCTGTTCGAACAGCACCAGGATGTACTCGAGCCGTTCATGGCGGCCCTGACGCAACTGGGGCGGATGCCCGGGCCAGACGAACTGCCTGGGTACCAAGCGCTTGTAGAGCGTTTGGGCTCGCTCAAGCGCGCGTTCCACGTGGTCCGACGTGCCACCGGACAGGAGCCGTGGACCGACATTGCGGCGCGAAGACGCGAGGACCTGATGGTCTACATGGCGATGGCACGCTTCGGCCGGCGTCGCCCGCTGTCGCAGCTTCCGCTGACAACCCAGCGCGACATTAAGGCGTTCGTGGGTACATATGCTGCGGCCACGGGCGAGGCAAATCGCCTCCTGTTCTCCATAGGTGCTCCGGCCAACATCGATGCCGCGTGTCAGCGTGCTGCCGCAGGGCGCCTCGTCGACAACGCGCTGATCCTCCGCCGTGATGTTCTCGATCAGGTTGAGCCCGTGCTCCGAGTTTACGAGGCATGCGCACGGACACTCGCGGGGGAGGTAGACGGCGCGAATGTCGTTAAGCTGCACCGATTCTCCGGGAAGGTGACCTACATTGTCTGCGGTGAGCCGGACGCCGACGCCGACCCGGAGGTCTTTCTGCGTGTGAAGGTCGAGCTGCCGGCGCTGTCGGTGCGCGTCTTCGACTACCGCGACTGGCAGGAGCGTCCGAGGCTCGGGGTTCAGCTCACCGCGGCGTGATCGATTCCGATCCCGCGTTTCCGCATTCGGGGCGTGGCTGCGAGTAAGGAGATGAGGCAAGGAGGGACGCGGCCATGGCCAAGATGAACGTCCGGCCGGATGCGGGACCGCTGGAGGCAGCGAAGGTCGTCTGCGCGATGCTGCGCCGCCGTCACGGCTGTCGCGCGGGATCGACAAGCGGACCGCAGGTGTGGGATCGCGACGCGGTCGTCCAACATGGCTGGGATGATGCGCAAGCGAGCGTCTACTGGGAGGGCGGCCCTTCTGAATGGGCCGTGGCACTGTCCCTCGACCCCGAGGTGATCGACGCCTTCCCTGGAGTGCTGATCCAGCCCTACTCAGGGTGGTTGTTGTCGTTCCACGTGCATGGGGCGGTCGCAGGCACGCTGCCGAAAGGGGCCGAACACGCGTGACGGGGCGCGCGCTCTGACGTGCGGGGCGACGGCCGCTTGGAGTAGCACCGTTGCGCTTCGTCACTGGGGCCGCGGCAGCCCGTCCGCGTTCCTTGCACGCCTCTTCAGCTGAACACGTCTCCCGCCCTGAACCACCCGTCCCGCCGCAGCGAGGGACCCGCTGGCCGGTGGGACGGACCGCCGTGCTCTGCCTCCTCCCCTCCATCGCCCTTGTAGTAGTAGTGTCTTTCAGTAGTCTTCGGATTGCGGTGTTCGGTTTCCGAACAGCCGCCACGCATGGGAGGACCAACGACGCGCCGGTTATCCACAGACCAGGGTCGGCCCTGTGGATAAGGCTGTGGACAACCAGCGGGCAGAGCGTCGAGCGCTGCACCGAGGCGGTAGTACAGCCGGCCCCGGCACCGGCGGCGTTCGGCGGAGGTCCGGAGTGCGTCGCCCTGTTCGTCCACGACCTCTATCAGCCTACGCCGGACCAGCCCATCGACGGCCCTGCTGATGGCCTCACTGGCACGGCCCGTGCGCCTGCTAGTCCGGATCCACGAACGTGATCAGGCTGTACGCGTACCCGTCGCCAACGACACGGGTCTCCTCCCTGATGGGCATCTCATCGTCAGCCGGGCTCTCGACCCAGACCCACGGATCGACTTCTGAGGGGTCCTCTGCGGGCGACGCACCTGAGAGGAGGGATGCAGCGACCGATCCACGGTGCAATGGGACATCGGCCTTGATGTAGCTCTCGAATAGGTCGGACTTCACGGCTCGTTCGATCACGCCGTCCTTGGATACCACTAGCGCGCAACGCCAGTGTGACAGCCCGATCATCCGGCGGCAGGCGGCCTCCAGAGACACCTCGAACATGTCCGTCAGCGTGTCGGCCTGCTCCAGCGACGGCCGCAGATGTCCGATGGTCGCCGGAACCAGCTGCGGTGGCATCAGCAGCATAGAGGCAAAGATGTTGGCCTCGACTTCGGTGGGAGAGCCAGGCTGTCCGTAGAGGTCGTTGATGCTGTCGCGAAAGACCGGCGAGGAGCGATGAAGCACAAAGTGTCCGATCTCGTGTGCACAGGTGTACCGGCGCCGCCGCCGGTTCGACGTGCCACGGTTCAGGAACACGGCACCCACCTCGCCGTCTGTGACTAGACACCCTTCGATAGTGCCAAGATCGCGGACCTGCACCAACAGCAACAGATCACGGGCAACCAGCATCAGGTCAACAGGTGGACCAGTCACGCCTGCATCATCCACGATCTCCTGAGCGCGCCGACCGATCGCCTGCTCCCGCAACCGTCGCCAGGCACTATCGACTATAGGCCGGGCAACGGCCTCGGACCCTCCACCCCGGTTCAGCACAAGCATCGGAGGGGCAAGCCCGCCAACAGGGCTCATCTGGTTACGGGTGCCGATCTGGGTTGCCAGGAGTGCGATCGGGTCGGTGGTTACTTCGTCCCACACTGCACTCGCCCGCCGCTTCAGCTCTTCGAAGAACCGACGCTTCCGTCTCAATTCCTCGATCCGGTTTGCGGTGCGTTCCCACACCGATGGGCGAATGCGGAATGGGTGCGCGTAGGCCACGTAGTCGTCGACGCACGAGACCGCGGACTGGAGATCGTCGCGGATGTCATCGGGGCAGGCGGCGATGAGGGCGCTCGCGTCGGCCTCATTGCCAGTTAGGCGGGCGTCTAGGTAGGCGTCGAACTTCCGGGCTGCTTCCGCTGCTTGCCGACGTTGTGCGTGGTCGCTCATCACTCTCTCCTCACGGCCACCATGACGGGAGCACGGTCATCTGCTCGCGGCGTTCGTCGCTCAACTGCGGTGTTGCCGTCGCCAGCCACGGGCTTCCAGTGCCCTTCGAAGCGCGGCACACGCGCGCACCAGGATCTGCCTGGTGTTGGCATCTGTCCGGCCAATGGCGGCCGCGACTTCCTGAGACGACCTTCCTTCCTGCAGGCGCATACTGACCACGGTCCGTGCTGGCTCGCCCAGCTTCGCGACCTCCTCTTCGAAGTCCCAGCCGAAGATCTGCCCGTCCTCCCACCGCGATTGTACTAGGAGTGGGTCGTCGGGCGGGCCTTCCCCGTGCTGCTCCCCCAGCTCCTCCCAAGAGGCCGACTTGGGCTTATCCTTCGTCCGTTCCCACCGTCGCCGCACCACATTGTCCGTGATGCCCCTGACCCAATTGAGGAACGGTACCTGGCCCTTGTACCGATCCAGACCCTTGTACGCCGCTACGATCACATCTGAGGCGATATCGTCAGCATCGGCATAGAAGCATCGGTGACGATGCCGGATGTACCCAGTGACGATCTGGGTAAGGCGGTAGAGCTCATCGTTGCACGGCTCGTTGAGCCGCAGACGGTTCACGAGCGATGCGAACGGATCATCTGACTTGGGTGAACCCGCCATGTACGATCTCGGTCCAGGCGCCACAGCTACACTGTGCCCTTAGAGTGGTTATTTGTGACGGTCAGGCCGGGCGACTTTCGTTGCGAACTTCGGCCGGGGCCGTCACATTTCCTCTTCCAGTGGGCACCACCCCATTGTCAACAGCGCAACACGGCAGGGCGAGGGTCGGAGTGACGGCAGCCGACGCCGTCTACTCCAGTAACGAGGAGATCATCTATGAGTGCCAAAGTGACGTTCTACCCGCTGTGTAAGGAAGGAGCCCGCCCCCCAAATGCGGAGACGTTCCGCATCGACCTGGCGAACGGGCGCCAGGTGCTGGTCGACTACGCCAACATGCGCGACCCGGACAACCGATACGACCTGAGGTGCGATCTGCCCGCCATCCTGCGTGCCGACTTGAGGTCGCGGTTGCGGAGCCATTACGATGTCGTCATGTTCACGCACCTCGATGACGACCATGTGCGCGGCGCTGGCGAGTTCTTCTCGTTCGAACGGTACGCCAACCGTCAGGGAGCTGACCGGGTTGAGATGCGCGAGCTCTGGGTTCCGGCGGCGGCGGTTGTTGAGAGCGGCCTGGAGAACGACGCCGAACTGATCCGCGCTGAAGCACGCTATCGGCTAAAGCGCAAGGAGCATGTCCGTGTCTTCTCGGCCCCCGACACCCTTGCAGACTGGTGCAGGAAGGAATCCCTGGATCTCGCCGAGCTGAAGCGACTGGGCCTCGTGATCGATGCCGGTCGAACCGTGCCGGGTTTCACCACCGACGCCGATGGCCTCGAGTTCTTCGTGCACTCGCCGTTCGCATCTCGTACGGAGGACGGCACCGTACTCGAACGCAACAAGGACGCCATCGTCATGCAGGCGACGTTCACGGTGGGCAGCCGGCAGACGCTGTTCCTGATCACCGCGGATGTTACCCACGCTGAGTTAGACGACATTGTTCGAATGACCACGTACCACCAAAACGAGAAGCGCCTCCAGTGGGACATCCTCGACATCCCGCATCACTGCAGCTACACCGGGATTGGACCCGACAAGGGGGTCAAGCAGACAACTCCCAGCGAAGGGGTGCGCTGGATCCACAAGCAGGGCGGCGCGGGTGCCATCCTGGTATCGAGCAGTTGCGTGATCCCGACGATCGACACGGAGCAGCCTCCGCACCGGCAGGCCGCCTCGCATTACCGGGCCGTCGCGGCAGCCGTCGGCGGCGGTGAGTTCGTGGTCACCATGGAACACCCCTCGAAATCCAGCCCAGGGCCTCTCGTGATCACGATCACCGACTGCGGTGCCGCCGTGCAACGCGCGCCTGTGGTCAGCGCGGGAGGTGGTGCCGTAGGTGCCGTCGCTCCGAGGGTCGGCTAAGGCGATGGAACCACCCTTCTGGCCCATCGACGGCGACGTTGTCCAGACTGAGCGCCTGATGGTGCCACGGGCTCGCGAGTTCGCGCAGTACGTTCAGGACGGGGCAAGTTCGTTCGTCACGCTGCAGGAGTGTCGACGGGCCACTTGCAGGACCGAGGTCGTCGTTGTGGACGTGCAGGCGACAGTGCCGCAGCATCCGGCCGTTGCCCTCCAACGTCGCGAGCGCCTGGCCGTTCATTTTGGCGCAGATGACCGGCGGAGCCCGGATGTACGGGCGCTACGTGTTGACTTCCCGCGAGAGTGTGTGCTGCACATCAACCTCGTGCCCGCAAGCGAGGCCGTGAGCCTGTGCCTCTTTGCGGAGCCGTGGCCGGACGTGAGACTGCGGCTGACGGCCAACGAGCTCCTGTTCCGCATCCAGACCTGGCTTCAGGACACCGCGTCTGGCTCGCTGCACCGTGCCGACCAGCCGTTGGAGCCCGCATTCATCGCTCGGCCGTGGCACCTGATGGTCGCGCCCGAGCTACTGGACCGCGTGGCGTCTGGTGCCGGTGACATTCGGCTGCGGGTCGTCGGCGATGGCGCGAACTTCGCATGGATCGAGCATCGTGAAGAGATGCCCGGTCTGCCGGCGGCGGCGACCGCCGTCGTAGTCCCGTTGGTGTCTAGGCCCCATGAGCACTGCATCATCCACACGCACCCAGACGACCTCGCGGAGCTGGCCGCCTGGCTCGAACCACTGGGCATCGATGCTGTAGCCGCCCTGCAGACCAGGCTCCTGCCGCTGGAACAGCGTGGTGAGCTGGGGAGCAAGGAGTTCGTCGTACTCCTGCTGTTGATGCGTCGGGTACGAGCCAGCGGAGCCGACCCTGAGCCACAGTTGGTTGCATTCCTCTGCACCAGTCCCGCCGGCCCCCGTACCGGGTTGACAGGTCTCGCCAAGGCGATCGGTCTGGGCGGCATCGGCGATGCGTCACGCCGCGGCGGCGGTGTTCCTGTCAGCTTCATGTCCACTCATCTCCTACTCGGACCCGATCGCGCGGCGCAGTACAGTGGGAACGAGCCGAACAACTCGAGTCTGATGGCGATCGGCGCCGGCGCGCTCGGCTCACAGGTGGTGATGCAGGCAGCCCGCGGCGGCTTGGCTCGCTGGCACGTCATTGACCACGACCTGCTCCTGCCACACAACTTGGTGCGCCATGCGGTCACCGGCGAGTGGCTGGGGCGGGCCAAGGCCATTGCAGTCGCGACCGAGGCCAATCGTCTATTCGGCGCGCCGACGGTTTCTGCTACAGTGGCTGACGTCCTGGACCTGGGCGACGAGGGCGGTGCGGTGCTAGACTCCGTGAGCGCCGTGTCCGCGATCGTAGACATGTCCGCCAGCACCGCTGTAGGTCGGCACCTGGGAGTTGACATGCCTGGCTCAGCCCAACGGTGCTCGATCTTCGTCAGCCCATCGGGCCATGACCTGGTGTTCCTTGGGGAAAACGCGCAGCGCACGGTCCGTCTCGACCTCATCGAGGCGCAATACTATCGCGCTGTCGCTGATGACGCACGGCTGCGGGGGCACTTAGCCGGCGGTAGGTCGATCGGAAGCTGCCGCAGCGTCACCAGTCGTGTGCCACAACACCTAATGGGTATGCACGCGGCACAAGCGGTCCGTCTTCTCAGATGCTGGCTGGACTCCGGCAGCCCGATGGCGGTTGTCCTCCGCACAAGCGATGAGTCAATGAGTGTGGTGCAGGTGGACATTCCGTTGGCGGATCCGGTCAGTGTGGGCACGCTGGGAGGCTGGCGCGTCTGGTGCGACGCCGCGTTGCTTGCGGAACTACACCGGCAGCGCGAGCAGCAGCTTCCCAGTGAGACTGGCGGGGTGTTGCTGGCTCACGTTGACGTGCAACGGCATACCCTGTATGTAGCCCACCAGATGGCCGCGCCGCCCGACAGCGAGCGCCAGCCGACGCACTATATCAGAGGCTGCGCGGGCCTGGAGACGCGGTACGATCAGGTGCGCGAGGGCACGCTCCAGAACCTGGCCTATATCGGCGAGTGGCATTCGCATCCGGACACTGCTGCGTGTGCCCCAAGCCGCGACGACCTGCTGGCCGGCACGTGGCTAGCCGAGAGAACGCGCCTCGGATCCCTGCCCGGCATTATGCTCATCGTGGGCGGCCACGACGAGGCGTGCTGGATGTTGTGCTCCCAGTCCGACAACGCAGCACCGGTGTGCCTCCACCTCGAGGGCGGGGCGATAGAGGAGGATCGATGAGCAACGACAGCCCAAAGACGCCCCCGGTATCGCCTGGACAGTGGCTCGATCTCGTGGTCGGCTGTCAGGCGCACAGATCAGGGAACCCCGGTCATCAGCAGTTCGGGCAGATGCTCGTCCAGCGCTACTTCACAGAGCTGCCAACGAGGTACCAGGGCGACCCAGTCGCCATGCGGTACTTCGACGAGATGCTGTGCGCCGTAGCGGCAGCCATCCGTGGCTTCTCGTTTGTTCGCGACGTGTTCCAGACCAACTGGGATTCCATCAAGGCAGACAAGGAACGGGCACTCAGGCGCGCAGATCAGCTTGAAGCGTACTCCCCACTGAGCCGCGACGGCCTTTGGGGCAAGGCCATCGGGGCGTTAGCTGGCATCGGCCTCGGCGCGCCGATCGTGCAGTTGCTCAAGGACCAGTGGTCACATGCGGGCCTCTGGCCGCTGCTCATCCTCGCCGGATGCGCAGCCATCGGGCTAGTACTGCTTGAGGTCGTCGTCGAGTGGCTGCGCGCTCGCCACGCGAAGCGGTCCGAGGAGCATTACCCCAACGCCGTGATGGCTCGCTGGGAGGAGCGTTCGCTCAACGGGTACCGCGCAGTGCTGAGGCAGTTCCTGCCCCTTGCCCGCGAGATCACAGAGCGTCACTATCCAGGTTCATGCGCTGCCGAGGCGACAGAGGAATATCTCGATGTTGAGGTCGAACGCCACTTGGCGTTTCGGCCGACCGGAACGACTGAGTGACCAGGCTTCTGCCAGGTGCCGCCGTTCCGCGACCTGTGCGTTGCCGCCGCGGCCGGGACCTCAGTTCCGTCGGTGTGGGTGTACCGGCCTGAATGGGTGCGCGTCGGTCGCCACCAGCCGATGCTCGCTGCGTCCTTCGGACGGGCCACATCGGTCCATAGGCCATCGTTCTGTTCGAGACCCAGGCGCTACTGCTCCGGAGCGCGCGTCTCGGCCCGCACCGGCGACAGCACGTCGCCCGCCCTGAACCACCCGTCCCGCCGCAGCGATGGACCCGCTGGCCGGTGGGACGGTCCACCGGGATCCGCCTTGTCTACTTCATTGCACTTGTAGTAGTAGTGTCTTTCAGTCGTCTTCGGATTGCGGTGTTCGGTTTCCGAACAGCCGCCACGCATGGGAGGACCAACCGCGCGCCGGTTATCAACAGACCGGGGTCCGCCCTGTGGATAACGCTGTGGATTACTCGTGGGCTGAGCGTCGAGCGCTGCACCCAGGCGGTAGTACAGCCGGCCTCGGCACCGGCGGCGTTCGGCGGCGGTCGTGAGTCCGCTGCCCTGTTCGTCCACGACCTCTATCAGCCCACGCCGGACCAGGCCATCGACGGCCCTGCTGAGGGCCTCGCTGGCACGGCCAGTGCGCCGTTTGAGTTGGCTCTGCGTGAGCCAGTCGCGGGACTTCCGCCCTCGGCCATCCGGGG
>Ga0172375_10006303_pt1 | contig 16724 bp, 15 predicted proteins | sample LakKiv1m_FD_114537 | JGI IMG/M metagenome (GOLD analysis project Ga0172375, IMG submission 114537) | Freshwater microbial communities from Kabuno Bay, South-Kivu, Congo - kab_092012_11.1m | ecosystem: Environmental > Aquatic > Freshwater > Lake | place: Democratic Republic of the Congo...
CATACTTGTCTTCATTGCAGAAACAAGTATATCCGGTGACTCACGTCTTGTATCAAACCGACGGTATCATTTTTCGGTTGGATGCAAAACTCCGTACGGTATCATCTTCGATTGGAGAACACTCACTATTGCCAACGCCGCAATACTCTATCATAATGGGAACAGGCATGAAACGAATTGTTATTATTGTAGTTTCTTTGATCCTGCTCCTCGCGATTCCGGCATCCGTTTTTCTCACCATGAAAAATCAGGAATTGCGTAAAAAAGCAGCACCTGCAACAACGCTTTCTCTCACACCGGCTACTATCACCAAAGCGGTCAATGAGGAATTCACCCTGGAAGTACATATGAATACGGCAGACAATCAAATTGTGGCGGTCGATCTCAACATTTCCTACGATCCGACAAAATTGGAAGCACAATGGATCCATAACGGAACGATGTTTCCAAACATTCTTACCTCAGGAGTTGTCGGAAACGGAACTGCATCCATGGCGCTTGGCGCCGCTAACACAACAACGCCGATAACCGGCACCGGGACAGTTGCTACCGTTAAGTTTAAGGCCCTGGCGGCAACGACGGCACCAATTTCTATTCGCTTTTCGTCAGATACCTTTGTCGGAGCGCTCAATGAGGGAAGCACCAACGCACTAACGAGTTCAACTCCTACAACCATCACTATCGGAAGCGGGACGGGAACCGCACCGACAGCGACGCCAACCGGTACCATAATTCCAACCCCCACCGGGATACTCACGCCGACATTGACTCCAACACCCGAAGCTTCAGATAGCGCCACTTCATCAGCCGTCACGATAGACTCTCCGACAAAAAACGAGTCAGTTACTTCCGAACAACCAACCATAGAGGGTAAGGCTCCGGCGGGAACGACCGTCACCATTACCATCTATTCTGATCCGATCACGGTCACGGTAACTGCGGATGCAAACGGTAATTGGTCGTATACTTTGGCAAAACCTCTTGTCTCGGGACCGCACACGGTCGTGGTTGCCGCGACAGACCCCGATACGGGTCAGTCTCACACTGCAACGCTCGCGTTCGTTGTGGCAACCGGTAGCGAAAATGGGGCATCCGGAAGTGCCATTCCCGTATCCGGTTCGACCGAAAACACTATAATTCTGCTTAGCTTGGGAACATTGTTCATCCTAGCAGGCTCCCTTATCCCGCATATAAGGAGGTCTCACACATGAGTTTACTTATGCGACAGGCAACGGGACGAACCACCTCGATCATATCGTTTCTCGCGTTGCTTATTTTTCTGCCGTTATTTATCCTTGTTGTCGGACAAACGATAACTTTACTCTCTCGTGCGGCAGGCACACCTGCAAACATCGTCGTTGATGCGTCAAGCCGATTGGAACCGATCAAAACAGACTTCTACCATGCATTTGCACAAGGTGGCGAGGAATCAACCGACATGCTTGCCAGTGTTGCCACTGATATACGGACGCTGCAACCCAAAATTATCCGCATTGATCACATCTATGATCTCTACCAGGTCGTGGGGAGAGATGGCAGCGGACTCACATTTGACTGGTCCAAGCTAGACGCGGTCGTCTCGACCATTACGTCAGTCGGTGCCAAACCGGTCCTGGCCCTTTCCTATATGCCGAACGTCATTGCGAAAGACGGAAGCGTCATCAATCCCCCCAATGACTGGAATGAGTGGGCACAAGTGGTACAGCGCACGATAGAACACTACAGCGGCAGAGGGTCACGCAACTTAAACGGCCTGTATTATGAAGTATGGAATGAACCAGATTTAGCACAATTCGGTTCGTGGAAATTGGGAGGGGACAAAAATTACCTAACCCTCTATCACTACGCCGCTATAGGAGCAAATAATGCTGCAAACACCAATACGTTTTATCTCGGGGGCCCGGCAACCACAGGGCTCTACAAAAATTGGATTTTGGCGCTCGTCAACTCAGGCAATCGCGTCAACTTTTTTTCCTGGCATTCGTATTTATCAGACCCAAAGCAATTTACTACCGACCAACATAACCTCATCTCCTGGCTCGTCCCATTCCCTACCTATACGCTCCTCCCTAAACTCATTACCGAATTCGGATTTACCGGCAGTAAAAGTACAGCCTATGGCAGTATGTATGCTGCTGCCCATACGGCTGCGGTAATCCGACAGCTTATTTCCGGAGGACCCACCTATCTTACTTCCTTTCAACTGAAGGATGGTCCTGGACAAGCCGACGGGAGCGGCTGGGGACTCATTACGCACGATGATAATGGACTTAAGAAAAAACCAAGATATTCCGTTTACCGCTTTATTGACGAAATGGCAGGAACCCGGTTGCTTGTTACCGGAGAAGGATCGTGGGTAACCGGATTTGCGACCAACCGCGATGCAGTCACACGCCTGATGCTCACAAACTTCGATCAAAACGGCAGCCACAGCGAACAGGTGCCGATAAAATTTACCAATCTCGCTGCCGGCACATATAAGCTACGGCAACGATTTTTGCTTGGTCGGGATACCGCCACAACATTCGAGGTTACGGAACAAACACTGACAACAGATGTCTTTATGGCGGCGCAAAGCGTCGCTATACTTGAATTAACGAAGCAACCCTAAATCATTTTTAGGATACTTTATCGGAGACGCCACCATTGACAACTTCCTGAGCGGGCTCAATAAAGAAGCCGCGTAATGCCTGGATCTTTCGGGTAAACCGAAGCACCGCATATACCTGAGCCACTCCCAACACCCAGGAAAGAAAAAAGTATGTGGCTAAACCTATACATGTAGATACGCCCGTAAGGAAAATAAGTCCGAATGTCCGCGTTGTGTCAAACACCAACTGATCGAGAAGTTTAAGCGGGACATAAAGCGACACTCCTGTTATCAATGCTGCTACCCCCATCTTTAAAGCCGGGATCATAAGAACGCGAGAAAGAATACCGGGCATGCGCTTATCCAGAAGATATAAAAGAAGAACGGCGTTTAGGATGCTCGCAATCGAGGTCGACAATCCAAGCGACCACACCGGCATACGAAACGAAAGGACAAATAGCGCGCTCAATAGAGAATTAAGTAAGACAGTTACAATGCCAACGGTTACAGGTGTTTTACTATCATACAGAGCATAAAATCCCCGCGCCAATATATGAATAAGTGATTGTGCAAACAAAGAAATGCTAAATGCGGAAAGGGTCATCCCAGTATCTACCGTAGCTGCCCAATCAAATCGGGACGCACCAAATACCAAGCGCACCACGGGAATACGGAGCACCATAAACAGTACTGATGCCGGCAACACCCAAAATAGTATTTGATGGATAGCCATATGGATCGTTGCAATAAACTCCCCACGTTTTTCTTTCGCGGAAAACTGAGAAAGTGACGGGAGTGCCGCTTGGGCAATAGTCGTACCAAAAAGTCCGACAGGTAGCTGCTGCAGATGCTGAGCAAAATTAAATATCGTCACCATTCTCGCCCCCAGCAAACTCGCCAGCATCAAATCGACCGTTATATCAATTTGTCCGATGGCTAGCTCAAGCGTTCTCGGCCCCATAAGACTTCCGACCTCCCGTACCCCAGGCGATTTAGTATTTATTTCCCACGTATGACGATATCCCAAACGAATAATGAGTGGGGCCTGAATAGCTGCAAACAAAAATGCACCGATGGCCACCCCAACAACCGGCCCCCATAACCCCCAGAGAGAAGATAAGGCAACCGTACCAATGATAATTCCTATGTTATAAAACACAGGAGCTGCTGCTGGAACCAGAAATAAACTATGCGATTGAAGGATGCCGGTAAACACGTTTCCGATAAGAAGCGGGGCAACCTGAAAAAGGAGAATGAAACGAGTATAGGTGGTCATTTGCGCAATCTCCACCTCGTTAAATCCGGGAGCAAGCGCTCGGGATATCCACGGGGCGCCGATATATAACGGAATTGCCGCAAGCACCAAAATCACAATACTGAAATTGATGAGCACCGTTGCCAACCGCTTCGCATCCTTTTCACGATCCTGACTAATATATTTGGTATAGACCGGAATAAATGCAGCCGTCAAAGCACCCATCACCAATAACTCAAAAATCACGTTAGGGATACGGAATGCGGCAAAATACACCCCAAGCTCTTCAGGCGCAAAGTATGTAGATAGCAGCCGATCCCGCACCAGCCCCAAGACACGGGAAAGAAGCACCATAAACGCCAGCACCATGGCTGCCGACCCAACCGTTGTTTGTTTTTTGGATGCCCACGCCCAGAACCGTTGCATAACTCCACCTATTATAGACCAGGAGCGTCTTGACCCGATAGTGCCAAGTACGCTATACTTCGCCCCATGCCTATTACGAAACAAGCAATCAAAAAACTCCGCCACGACCGCGTACTCACAAGACAAAACGCAACATATCGAAGCATGCTCAAGATGGTGGTCAAAAAAGCACGTAAATCACCGACACCAAAAACGCTTACCGCGGCATTTAGTGCACTCGACAAGGCAGTGAAGCATCACCTCATCCATAAAAACGTTTCCGCGCGCACAAAATCCCGCCTCGCAAAACTCCTCAAAAAATGAAAGGCTTCCCCGCCTTCTGATCTTTCCCTCCTAAGCCGTTTCATTTCGCACTCCTCCTTGTTATACTTTACTATGGTATGCCTGCCAATCAAGTACGCATTAATCTCTTAGGCTCCCAAGATCTCGAACATACTCCGTGGGGAAGGTTAATTTCGTGGGCCACAACATATGGCCGATACATCATGATCACCACAGAAATTGTCGTACTCCTGGCATTTATTTCCCGCTTCAGCCTAGACCGCAAAAACACAGACCTTACGGAAGAATTACGCCAAAAACAAGCTATCCTCCAGGCAAATACCGCCTTTGAACGAGACATCAAATCGTTACAAGCAAATCTTACAACCGCAAAAAACCTACTCGCCGACCAACCTAAACCCATTGAACTCATCAATGCCATAGAATCCCTGATCCCGCCGGATGTATACCTTACCACACTTGAGATAACGCGAACCAAGCTGACGCTTTCGGCAACGGCAGGAACCACCCAAGGATTTGCACAATTTTTATCCAACCTCACCGCAACTAAACAAATCCAAAATGTACTCCTGGGGGATATCCAAAGAGAACCGGTGAGCGGGATTGCATTCCAACTGACTGCCGATGTGAACATGGGCCAAAAGAAATAACTATGACACCTATTACCAACCAATCATTTTCTCCGGCCCAATTTCATCGGTATTATCAAAAAATACAACCGATGCTGAAAAAGCCACATTTTCGGGCATCAACCACCGCAATATTCTCCTTTTTGGCTATTTCTCTTTTTGCGTGGTACGCCATTCGACCGACCGCACAAACCATCATTCATTTACGACGGGAAATCGCCGACAAAACGGATCTAAATCAACAAATGGAAAATAAAATAACGACTCTCATCGAAGTGCAAGAAACTTATGAAACGATAAAAAATCGTCTCCCGGTCATCAAACAAGCGCTTCCGGAAAATCCTGACGCAATTATCCTGGCTCGCCAACTTCGTAACCTTGCCAACATCTCCGGCGCGTCCATTTCAGCGATGCAAATTCCCAGCTTGCCGATTTTCGGAAAAGAAGCTACTCCTGGAGCCAAACAGGCTCCTCCAAAACCGCTCGAACAATATCCTGTCACGATCGTTCTCTCTGGTCCGTACGCGTCTCTGGAATCATTTATGGACGGACTCCTCACTATGCGCCGTATTCTCTCTGTCGATACTATTTCTTTTAAAAAAGCGGTAACGAAAATGGAATTTACACAAGACCTGCAACTATCATTACGGCTTATGTCGTATTATTCTACACAGTAACCATATGAACGAAGACACCGAGGAAAGAGACTTATTGCTTGTTGCTATATTTACTACGTTTACCATATTTCTCTGGGTATTTTTTGAATTGGTACAAACGACAAAAACGTCTACGGTTTCTCAACCACAACAACAAATAGTTAGTCACTTAACGAGCAAAATAGATACGAGTATACTTGAAGAACTTGAAATGAGAACTACACTCGACTAACTATACATACATGTATATGCGCGAACGAAGAATTCCTACCATAGTTGGTTTACTGCTCATCGGCCTTGCCGTCATGATTTTTCGCGTGGCATTTGACCGCATAAGCCCAATCTTCACCCGCGCGTCAACAACGTTTGCCCCAAAAAACGTCACCATAACAAACGTCTCGGATTCAACGTTCACCGTCACCTGGATTACCGCAGAACCAGCTTCAGGCGCTATCCGTTTAGATGGCGCCCTGTCCAAAACGACGTATTTTGACGAACGGGGTACCGGACAAGAAAAAAGTACGCAGCCCCCACCAGCGTCATATACAACCCACAGCATCACCGTACGAAATCTCAAACCCGAAATGACGTATACATTCCAAATTCTTTCTAATGGCGCCATATACCAAAACGAGGGAAAGTCCTATGAGGTTCGTACGGCCGGCATACTCCCCGGAGTGGGAACCGGCATAGAACCGGCATACGGACAGGTAACAACACCGTCAGGCTCTGCTGCGGAAGGTGTGATCGTCTATCTTACGTTGGAGGGCGGACAAACCATTTCAACACTGACAAAATCATCCGGAACATGGGTCATCCCCTTAAATCTCGTACGTTCACAGGATCTAACGCGCTACCTACCACCATCTGAGCGGATAAATGAAACCGTATTGATCCGCTCCGACCAAGGCGAGGGCTCCGCACTTACCGATACGTTAAACGACAATCCCGTTCCCGTTATGACCATCGGAAAGACGTATGATTTCAGAAAAATCCAGGCGGATAAAAAGTCTTTACTCGCCCAGGCACCGGAAGCAGTATTAGGAAGCAGTACGGAGATACGTCAAAATGTCTCAATCACCAAACCGGCAGACGGTTCATCGTTATCCTCTAACCTTCCTCTTATCCAGGGAACTGGCGTTATCGGTAATCAGGTGCTTCTTACCGTCGGCATTGATCGGCCGGCAAGCGATACGGTCATTGTCGGCAGTGACGGCGTTTGGCGCTATACACCTTCCAGGCCGCTCAGAGACGGTAGACAGAGTGTCACAATCACCAGCGCCGATATACAAAATAAAACTGTCGCGATCACTCATACATTTACCATCTTAAAAAGCGGCACCCAAGTTTTGGGAGATGCGACACCGTCGGCGACACTCACTCCCGAGCCGACAATCGATGAAACTCCCACCCCTACATCAACCCTTGCCGGCGAACCCATCCCGGAAACAGGATTTCCACTACCACTTATCCTCCTTCTCATGCTTGGAATCGGATTATTAGGAGGGGGATCATTTGTGCTCATAAAATGAAATATAAAAAATACCGCCTTGACTCCCACCCTATAAACCTACTAGTCTGGTATCAGGAGTACTTTCTGTATTCGTGTTTTAGTTATTTAGTTTTCTCTAAATACTAAATGCAAAATACCAAAGCTACTTTTTTGTGCCAAACGACATATTAGACGCCTCACAAAAAATAATTGACGATGCAGCCCAAAAGACGGGCATTCCGACTGCGCCCTCTTCACTTCCTCCGGAACCGGAACCATTGCCGGTAGCTACCGAGACTCCTAGTACCACGCCGCCACCTGCTACACCGGAACCATTACCCCCAACATCAGCACCCACCCAAGCTCCACCAAATCCTACGGTGGTTTTGCCCGATACTACTCCAGCTGCTCCTGATGCATCAGGCCTGGTCGAAAGTCTGTTGGAAACGAAAAATCCTCTACCTGTCGTTCCTGCATCACCTCCATCACATACTAAGCTACCTGCAAAGAAAAAATCCTCAAAAGGAATCATGTTGGGTCTCGTTGCCCTTCTTCTTCTCATCCTTCCGGTGAGCGTTTATTTTATCTCCCAACAAAACCAACAACTTGCGGACGTGAGGAGTCGAGCGTCAGGAAATACCTACGCCACTGCATGTCAGTCAGGAAATGATCAGGCTTGTATAGATTTATGCGGTGAACAACCGTCTGCTATCCAAAATACTTGTGTTCCACCCGGTGTAGGTTGTGGAACCGCTGGCGGTACCGCTTGTACAGATTGGCATTGGACCAATTGTATTGGGGGCGGAACAAATGGGGTAGGATGTGGTACGGGTGGCGGAGGTGGAGGAGGAGATGACGATGACAACGGTCCCAATCCCACCGCCACTCCAACTCCCGTCATCACAACACCGGTCTGTCAAAACATCAAAATCTACAAAGGGGGAACGCATGTCACCGACTTGACGACCCTCCGTGCTGGAGACGCGGTAGTTCTGGCCGTAAAAGGAAATCTTACACCTACGAAAGCGCACTTTCGAGTAAATGGAGGAACTTGGACAGAAACCACCACAGAAAACAGCAGTCATGAATGGACGCTGAGTTACACCATGCCAGATGGAATCACTGAGTTTGTCATAGAGGGAGAAGTATTTACCAACGGAGCGTGGCGCTGATTATGAATTTTTTAAAGAAATATTGGTATTTGATGTTGGTTACCATCCTCACGGCGGGTATCGGGGTTGTGGCGTACTTAACGAGCACCAAACTCGAACAACAATCCCCCGTTGCTCCGACGGTTCCTCAGGTGACACCGAAGGCAACGGATGTCAGTTGTAAGCTCATTTTTTCGCTTGGCGTAGACAATACCCCCACACCAACACCAACTCCGGTATTAACGGATACGCCTACTCCCACTCCAACGGCAGGGCCGTCAGAAACGCCAACGCCAACGATAACACCTACCCCCACGCCGATTCCGGGAAACACCAATCCCGAATGTGTAGACTTAACTGTTGAGCCGTCTACAGGTACAGTTCCCTACACCGTCACCTTGACCTGTACCGGTAAAGACGTAGACGGCGATATCACCGCGGCAGAGTTTACCATGCCGGATGGCACAACGAAATTGGTCGAACAGAATGTGGGTAGCCCCGGTTCATTGACCACCACGTACACGGTGACGACAACCGGCGCATATAGTTTCTCCTGCCGTGTTCGGGACAACAACAACGTCTGGGTCTCTTCTGATGCGTGTCGTGTGTCTACCGGTCCTACTCCGGCACCGGGAGTAACGTCGACCCCAACACCAATCCCGACGCCTCGCGTCCCAGTTGCCGGTGTACCGTCTGTGCTTGGGGCAAGTGTAGTCGCGGGGGGGATACTACTTCTTCTGGTGGGGTTGGTGTTTTAGGGTACCTTGGGTGATAAGTCACTTAAGCGACTGACGAACATACTCATGGATCGCCTCAAAGCTCTCTGTCGGTAGCAAAACATATCGACCATACCATAGACTTGGCGGCGTATACAGTTTATCTTCCAACGATATCCGCTGGGTTTTTTCCTTAGGGGTTTGCATAAATAGCTTACCTACCGTCAGTAATTCTCCGATATTCATATCCGTATCTGTTGCCTCATCAAATGCGGCATATAATTTCTCCCATTGCCCCGGGTGAAAATAGATTTCCTTCGACATGAGTTTTGTCTTTAGCGCCATAATCATTTCCTGTTGCCGTCGCCCCCGAGCAAAATCGCTCCCCTCATCGCCTTCGGCATGTCTGCTTCGTACATACTTGAGCGCTCTTGCGCCATCCATATGTTGTAATCCGGCTTCAAAATGAAGCGGCTCATACCGACAGCGGAATTCCGTATCCCCTCCGCATTCGTCATTTTCTTTTCCCGGTATGGGGTATTCCGTGTCGGTGAAACTCTTTGGCACATTCACCTCTGTACCACCGACAAGATCTATCACTTTTTGGAATCCGGAAAAGTCCAAAACAAGCGCGTATTGGATAGGGAGCCCGATCATGTCAGATACGATAGCCTTAGAAAGCACTAATCCCCCGCTTTTCTTTTGACCGGAGGCCGATTTACCCTTGACGGACTTTTCCTCCCCATAATGATAGGCGCTGTTCACTTTATCCTTTAGCGTATCCGACCAGATATCTCTCGGTACAGATATCATAGAAAGTGTTTGATTCTTCTCATGAAATGATAAAACGAGGATAGTATCAGTCAAATCTGTCCCATCGTGACTCCCTCCTGGAATACCGAGGAGCAAAATGTTTGCTCTCCCGTCGATGGGCTTCAAATCCGCGCCAGAATCAAAAACAAGCCGGAGCAATGTCGTCGGCGTGATACCGGTCGATTGCATAAACTTACTGGATAGAGATATACCCTTGAGGAGAAGGAGCAACACCAAAAACACTCCGAAAAGGAGAAGGGCTATTTTTGCCTTAGGCAGTATGATGCGTCGGACTTTTGGTTGCATGAAGTATGCGTGTTACCTGGTAGTCAACAATGAAATCATACGGAAAAATTTTTCTGCGACAAGGCTTGCTCCTCCGGGAAGGACACCGGAAATAGAATCCTGTTCTACAAACGACAATACGTTGTCAGGAGTTGTACTCCCGCCATAGATGACCGGTATCCCAGGATTATTTTCCTCAATTTTTTTACACATGTCACTCGCTTTTTGAGGATCTTGCGCTATCCCTCCGCTTACTGCGCTTATCGCCCAGGGGGGCTCATATGCAATGACGTCAACGCCGGACGGAACGGCGACCGTTTCGTCCTGAACGCAATATATTACCTTCAGGTTTTTTTCTTTGGCCTTTTCAACTTTTTTAAATAGCAGTGTGTCTTGCTCTCCAAAATCCCTCCGTCTCTCTGAATGACCAACGAGCACCCACGTGACATACTCTGACAGCTGCCCCGCATTCACTTCGCCGGTATACGCTCCTTCTCCGAAGGGAGATATGTCCTGGCTTCCCAAAACAACCGGAAGAGGAAATCCCTTCAGTCGGGAGGCGGTAAGAGGCAAAAGCGTAAAAGGAGGTAATAATACAGAAGTGACCTGATCTGTTGTGATTTTTTCTTGTTGATAGAGTTTTGTAAATGCATCAAACCATTCATTCGCCTCTGTCGTGCTTTTATAACTTTTCCAGTTGCCGGCGATGAATAATTTTTTCATATGCTACTATTATAGTCTATGAACTCGGGCCTCCTCAATGATTTAAACCCTGACCAACAAAAGGCAGTCACTCAAACCGATGGAGCGGTGCTTATATTGGCCGGTGCCGGTTCGGGTAAAACCCGCGTTCTTACGTACCGTGTCGCATACCTTATCGCCGAAAAACACATCTTTCCCCATAATATCCTCATGGTCACCTTTACAAACAAAGCTGCAAACGCCATGAAAGAACGGATCAGTGCGCTTCTTTCCAAACCCGAAAGCCGATATCCGAAAGCCGACATGCCTTACTCAGGAACGTTTCATTCGTTGTGCGCCAAGTTATTACGTATCGAAGGCGCTCACATACATATCCCTCCAAATTTTGTCATCTACGATGATCAGGACCAAATCGATGCGATAAAAGCTGTAATGAAAGACCTCGATATATCGGTAAAGCTATATAACCCTCGCGCAGTACTTGCTACCATTTCCCAGGCAAAAAATGAGCTGATCCCCGCCTTGGAGTATCCCAATCTCGCCCGCGGCAACTTCCAAGAAACAGTTGCCCGCGTCTATTTACGCTACCAAAAACTTCTCCTAGAAAACCAGGCACTCGATTTTGATGACTTACTCATGAAAACAGTTCTGTTATTCCGAAGAAATCCTGACATATTAGGTAAATACCAGGAAAAGTACCACTACATTTTAGTCGATGAATATCAGGACACCAACAAGGCGCAATATGAATTGACCAAACAACTTTCAGCGAGATGGCGAAACATCTGTGTCGTCGGCGACGCATCACAATCCATATACCGGTGGCGGGGGGCGGATTTTCGAAACATCATCAACTTCCGCTCTGATTTCCCCGAAGTGAAAATTTTCCATCTGGAGCAAAATTACCGATCGACGCAGACAATTCTCGACGCCGCCTTCGGTGTCATATCCAAAAACACCACGCACCCCATCCTGAAACTCTGGACAGAAAAAAAGAGTGGCGAGGATATCACCCTTTATGAAGCGCGAAACGAACAGGATGAAGCGACATTTTTGATCCACACGATTTTGCAGTCCGGCAGGCCGTTTTCTGATTTTGCAGTGCTCTACCGGACGAACGCACAGTCCCGGGTACTTGAAGAGGCATTCTTACACGCAGGGGTACCATATACCTTAGTCGGCGGCACACGATTTTATGAACGGAAAGAAGTCAAGGACGTGCTTTCCTATCTACGATTACTCTCAAACCCCAAAGATACCGTATCCTATAACCGAATAGAAAAACTTGGCAAAGGGAGACTGGAAAAATTCCTAGCATTTTCAGAAAAAATTGCTGCCGACCCCAAACTCATCACTTTAACTACGCTCGAACTGCTCGACCAAACGATAGAGGCAACCGGCTATCTCAAACTCTACGATGCAAACGTCGAAGAGGAGGCTTACCGGCTCGAAAACATCAAAGAGTTACGTTCTGTCGCTACAGAATTTCCGATCCTCACGGATTTTTTGGAAAATGTCTCCCTCGTCGAACAAGAGTATACGCCTGCTCATATCAATAACGTGGAGGTTAATAGGCAAGCAGTCACACTCATGACCCTTCATGCAGCCAAAGGACTTGAGTTTCCGATAGTTACCATCATCGGCATGGAAGAGGGCATATTCCCGCATAGTAGATCGCTCATGGAAAAAGATGAAATAGAAGAAGAGCGACGGCTTTGCTACGTAGGAATCACGCGCGCAAAAGAAAAGCTCTATCTGACGTATGCTAACCGCCGACTCTTTTTTGGAACCAGAACGCAAAATATGATTTCCCGTTTTATCGCAGACATCCCGGAGTCACGAATCAATCTGCAAGTTTCGCTTTCTGCGGACCGTGGATTTCGAAGCGAAGACTTCTTACTTTAGAAGAGAAAATGCAGTGCCATTATGAGTACCGTTCCCGCCACCACACCCACGGCGAGCGTCATTTCGATCGTCAAGAAGATTTTTGCAACCCCTTTTACATGCCCGAATGACAGGAGCGGAGACACTAATCGTGTATCGACAGGCAGCCACGTAACCGATCTATCCAAGTGGCTCATCCGAGATTTTCGCTTCATCGATCGATATTGTACCACATGAGTAAACGCGCGATAATAGAGGCATGATAAAGACTGACGCCACCGCCCAAAACACTTGGATCACCCACCCGCTTCAGACAAGAGAGTGGGGTGAATTTCGTTCAGCTATGGGCATTGACGTTGCCCAACTCAAATGGCAGGGTCCTGAGCCCTCAAAAGGACAACTCACCTTTCATCACATTCCCTATACCCCATGGACCATCGGATATTTCCCAAAAGGCCCATCACCCTCAAAAGATATGATACATACGTTGAAAGCTTTGGGAAAGAAAAAGAATGCCATATTTATACAATTAGAACCGAACGTCCTAGCTAGCCCAAAAACGATACAACAATGCACCCAATTACCATTAATCCCTTCCCATCACCCGCTGTTTACGAAATATACGTTTGTCCTGGATCTTAATAAATCCGAAGATGAGTTACTGAGCTCTATGCACCCCAAAACCCGATATAACTTACGTGTGGCTACCAAACACGGGGTCGCCGTCAGAGAGGATAATTCGCCCGAAGCGTTCGGGGAATATCTTCGTCTCAATCAGGAAACGACAGGGAGACAGGGCTTTTTCGCACATAACGCCACCTATCACCGCACCATGTGGAAAATTATGCATGGCAGAGGTATTGCCCACTTGTTTACCGCGACATACAAAGGACAAACGCTCGCCGCGTGGATCATCTTTGCATGGCAAAAAACGCTCTATTATCCCTATGGCACGTCGTCACGGGAGCACCGGGAGGTTATGGCACCAACACGTATCTTGTGGGAAATTATTCGCTGGGGCAAAACCCATGGATACACATCATTTGACCTGTGGGGGGCACTCGGCTCTCATCCTGATCCTCATGACCCATGGTTTGGATTTCACCGGTTTAAACAAGGATTTAACCCAACACTCATCGAATTTGTCGGCTCATACGACTTCGTACTTCGACCTATGTTGTACCGCGTATACACTGTGGCGGATAATCTGCGGTGGGCCCTTCTCAAACTCAGGGCTCACTAGTAACGAGATAATGGAAATTCAACAATCGCCTCTCTATGCCGACTATATCCGTTCACTCGGTTGGGTTATCGAAAATCTCGAGGGAAATTTTATATTCATCAAACCATTCCCAATCATCGGGGGACTCGCGAAAATCCAACGGGTGAAGACACTTCCAAACCAAAAAAGGCTTCTTTTAATTCTCAAAAAATACCACATCAGAACACTCGCAATTGAACCGGATTGCACAGTGCGTCAAAGCGACTTTTCACGCTGGTGCCGAAGGATAACTCCATATGTCCGAGTAAGCCACGACTCTTTTATCCCGACCAAAACTATTCGCGTCAATCTCACTCCCCCCGTCGACACGATATTCCACCGAATGAGCGAGGCAAAACGGAGAGCAGTCCGAAGGGCAGAAAAAAATACTATCACCGTCTCCCAGACAAATGACTTCAACTTATTTTTACGCCTCAAACACAAATCTGCGGGCTTCTTGGGCTTCATCACGACGGCCGGAGTAGAACGGTTATGGCAAAAACTACCGATAAAAAATAAATCCGTACTTCTGGCATATACCGAAACTCATCAGAAGCCGGTGGCAGGCATCTTTCTGATATTTTGGAACCGCATTGCCTATTACTGGATAGCCGGCGCATCCCGCGAAGGCAAAAAACTCTTTGCTCCGACATTACTTGTTTGGGAAGCATTGAAAGTAGCCAAGGCGCATAAATGCAGGGCGCTCGACTTTGTCGGCGTGTGGGATGAACGCCGCCCAAACCAAAATCATGAATGGAAAGGATTTACGAAATTTAAGGAAGGGTTTGGAGGAAAATCTCTCTACTACCCCCTGCCGTAATCGGGCATTCCCCTCAGGAAATTCTACAAAAGAGTTTGTATTCACACCCTCTGCAGAGTTGATTTCCGGAGCAACGGAAATCCGACCGTTCTATTTGTTTCGCTATATCGACGATAACCGCTTTTTCCTCCTCTAATTGACTGATCGTTCTCCTTGTCGAAACCTTGGTTTGGGAATCAAAAAAATAAAGTGAAAGCATTATGTCTTTGGCATTTTTGCCAAATGGGATTATTGGTATTTCGCTTGCCGCGAGCGCATACATCGAAAGCTGGAGATTTGTATCCACTTCACGCCTACTGGGCATACGCCCCGTTTTGTAATCGATAATTTCGAGTCTTCCGTCGGGAAGCAAGTCCACCCGGTCGATTTTCCCTCCTATTTTTATCGTTTGTCCGTCATGGGTCACCGGCACGGTAAACGGCTGCTCTAATGCGACTATTTTTGTTTTCGGATCAAATTCCTTATGGAAAAATTCCGACAAATATTTTTCTCCCCGATTTTTCATCTCTTCCTCATATCGCTTGCTCCCATATCCCTCTTTCCGCCAACGGCTCGCAAGGAAAGATAATAAAAGTGCTTTCGTCACCTTCTCGCCTTTTACGTGAAGCTCATAAAAATCATGAAGCGCATCATGGACACTCACCCCAAAGGAAAGCGAGGCCGAAGGAGGAGTGGGGATGTGTAGGATATACCGCAATTTATAATGCAGTGGACAAAGGCGGAACGTCTCTATCTGCGAATACGATAAGTAGGTAATTGTGAGAGGCAACGTCTCCGCACGCTCCGCTTTTATATCGGAGGCCTTCCAATCGAGAAGCGACATCTGGGAGGGCGCAAGATCCAAAGAAACGACAGACTTCTCACCGACGACTTCATAGGCAAAAGGAGATAATTTCTTTTCCCTCTTCCCTTCACCATAATAATTTGCGCCCGTCATGTAAAGATAATCTTTGGCGCGCGTCATCCCCACATAACAAAGCCGGCGCTCTTCTTCCAAATGGTAATCCCCTTCAGGCAATTCTTCCTTGATGAGTGGATCCGGAATCGGTATTTGTTCACGACGCTCGAGAGAGGGAAACCGTGCCGAAACGAGATTGACAAGAAATACTATCGGAAACTCAAGACCCTTGGCGCCGTGCATCGATAGAATGTTGACCGCGTTATTGGTTACCCAATCGGTATCTCCGGCAATCGGCGATTCTCCGAGTTCCATAGAGAGATTGATCCAATCCAATACCGCCGTGACTCCCGCGTCTATGTGATCGGTTTCATACGTTTTGAGTTTACTGAAAAATTTAGAAATATTATTTGCCATTTTTTCGTCAATCGGCGCGCTGTAATCCAATATTTTTTTCATCATACCGGTATCGCTCAAAAAATAAAAAAGAATCTGCCCGGCACTTTCACGGGTTATTAGCCCTAAGTGTCGATGAATCATTTCAACTAACGTCGTAACCGTTTGTTTCGTTGATTCTGCAATCGTCGGTACTATAACCCCTTTTGTGTCATGAGTATGTACGATCACTTCACTCGCCTCAAATAATGATAAATTTTGCTTACGGGCGAAATTAGACATAGCTGCTATGTCCCGCGGGGAAAGCGAAAAATACTCCATGGAATACACGCGATAAAGCGCAACGCTGTCTTCAAAATTCTGAAGCACCTCAAGGTACGCGATAAGATCTTTTATCTCCGGCTGACGGAAAAGCTGACCGGGGCCTAAAAACTGAAACGGGATATTGTGACGAGTAAGTGCCCGGAC